>Ga0326514_10001326_pt1 | contig 16145 bp, 25 predicted proteins | sample 3_2548_0518_D_FD_203653 | JGI IMG/M metagenome (GOLD analysis project Ga0326514, IMG submission 203653) | Bovine rumen microbial communities from UC Davis, California, United States - 3_2548_0518 | ecosystem: Host-associated > Mammals > Digestive system > Stomach > Rumen | place: USA...
CGCGGCTCAGACCGCCGACGGCCTCCGCCCGGTCGCCGCCCCGCAGACCATCGGCGGCGTCCCGGCGGACGAGGCGCGCGAGGAGGCGCGGACGGCCCGCAAGCCGCGCGCGTCGAAGCTCCGCGCCGCGCTCGACATCCCCGACGCGGAGGAGGTCGCGCCGGAAACGCCCGCCACGGCCCCGGAGAGCGCGCAGGACGCGCCCGCCGCACCGGAGACGGGCAACGCCACGCCCGACGGCCCGGAGGCCCGCTAGACGCGATTGTAGCCGCCTTGCAGGGTCTACCACCGCCCGTTCACCCGGCTCCCCTCGGCGCGAGGGCAAGGACGCGCCGACCTTTTACAGAACCATCCAGAACATGAAACTCAAGCGAATCAGAATCGTCCACCGCCTCCCGAAGTTCGACGCGGATGGCCGACCGAACACCGTGGAAGGCCTCGCGGAGGTCTCCGGCTACGACCGGACGAGTCTCACGCGCATCCTTTCCGGCAAACGCCACGCCTCGCCGGAGCAACGCCGCGTGATCGAATCGTTCGGCATCTTCGTCCCGACGCCGCGAATCCCGAAGGGGGTCTAGCCGTGTCTCGCCTCAAAATCCAGACCGCCTATCTCGGCGCGTTCACGGTCGCGGCTCTCGACGCCGCGCCGGACGCGGAGGCCGCGTGGCTCGTCCACGCCCTCTGCGCTTGGATTCTGCGAGACGAACTCCCCGCCGAAATCCCGCCGAACTGCGCCTCCGCGTGGGCGGTGATTCGCCACGAAAGCGAAGCGATCCACGCCGCGAAGAAACAGGACGCGGAGAACGGGAGGGGCGGAGGGCGTCCGCCGAAGAAACCCAAAGAAACCCAAACGGAACCCAAAGAAACCCAAACGGCGAAAACGGAACCCAACCGAAACCAAGAGAGAGAAGTAGAAGAAGATAAAGAGGTAGACATTTCTCCCGCTAGCGCGGGAGGCGCGCGCAAGCGCGCGAGAACTCCACGCACCCCGTTCAACCCTCCAACAATCCCGGAAATCGTCGAGTTCTGCCGCGAGGAGAAAATCGTCCTCGACGCCACGGAGTTCGTCAACTACTACGCCGCGCAGGGCTGGCGTCTTGCGAACGGCAACCCGATGAAAGACTGGAAAGCCGCGATCCACAACTGGAAGCGGATGGAGAAGGAACGCCGCAAGACCCAGACACCCACAACCCCCATCTTCAAGAATGAAACAGGACTCACCGCATACCGACCCGCAGACGGAATCGACTGCGCCGCTCTCGGCATCTAACTTCTCGCGCATCGCCGCCGGGATGGAAACCGCACTCTCCGCAAACGCGATCCTCACGCCGCCGGAGCCGCCTGCTCCCCCGCCGTGGCCCGACGAACTGGAGCGCGGAGGATTCACGCGCGCCGCCGCGCCGGAGGACTTCGACCGGGTATGCCGCGCCGCCGCCGATCTGGAAAGCGGAACCATCCGCGCGCTCCTCTTCACGGGCCGCGCCGGGTGCGGCAAGACCCTCGCCGCGACCATCATCGCGCGCCGCGTCTTCTTCCAGACCGACATCGCGCTCGGGTGCGTCCCGGACACGGCGCACCTCAAGCCGTTCGTCCTTCGCGGCTACCAAGTCCCGCAACTGGAGGACGACGACATGAGGAGGCAGACGTGCTTCCGGCGCGCGATGCTTGGCGACATCGTCCTCGACGACATCGGGACGGAAAGCCCCGCGCTCGTCTACGGAACGCCGACCGACCTCGTCCCGGAGTTCCTCGCGTCATACTGCGACCGGGACTACACCAGCCGCCGCGCCATCGTTCCCCGCGTCATCGTCACCACGAACCTCGACGGGAACGGAATCCGCGCCCGCTACGGGGAGCGCATTCTGTCCCGACTCTTGGAAACGTTCGCGTGGCTCCCGTTCAAGGGCGGAGACAAGCGCGAGAAGAAAGCGATGGTCTACTGATGGAATCGAACACCCGCAACACCTCCCGCGAGTGGCGACGCGCCCTCGCCCGCCAGAACGCCCTCGCAAACGAGATCGCCGCCGCGTGCGCCTCCGGGCGCGTTCCAGACCGCCGCCTCGTCGCGGAGTGGTCGCTGGCGTCCATGCGGGTCTACGCCCGCGAGAACCACCTTCGGCCCCGCGAGTGCGGGTGTCCGGCAGGGGAAGGGGAACAACCAAGCGGCAACGGCTCGCCGCTCGTCTCGCCCCGTTGAACCGCGCCGCCGGACAACGCGGCCCCGCAATCCGGCACCTCTTCCAACCACCCAGACCACCCAGACACCATGAACGTCGAAATCACCATCAACCGCCAGCGCCACCGCCTCGTCGCCGTGAAGCGCTCCCCGTTCGGACACGCCCCCGGGCGCGACTGCCCGCGCTGTTCGATCCGCAAGTTCTGCCACCGCGTGCCGCCGGGATACGCGCCGCACGCCATCTGCGCTGCGTTCGCGGAGCCCCGCGACGGCTTCCTCGAGTTCCGGCGCGTGAAGGAGGAAGGGGGCGCGAAATGACCGAAGCCGCGCAATCCGACATCCTCGCGGGCATCTACCGCCGCGTCGGGAAGACGAACGAGCTTCTCGCCATGCTCGGCTCGGCCCTAGCCCGCGCCGGAATCATCCCGGCCTCGCCAGCGTCCGCGCCAGCCGCCGCGCCCCTGCGCGTCGCCGTCCCGGAGCAGGGCGAACTGCCGCTCGCCGGGTGCGTCCTCGCGCACAAGCCCCGCGTCTGGGGAAACACGGTCAAGTGGTACGAAGCCGCGTACAAGTGGACGGGCGGCGGGCCGTTCGGACTCGGCGACATCTTCGCCGCGCACGACGAACTCGCGGAGGCGACGAAGGGCAAGATCGGCGTCGCCACCTACCAGCGCATCCTCTCCGCGCTCGTCCGCGCCGGAGCCGCCACGCGCAAGGGCGGCGTCTACACCCTGCGCCAGCCCACCGACGAACTCCGCGAGGCCGTGGAGCGCGTCCGCAACACGAAGGGGGGCGCGAAGTGATCGACTACACGAAAACCGAAGACCTCGTCCCGTCGCCATGCCCGACCGACGAGGAGCGCGGACTGGACGCCCTCGTCTTCTACATCGGGACGCAACACCGCCCCGGCCTCGGCGTCGAAGTCCACCGCGCCCTTTTCGAGAACCCCCGCCTCGGGCGGCTCGTCGTCGAGGACGCCCGCCGTCTGCTTGACGGCATCGAGAAGAAGGTCGCGGAGGCCGAAGCCGCCGAACGCAACAAGTCCACCAACCGCAAGAAAGGAAAATAGACCATGCCCAAGCGCAACAACCAGTTCTCCGCCATCGTCCGCGTCGTCGCCGTCGGCGACGAGCAGACGTTCCCCTCCGGCTTCCGCAAGCGGGAAATCCTCGTGACGGACGACGACCCGAAGTACCCGCAGACGTTCCCGGTCGAGTTCTCCGGCGACAACACCGACCGCGCCGCCGCGTTCGCCCCCGGCGACCACATCTCCGTGGAGTTCTCCCTGCGCGGACACACGACCAGCGCCGGGCGCGCGTTCGTCACCCTGCGCGGGTTCCGCGTGGAGCGGGCCGTGAAGATCGGCGGCGAGTCCGTCGCCGTTCCGAACGACGCCAACACAGCCCCGGCCCCCGCGCCAATGCCTCCCGCCGCCGCCGACCAAGCCGCGCCCGCGACGAACCCGGCGCTGGAGGAACTCCCGTTCTAGGAGGACGCCATGACCGCCGAAGCCCTAGCCGTCGCCGTTTCCCTCTACGCCCTCGCGGTTTCCGTCGCGTACATCCTGCGCGACCGCGCCGCGCTCCGCATGGAGGACGAGTTCTGCACCGCGCTTGCCCTCGCCAACGGACGGTGCGACAAACTCTCCGCCGACCTCGCGGACGCCAACCGCCGCCTCGCGCAAGCGAACCAAGCGCTGGCGCTCGCGGAGGACGAGATCGCCATCCTCAACTCCCAGCGCAAGGAGGCCACCGCGCCGTGAAGGACTGGCACGCCTACGCCGCCCCGCACCCGCCGCCGCTCTGCGGCAACTGCGCCCTCGCGCGAATAGGCGGGTGGACGAACGGACGCGACGGGCGGGGCCTCCCCCTGCTGGCGTGCCGACACCTCCGCGGCCTCGCGTTCCCGTGCCACAAGCCGTGCAAGCACCACCAACCCCACAACAGAAAATGAGCAAGCCGAAGAAAGGCGAACCCGGCTACGCCGCCTACCGGGAGCGCGAGAACGCCCGCCAGCGCGAACAGCGGCGCGGATGGGCGTCGCGCGGCTCCGGCGTCCTGCGCGAGTGGCGCGAGGCGCACCGCGAGGAAATCCGCGCATATGCCGCGAAGTGGAACGCCTCGCATCCGGGCTACTACCGCGAGAGGGGGCGCGCGTGGCGACGGGCGAACCCGGAGCGGGCGCGCGAACTCCAGCGCGAATTCCGCGCACGCCGCAAGGTCGCCCGCGTGAACGAGTGGGTCTGCGGCCTCGCCGACGCCCTCGCCGACTACCAGCGTCGCTCCGCGAAGGAGGCGACCGCGTGAACATTTCCCCCGCCCTCCGCGCGACCAGCGACGGTCGCGTCGACCTCCCGCCGTCAGGCGCGGAGGCGCTGGGCTTCCTTTCCCCGCGCGATTGCAACGCGCCGGGATGTATCCCGCACGCCAGAGCGAAATGGGAGACGGCCCGGACAGACGGGCGCGGCGCAGTAGACGCCGCCGGGAACATAGCACCGCTAGGACTCCGCCCGCGCAAGCGGGTGGGGGGTGCTGGCGTCCCGGAATGCGGACTCGGCGGGTCGCTCCCGCCGTCGCCCCGCAGTCGAAACCTCCCAGCTGGGGGGGGCGAATCTTCCACGCCAGCAGACGCAACGGCGAGGGACGGGCAAGCCGCGCGGCAACGCGGATCGACCCTCGGACTGAGAAGCCCCCGACGGGGGTGTTGCGTCCGGTTCCGGCCCTCTCACATGGGGCGCCGCGCCGCGTAGGGCGCGACCGCCAACGGAGCCGCAAGCGCTGACACGCCGGAAAGACGGCGAACTCTTCCAACACAACCCAAACCCCCAACCAAACACAACCATGAACACCGAAACACCCCCCCGCCGCTCTCCAACGCCGAAGCGGTGCAGATTCTCACCGACGGACGCCTCCTCGCGTCGCTCACGCCGCGCCAGAAGGACGCCGTTCTCCGCGCCGTCCACCTCGTCTCGCGCCGCTCCGCGCAGAAGGAGCGCAACGAGCGGAACCGCAGGACGCGAGGCGCGTACTTCACTCCGCCGGAAGTCCTCGCCAACCCGCAGTTCGCGCCGACGCCCGATCCGCTCTCGCCGGACGCGCCGCCGTGCGTCCCCGCGCCGGAGACGAACCCCGCAACGGAAACGGAGGCCGCGAATGAGTGACACAAACGAACCCAGCCCGCGCCCGTGGCGGGTCGTTGATTACGCCCAATGCCCCGGCCTCGCCGACGTTTTCGACGCGTCCGGCTCGCCGTCCGGCCTCGTCGCCGGGGAACTCAAGCACGCCGACGCCGCGCTCATCGTGGACGCCGTGAACGAGCGCGACCGACTGCGCGACATCGTGCGGCGCATGATGGAGAAGCTCGTCGTTCTGAACGCGGGCTATCGGCTCATGCTCTCCGAAGGGCCGGAGGACGCGGAAATGGCAGACCTCTGCTCGCGCATCGATGCGCTCGTCCGCGAGGCCCGCGCCGCAATCGGGGAGGGCCAGCCGTGAAGATCGTCGAAATCGGCAACCTCCGCGAGACGCGGGCCGTCATCAACGCCGACGGCGACCGCCTCCCGCGTTGCGGAATCATCATCGAGGCGACGCCGGACGAACTGGCGGCGCTACCCTTCAACCCCGTGTACGCGGAGGTGCGGCTCGTCCCGGCGAACGGGGCGGGGGAAAACCTCTACGGAAAGGGGGTGGGGCGGTGATTTACACCCGATACACCGCGTCCGTCGCCTTCCGTTGCGGAGACAACGGGCGCGTCGTCCCCGACCTCTGGGCCGACCCGAACGCGACCGACGCGGGCAACCAGAACGCCGTCGCCATCGAACGCCTCGTCCGCGTCTGCATGAAGGCGAAGGGCGCGCACCGCGAAGCAATCGAAGCCGCCGTCAACGCGGCGGAGAAGGAACAGAAGGAACAAGCACAATGAACGAACAAGCCGCCGCCATCGTCCGCGAGGCCGACAAGCGCGAGGCCGACACCCTGCGCGCCGCGCTCTCCGTGGAGATCGACGCCATCCGCGAGAAGGAGCGCTTCTTCTGGCGCTCCGCCCGACCGTCCCTCGGCGCGAACGCCGTTGCGCTCCTGCTGGATGGAATCGCGTCAAGGCTCGAAATCGTCTGCGGCTTCATGCCGCCGCCGAAAGGAAGGAAACAAGCACGATGAAAACCGAAATGAAACCGAAACCGAAAAGACCGACGCCACGGCAGGAGCGCTTCGCCCGCCTCGTCGCGTCCGGCGAGGTGACGCAGGAGGAGGCGTACATCGAGTGCTACCCGACCGCCGCGAAGTGGAAGCCCGCGTCCGTTCGATGCAAAGCATCGGTTCTCGCCAACAATGTAAACATTCGGAAAACCATCGAGGAAATCCGCGCCGCCGCGAACCGCGTCAGCCGAATGAAGCTGGAGCGGGCGCAGTCCATCCTCTCCGCGCGCATCGAGGCGCTCGCCGCCGAAGCGAACCTCGCCACCACGGGCGACCTCTGCCGCGCCGTGGACAGCCTCGCGCGAATCAGCGGGTGGAACCAGCCGGACGCGGTGGCGGTCGCCGCCGTGGTGCTCACGCCAGAAGAGCGCGCGCGCCGCTTCCGCGAGACGATGGGATGGCCCGAACCGACGGAGGACGCCGCCCCGTGAAAATCAACTTCGTCTCGCTCTTCTCCGGCATCGAGGCCGCGTCCGTCGCCATGTCGCGCATCCCGGACGCGGAATGGACGCCGGTGTTCTTCTCCGAAATCGACCCCTACGCAAACGCGCTTCTCGCGCACCGATTCCCGCACGTCCCGAACCTCGGCGACATCTGCAAGATTCGCGCCGACATCCAGAAAGGAACAATCACCAATGGCAGAACAACTCTCCCTTTTCCCGACGGAGGAATCCACCTCCTTTGCGGCGGCTCCCCGTGCCAAGACGTCTCCACCGCCGGTCTCCGCAGGGGCATGGAGGAGAATTCCGCGACCCGATCCTCCCTCGCTTTCGAGTATCTTCGACTGGTGGATGAACTACGCCCCCGATGTATCCTGTGGGAGAATGTCGCCGGAGTCCTGTCCTCGCGCCGTGGACTTGACTTCAGAGACTTCCTTCGTCGACTGGTCGAACTCGGGTTTGGCGTGGCGTGGCGGGTGCTTGACTGCCAGTACACCAGAAGCGACTCATTCCCCCGCGCGATACCGCAACGCCGCCGACGCGTCTTCCTCCTCGGTCTGCGGACTGGTGGACATTCTGGAACCGATGCAGTCCGTGCCGCAGAAATACTACTTGAGCGAAACGGCGTGCTTGGGAATCCAGAGACGGAGCGCGAAGAGGGGCAAGCCCTTGCCGCCCCCGCTGGCTATGGCCCTCTCCGCGCAAATCGAGACTTCGCGGAGGGCTTCGGCGAGTCCGGCCCCGGATACTGGCTCAGGGGGGGGCAGTCCCAGACCCTGCGCGCCCGTGACCGGCCTACCTTCCCCGCGCAAGTCGCCGTCTACCCATACGCGCAGTTTGGAGGATACAACGCCGACGGGGGGGCGAGTAGCACCGTGAACGCGACCGACTCCAAGCACCTAACCGACCTCGTCGTGACGAACGGGGGGGGGTGTGTCGGCTTCGACGCGAACCAGCAACTTCTGGACGGAGGATTCGTCCGGCGTCTCACGCCTACGGAGTGCGAAACCCTGCAAGAATTCCCGCGCGGATGGACGGACGTTCCCGTGCTCGGCAAGCCCGCAAGCGACGCCGCCCGCTTCAAGGGCCTCGGCAATTCGTGGGCCACCAACTGCGCGGAGTGGATTCTGCGCCGCCTCGTCGCGTCTGACGTGTTCAAGGAGTGAAAATGGAAGCCCTGCCGGAATTCTCCCCGTTCGCCGGACTGCTCCCCTACCAGCGCAAGTGGTGCGAGGACTCGTCCCGCTTCAAGATCGGCGTCTGGTCGCGGCAGGTCGGCAAGTCCTACGCGACCGCCGCCGAATGCGTGGAGGACTGCGGCGAACATCCCGGCTCCGAATGGCTCATCATGTCGGCGGGCCAGCGCCAAGCGGACGAATGGATGCTCAAGGCGGCGAAGTGGGCGCGAGGCGCGGAGGACATGACGCGCGGGACGCAATGGGAGGTCAGGTCCACCATCTCCGCCTCCGAAATCCGCTTCGCCAACGGCTCCCGCATCCTCTCCCTCCCCGCCAACCCCGACACGGCGCGCGGCTACTCGGCTAACCTCGTCCTCGACGAGTTCGCCATGCACGAAGCCGACCGCGAGGTGTGGGCGGCAATCTTCCCCACCATCACGAACGAACTTTCGGGCCAGAAGAAAATCCGCGTCGTGTCCACCCCGAAGGGAAGGGGAAACAAGTTTGCGGAACTCTGGGAGGAGGGCGGGCCGCAATGGTCGCGCCACAAGGTCACCCTCGACGACGCAATCGCGGCGGGCCTCCGCGTGGACAAGGCCGCTCTGCGCGAGGGCGTCGCCGACGAGGACATCTGGCGGCAGGAGTATTTCTGCGAATTCCTCGCCAACGACACCACCTACTTCCCCCTCGACCTCATCCGGGCGTGCGAACGCATCCCCGCGCCGGAAGCACCGCCGGACGCGCCGCGCTACATCGGCGTGGACATCGGGCGGGCGCACGACCTCACCGCCATCGCGGAACTCGCCGCCGTCGGGGAGGAACTGCGCCTCGTCGACTTGGAGACGATAGAGCGCGCGCCGTTCGCGGAACAGCGCGAACTGCTCTGGTCGCGCCTCTCCCGCCCCTCCGTGCGCGGCGTCGCCATCGACGCAACGGGCATCGGCGCGCAACTCGCGGAGGAGACACGGGCGAAGTTCGGGAGCAGGGTCGAACCCGTCCAGTTCACGAACGCCGTCAAGAACGGCCTCTTCCAGTCCCTGCACCGCGCGATGGAGGAGGCGCGGCTCGTCCTCCCCGCCGACCGCGAACTGCGCGAGGACGTGAACGCCATGCACCGCAAAATCAGCACGGGCGGGAACATCCAGTTCACCGCCCCGCGCCGCCCGGACGGACACAGCGACCGGGCTTGCGCCCTAGCCCTCGCCGTCGACTGCGCGGAGCGGAACGCGCGGCGCGGCCCCATCATCATGCCGGAGGTGCTTGTCGCCCCGGCGCAGTTCCGCGCAAGGAGGCTCGCATGAAGCACGAAACCGACATCGAACGCGCCAGACGCCTAGCCCGCCAACGCGCTTGGAGGAAGCGCCACCCCGGACGCGACGCGGAGTATTCGGCGGCGCGGCGCAAGCGCGAGGCGGAGGCGACCGACCGACCACGGTTCGTCTGCGCGAGGTGCGGCGGCGAGTTCACCCTGCCCGATTCGCTCGGCGAGCAGTCCTCCAAGCGGCGTGCGTTCGTTATGCTCGGCGGGCGCAAGGTCTGCGAGGTCTGCGCCCGCGACCGCTTCAAGCGCCGCCCCGACCCGTGGGCCACGTTCGGCAACGCGCCGTAGGACGCGCGGCAACTCCCTAGCGCCGCCCGTCCCGCATATCCGCGCCCCCGCGCCGCTCCTCGCGGCGCTAGGCACGTTCTGGCGTCCGCAATCGCGCCTCAGCAAGTTTCGTCTTGCAAGGCAACATTGCGCTGGGCGTCTATCGTGGGCGTGAAGGACAACTCCGCCCGCGATTCCCTCGCCACCGCCCGCAAACGCGCGGACGAGTGGCTCGTCCGGTTCAACCCGCTCCACGGATTGAACGAGATCGAGGCGCAGAACATCCGCGACCAGTCCCGCGACGGCAACTTCGCCCGCATCCAATGGCTCTACCACAACGTGGAACTCTACGACCCCACGTTGCTGACGTGCGTGGAGCGCCGCGCCGCCGCCCTCGTCGGGCTGGACTGGCGCGTCGTGGCGCGCCCCGAAGCGCCGGACGAGGCGCTTGCGGACGAGCAGGAGCGGGCCGTCTCGGAGGCGCTTGGCAGGATCGACAACCTCCCGGACGCCATCGAACACCTCGGCATCGCGTTCTTCCGGGGGTTCGCCCATATCGCGCCCGTCTGGGACGCGGACGGGCTTGTCCGCCATATCGATTTGCCCGAAAACTGGAACTTCGCCCGCGACCCTCAGACGGGCGTCTGGTACTGGAACCCGCGCGCCGAGTACGGAATCCCCGGCGTCTCGCCGAACCTCGTCCCGATTCCCGACGGCGAACTCGTCACCGTGGAGCGCCCTCGCCCGGTGGACTGGCCCGTGACGCTCATCTTCCTCCGCAACACCCTCGGCGAAATGGCGTGGGGGCAGTTCTTGGAGCGGTTCGGCATCCCGCCCGCCATCCTCACGCAACCCGAAGGGCTCACGGAGGAGCAAATCACGCGCTTCCGGCAAGCCGCGCAAGCATTCACGGAGGGCCTCGCCGGGACGGTGCCGCATGGTACGGAGGTCCACTTCGCAACGGAGGCGCGCGGGCAGAATCCGTTTTCCGAATTCGTCCGGCACCAGTCCGAACTCATCGTCCTCCTCTCCACGGGCGGCACGCTCACGAGCCTCGCGCAGTCCGGCACGGGAACCCTCGCCGGGAACGCGCAGATGGACGTCTGGCGCGAGATCGTCGCCCGCGACGGCACCATCATCGGCAACGCGCTGGATCGTGGCGTCGCGCAGAGGGTCTGCGCCGCGCTCTTCCCCGGAAAGCCCTGCCTCATCCGTTTTGAACTCGGGCGCGAAGCCGCGCTCACGCCCGCCGACGCGCTCGACCTCGCGGTAAAGGCGAAGGCGGCGGGCTACCTCCTTGACCGGGACGAACTCGCGGACGCCGTGGGCTTCGCGCTGGAGCGCGACACGGCGGGCCTTGCCGCGCCCGGACTCTTCAACGCGGGCAACGGAGACTTGCCGGGAAGGGAACCCGGCGGCGTTCATGGGGCCTCCGCCTCGCCCGCCCCTCTTGAAAACACCGAACCCGAAGGGGGCCGCATCGACCCGCCCGCCAACAAGCCCGCGCGGGAGGCGTTCGCGGCGGATATGGAGGAGGCCGCGCGCCTCGTCGCCGCCGTGCTGGAGGCCCCCGACGAGGAACTTGCCGCCGCCGCGAAAGCCGCCGTGGACGCCCTGCCCGACACGTTGCCGGAAAAGCCGCAGTTCGCGGCGGAACTTGAGGAGGCGATTGCACGCGGCTACGCGGACGGCCTTTCCGAAGCCGCCGACGAAGCGAAGGAGACACAGAAGTGAAGACCACCCGCGCCGCGTTCAAGAATTCCCTGCTCCCGAAGTCCGTCAAGGGCGGGGAGGAGATCGAAGTCCTCGTCTCGCCCCTCGGCACGTTCCCGCACCCGGACGGCGAACAGCTCTGCACCCGCGAGGCGTTCGACGCGCTCGTCGCGAAATGGGAAGAGGACGGCAAGCCGGAAATCCTCGTCGACTTCGACCACGCATCGGAGACGGGCGGCGCTACGGAGGCGGCGGCGTGGGCGACGAACCTCACGAGCGACGAGGACGGCTTGCACGCCACGTTCCGCATGACGGACAAGGGCGCGGAGGCATTGAGCGCCACCCGCTACCGCTACCTTTCCCCGGCGTGGTACGTCGACGAGGAGGGCCACCCGACGGAACTCTCCACCATCGCGCTCACGAACCGCCCGAACCTCCCCGTTCCGCGCCTCCTCAATCGCAAGCCCGACGCAGACCCCGCTCCCGCGCAGAACGCGGAGTCTGTCGACGCCCATCTTCCCGACCCGGCGGGTGCCGGGGAGGACAATCCGCCCCCCGAAGAGGGCAACATCACAGAACCACAGAAAAACGACATGGACAAACTCCGTGAAATGCTCGGCCTCGCCGCCGAAGCGACCGACGAAGAAGTCCTCGCCGCCGTGGACGCCCTCCGCGCCGAACGCGACCAGCTCCGCTCCGAAAAGGAGCAGATGGAAGCCGCCGCGAAGGAAGCCGCCCTCGACGCGGAGGCGGACAAGTTCGTCGAAGAGCAGGGCGACAAGATCGCCGACCGCGACGCCTGCAAGAACGCCTACAAGCGCGACCCCGAGGGGACGCGCGCGCTCTTCAACGCGATTCGCCTCCCCGCCAAGCCCGCCGAACCCGCCGACGGCAAGCCCGCCCGCGTGGTCGACGTGAACGCCGCGAAGAAGCCAGCCGACGCCGACCTCCTCGCCAACTGCAAGAACGGCAAGGAGCGGATGGCGTGGGCGCTCAAGCACGCCTCCGACGCGGCGCTCTAGCCCCTCTCCACCGAAGAGAAAACCAACACCAACAACCAACCAAGAAAAGGAAATCCAGAAATGGCCTCCTCCCTCACCTCCCCCGCTCTCGTCTTTTCGGCGGAGCGCGCCATCATCGCGGCCCATCCCGCCATCGCGAAGGCCCGCGTGTTCGCCACCGACTTCTCCGCCGACGCCGCCCAGCCCGGCTCGACGATGAAGGTTCCGGTGTTCACGCCCGGCACCGCGTCGCAGTTCGACGCCTCCACGAACAACTACGCCACGACCGACGGCTCCGTCGTGTACGCGTCCGTGACGTTCGACAACCACCCGAAGCACACGTTCTCGTTCGCGGACACGGACTTCAACCTCGTCAACGGTCGCCAGTTCTGGGATCGCGCGGGCGAGGCGTCCGGCATCGCCGTCGGGCGCGCCATCATCAACGCCGTCACGGGGCTGATGGGCAACATCGCGCAGACCGCCACCCTCACCGTCACGAAGGCGGGAATCGCGGGCCTCCGCGCCACCGCCGACGCCAACGGCTTCGAGGCGGGCCGCGCCGTGCTGATGCTCGACCCGACGAACTTCGCGACCCTCCTCTCGCTCCTCGACTACTACACCTATGGCGACCGCGAGGCCATCAAGGACGGCGTGGTTCCCGGCCTCTACGGCTTCAAGGCCGTGATCGAGAACAACGCCCTCCCGTCCGGCACGAAGGGCGCGCTCGTCGCGGAGGACGCGCTCGTGATCGCTGGCCGCCGCATCGAGGTGCAGTCGCCGCGCGTCTATCAGGAGGTCGGCTACACGACCGACGAGGAGAGCGGCCTCACCCTCGGCATCCGCCGGGGCGCGGACTGGGCCACGGGCATGAACTCCGCCACCGTCGAGGCGCTCTTCGGCGCGGCGTTCGTCCAGCCCTCCAAGGCGGTCAAGCTCACCTAGCGGAAACCGCAAGCCGCCCCGCCCGCGAAGTCCTGCAAGACCTAGCGGCGCGGGCGGGGCGGCTCCCCTCCCTCATCCCATCCAAGCAACCGGACACCGACAATGGCTTGGCGCGCACCGACCACCAGCGACCTCGTCGCCACCCTCTCGCAAGCGGAGGTGACGGCGTTCGACCAGTCCGTCCAGACGGGCGCGTCCACCGCACCGTCCGCAGACCTCGTCGCGCGTACGGCATCGTTCGTGCGCGGCTTCATCCGCCGGAACCATCACGTCCGCCTCGGCCCCGCCGGAACTCTCCCGGAGGGGCTGATAAGCCCCGCGATGGACTACGCGGCGTTCGACGTGCTGAAGCGGCTCCCGGTCGAGGTCGGCGCGGCGCGCGTCAAGGCGCGCGAGGAAGCGCTCCTGCTTTTCGAGGACGTCGCGCAGGACAAGGTCACGCCGGAATCGTTCGGCGAGGACGAGGCGGACGGCAACGACGCGCCCTTCCCGGCGTGGACTCCTCCGCCGCCCGTCCGAATCGTCAACGGCTCCTGCCTCATGCCCGTCGGACTTCGCCCGCCCGTCGGCGTCTAGCACAACCAACCAACACCGCCGAAAAATGAAAGCAATCTACATCAACATCGACCCGATGCTCGCGGCCGTCGCCGCGTGGCTCAAGGGCGGCAAGTCCGGCCCCGCGCCGACCTTCGACCCGCTCCCGCTCGCCGTCACGATCCCGCTCGGCGAAACGGCGGCAGTCTACTGCCCCGGAAACACCGACGGCGAGGGCGCGAATTTCCGTGTGGACGGAAAGGGCGTATACGCCTTCGCCACGGGCTCGCTCGACCCATCCGGCGAGGGGCCGTTCATCGCAACGAACGTCTCGCCGGGACTGTCGATCTATCCCGCGACGGAATCGATGGGGCAGAAATACGCGATTGCCGCCGTTGCGTCCGATTCACTGGAAATATCGATCAGGGTGCAGGACTCGGACGAGGATGGCACCACCATCCCCTTCACCGTCCTCGTCCGGCGCGAGACGGCAAGCGGCCCGGTCGACCTCGTCGACTTCACGCCGCCCGCCGCCGCCATCGCCGCCGGAACCGACCTCAAGGGATGCAAGTTCGACGGCAACGAGATCGTCGCCGCCAAAACCACGGGCGCGCTCTCCGCCCCCGCCGGGGCCTAGCCGTGGCGCGCTCCCACACAGCGCCGCTTGTCGCGTGCGGTCGCGTGCTTCTCGCCGCGCTCGCCGCACAAGCGGCGCTGACCCTTCTCCTCGTCCTCCGCTGACCCGCCCACCGCTCCGCCGCCATGACCATCGCCATCAACTCCTCCGGCATCTCCCTCGACGGCCCGCTCGTCGCGGGCGAGAAGGTCGCCGTCTCCGTCTCCGGCCTTTCCCTCGCGGCGGAGGACAAGCCGACCCTCGCGCTCCTCGCCCGGTTCCCAGACGCGCTCCTCGCGTCGGTCGAACTCGCGGAAAGCGGAACCGCCGGAACGTGGACTGGCGAACTGGACACAGCAACCAAGCAGACTGCGCTCTTCTTCGCCACGGCGCGCGCGGACGAGAGGCGCGACGCCGCGCTGGAACTCATCGCGGGCCGCGTCTCCCTCGCGCGCCTCACCGTGCCGATGGCGAACTCCGCGCTCTGCCCGAAGCCGGACGGCTCGCCGTTCGCGTCGCCCGTCTACGTCCCCGTGCCGGGGCCTCCGGGACAAGGCGGTGACCCCTACGACCAAGCGCCGCAGATGGACGGCGAGGCGTCGGCGGGAACGGCGGACGAGTACGCGCGCGGCGACCACCGCCACCCGACGGACGAGAGCCGGATGCCAGCGAGATATACCGGGGAAAACATCAGTCTTTTCCCCGTCGGTCCAACGATTGCCTATGCGGTCAATAGTCTGAACGAAGGACTCTCCGCGAAGCAGGACACGATCTCCGACCTCGCGACGATCCGCTCCGGCGCGGAGGCTGGCGCGACGGCGGTTCAACCATCCGCGCTCTCCGCCTACCGCACGGCGGCGGAGCAGGACGCAATCGACGACATCCAGAACCAAAGACTCGGCGCCGTCGAAAATAACGCGCAGGTGGCCTTGAACGGCGTCGATGTGCTCGATAGGTCGAAAGCATACGGATACGCGCTCGCCGCAGCATACGACCCCAATCGCGGCTCCGCCTACGCGGTTGGAGACTATTGCACGAACGCCGGGACGCTCTTCAAGTGCAAGACGGCGACTGCGAATCCTCCTGGCGCGTGGAACGCGGCGAACTGGACGGCGGTCGCCGTCACGGACGAGATGGGGGGAGGTGGCGGCGGAGGCGGAAACCTCCCGTATGACGCGGAAGTGGAGTATATCGAGTCGTCGTCAACGGACACCGCATATATCGACACCGGAATCGCGGCAAATACGATTGTCTCGGCGTACGGCATGATGATGACGCCTGCGTCTGGTCAGCGTTTTTATTTCGGCGCGCGCGTTGAGGCGTGGATCGGAAATTTGACCTTTGCATGGAATTCGGGACATAGTGGGTTCCGAATGTCATACGGAGACAACCTGAACGCGAAGATCATCACCGGCAACACGACCGCGTGGACAAACTGCGGATTCATCGGCACGACCGTCTTTTACAACGGAATAACGGAATCCTACACGCAGTCTGGCACGGTGACGAGCGGAAACGCCTACCTGTTCTCCATCAACGACAACGGAAGCCCGATCAGCGACCCGACGAGCGTTCCGCTCCGAATTCGCTCCTTCCGCATCGAGACTGCGAACGGCATCGCCCGTGACTTCATCGCCGTTCGCAAGGATGGCGTCGGGTGCCTCTACGACCGAATCTCCCAGACGTTCTTCTACAATGCCGGGACGGGCTCGTTCGCCTATGGCGCAGACGTCGAGAATCTGTACCCGTCCCTCCGCTACT
>Ga0326514_10001327_pt1 | contig 16130 bp, 12 predicted proteins | sample 3_2548_0518_D_FD_203653 | JGI IMG/M metagenome (GOLD analysis project Ga0326514, IMG submission 203653) | Bovine rumen microbial communities from UC Davis, California, United States - 3_2548_0518 | ecosystem: Host-associated > Mammals > Digestive system > Stomach > Rumen | place: USA...
TGAATAATATTTCATCGTCAATTTGAATTTTTAACACGCAAAGATAATCTTTTTCTATGACTTGACCAAATATTTTGTGTTTAAAATTCCTAAAATACAGAAGATTCTCTTTATTTAGTGAACCCTATATAGTCTAACGCATTCAATCTAACTCGAAGACTCTTATGATAACGGGACGAATCTATTTTGACCGGGATAATCTTCTTTCCCGCTTCCTGAGCCGTTGCTACCTCCCCTAATGCCCAAGGAGAACAGTTAGAAGCCTCCGAAGATACAAAGACAAAGATTTTAGATGCATCTATGGCATTGGCAATTACTCCGGCAAATTCATCTCCGGAATAAATACCTTTTTCGTCCATCCAAAATGTAATCTCAGCATCTTGTAACGCCTGCATAATCAAGGAAACACTGTTTCCCGCAATCACATTCTTTTGTTCATCTACATAGTCCTTCCGAGAATAGCTGATGAATACATCATAATGCTTTTCGCTCATGTCTTATATCTTTAAATTTCTATACCGAAAAATTATATTATACCGAAGCATCTGTACGTCTCTTACCACTTTGCATGGGGCTTGGCGCTCCCATGCTTATGAAGTCTGACTTGGGTTTCTTATTTTTTTAGGAGAAACTAAAGCGCGAGGCGCAAGCTGTGGCCGTTGCCGCGGGGGTCCGGCGTATTCCCGCAGCGATAAGCAACGCGGCAGTTCCTGGCATTGTTGTTCCAGCCGCCACCCCGGTACATGCGGTCGGAACCGGACGCAGATCCCGTAGGATTCGTCTGTGAACCGCTGCTGTTACTGTAATGGCTGTGCAGATTCTCGAACGGAACTGCAGACTGTTCTCTAATCCGTCCAAATCCACCCGGCACTTGGTGCCCAGAAGCGACTCAATCCTATCGACAATAGAGAAAACCTGTTCCCGATTCTTTCGTTTGTAACTTATGAAGATTCTAGCCATACTTAACCGCCAATATTATTTAGAATATTGCTGATATGTTTCCACACCTCGTTCCAGTTCTTTGCCGTCAGAATGAGATACCAGTAGATAAGAAAAAGCGGAACCCACAGAAGAATGAACCACAGGGAATCCATCGCCAAAGATAATGAAACACCTCCCAATACGGAACCTGCTATGCATAACACATGTCGAAGAACTCCCGAGATATGTTTCCTGAAGAAAAACAATAGAAACGGGAGAATTAGCATTCCATAGAACCCAACCATCAACTTGGTTTCATTCTCCTTTGCCCAGCGTTTCCACCCCGTCTTGACACGGAACGTGGACTGTAGGACCACCTGAGGACTTATCATCTGCTCCTTGGACCAAGCGGACTCCAGAAGATAGACCGCATAATCATATCCACGTATCAGGGTCACACAGTTGACATACAACTTGCCATTCTTGTCTTTCTGCTGATAATAACGGTGCCACCCCTCCACGTCATCACGCCCAATCTTCTCCGTCTCGAGAAAACTGCCATATTTATTATCCTTGTCGAAATCATTCATTACGGCCCAAGAATATGGCTTGTCCTCGGAGTTTTTCATCGAATAGAACGAGAGTAGGTTTACAGGCACAGATGCCGTAAACTTCCGGAATCCGTGTTCAGGATTCACGTTCACCTCTGCTCCAGCGGGCAACATAAGACGGGTCTCCGTCAGCGAATCGAAAAACACCACAGCCGTATCAGACGGCTGTGCTGATGTTCCGATGAAAATCAGGAGACAGAATATGACTGAGATGACGTGTTTCATTTCACTTTCTCTGAAAGGGTTGCCAAAGTAGTCTTTATCATATTCTCATACATATCGCTGGACGAAAAACTGTTCTCTTCATAGGTGTAATCGCACTTAGGCGCAAGAAACTGACGCCAGATGAGCGAACCCTTTCTGGTAAAAGACACATAAACACCCACCCCGGGATATTTGAGGTAATCCTTGCCATTGGGAGAGAAAGTATCGAACGCGTTGACCAATTCGACATTTACCGTTAATTCCGGTTTGTAATGCCTCTCATAGGACTCAAACGTGAAGATGTGGTCTCCCATCAGCGTCTCGAAAATCTTATCCAACTGAACCGAAACATTGGCAGCAATATCACTGGCTTTGGTGAAAATGGTGTATCCCTCGTATTTTATATCACGCTTACTCCTAAAAAAATTGATGGCATTCTCTGCATCGCTGTTTTTACCAATCTGCTGTTCCCAATAGCTTATGGACTTCGTGATATATTGCGGCATGCTCATCGTATTATTGCTCATGGTGAGCAGATAAGGAATTTTAGGAGAATCGGCATAACGGATATAATCCAGCATCCCGATAAGCATGGATGCTGCTTCCGGTTTGTATTTGGCCTGAATGTCCTTGCGTTTACGGGTCACATAGTCGGCCACAGTCTCCCGATAAGCCTTTCGCGCGATGGCGTTACCCGCCCAGCGGTCTTCCTTGAAGAAGAAGGTCACATCTGAGAACCTACGGGTTTTGCCGGCATAGACGGCAAGGAGGTATTCCTTGACAACTATTCCCAACAAAAGCAGGGCGATTGCCGCGATTACAGCCATTACAATGGAGATTACCCCCATCCAATGGGATAGTGTACCATATTGTGAAGGCGGCATTTTCTGGCTTATCTCGTTCTCATATTCCGCTTTGAAGGTGGAGGACTTTTTGTAAATCGGGTCATAAGCCACAGGTTTCCCGTCATGCCAGGCAGGCAAATAGCGAGAAACGATTTTCTGTCCGTCATCATTTGTGAACTCATATTCCCAACTCATATCTATATTGACCACTTCATATTCCGGAGCAGCCAATGATGCGAAATAGGACCATGTTTCATAAACTCCCCATGCGATGAAAACCGCAATCAGGATATTCAGTATTGTGTTTACAGACTTTGCTTTCATTTTGGATAATTATCAGGATTAACAATGAGTGTTGAGTCCTCTGTCATTTCACATCGGAAGAAGCGTCATCCGTCTGGAAGATTTTAACATCCTCTTTCATGTAGTTGTCTTTTTGGATAACAACCAGCTTGAATCGGGACTGGGCATCAAGCGCTGTGGGAAGCGACTGGAAATATTTGGGATAAATCTGCCTCCATTCGGTTCGCTGAGTGTCGTTCGATGTAAAAAGCTGGATATACCGCAAACTTTCGCTGACGGAAGCCTGTCCGCAAACCGGGAGGAAACAACGGCTCTTTTTATCGAGCGTTTCCAAGACAGTCTTTATGGACTGAATACTATTGTCCAAGAAGGGATATTTGATTGTCTGTGACAGATAATCATAAACGGTAAACTTCTCCAAGGGCTTGTCCATCTGTTCAACCAGAATTCTCTTAATGCCGTTTTTGAAAGCGCAAATCACATCGTCATCCACCGCATACTCATCAAGAAGAGAATACAGATGAATATCCTTGGTCAACTCTTCTTTATGGGAATCAAAGTACCTGTCGAGAGCTTCATTGGAAATTATCGGTACGAGGGGATTTTTAACCACCGATTCCATTTCCTCGAGTTTTGTCTTCTCTTCAGTAAGCCACGTGGCAAGGTTGTTGATATAGGACTTGAGCGTATGATACTTAGACAACATATTGTGATGCATTTTCTGCTCAAGCCTGTCTATCATCATGCCAGCAACATGGAACCGGAGATGCAAATCATTTAATTCGGCCTCATTATCCCTCTGTTGCTTGAGAATCGCTCCAAGCTGAAGTTCATGCTCACGCTTGGTGTCCAGTTCCTGATTCCGATAGCGGTTAAACAGATAGAACCAGAGTATAACACCGAAGGCAAATAACAATAGCGTCCACGGATTGAATAAACCAACCCAATAATAAACCAACCCTATGACAACAGGAATCACGAGAACTCCTGCGCCCAACTTGATGAGGCTGAGCCGGTGGAGTGACTTCTGCGCCCGTTCTTCCTGCCCAAACTGGTTCAGCAGTTCACCATAGCGAGTCTTCAGTCTGACATTGGCCTCCTCCAGATTGGCTGTGGCCGCCGTCAGGATGTCATTCCGCTTGGTAGGATTTGAAAGTTCCTCAACCAGCTCCTGATATTCATGCGACAACTTTGCATATTTGCTTGCATAGGCATTCAGTTTTGCCTGTTCCTCATCCCGCAGGATATGGATGATAGCATACCGGATAGCACTGTCTGTCTGGTTGAACGAAAGCACTTGAGCGGACGGACCCGCATCGATGGATACCTTGTCTGAAATTTCCTTCACTATTGAACATCCCCTGTTCAGGGCGGAATCCTCAATGTAGGAAAACGGGATGTAGCAGTAACCCTTGTCTCCAAAATCTGTACCCCATGAATTCCGGACTATATAAACCCTGCTGTCTTCGCTATAGCCCACAATCACCATGGCATGATAGCCGGGTTTGCCTTCCTTGATTTCCTCATCCGTCGGACGGTAGATAAAACCGTTTTTATCCGGACTAAAGGAATCATACAGTGCCAAAGAAATCGTAACCGGATAGCCTTCTGTCAAAGCCGACGTTATATGCTGATGGTCAATCTTTACATTCTGTGCCTGTTTGATAATATGGTTCTTTGCTTCTGCATAAGCCTCTTCTGTCGGACGTGACAAAGTCCCGTCGTATGGACAGTCCGATTCATGACAGATACCCAAATCGCTCATGCTTTTCACAACATCATAAATGCTGGATCCGTCATCGATGGGATTGCCGTCAGCATCTTTCTTACAGACATTGTAATACACAAAATGCTCACTCATGTCGGGGTTCTCTGCTTTTGAACGCCTCAGCAGATATTCGTATATGGCCGTAACCGCAAATACGGTACAGGAACCGATTTGTCCCTGGCTTCGGATGGGTGAAAAATGCTGCCTTAAGTCAATGTCGCGCAGCGGCTTTCTCTGAGGCACGAATTCCTCCTCAAAAAGTCGTTCCTCCACCTCATCGCCAAGCAGTTTATAAACATTGCCTCCGAATTGGAATCCCTGCTCGGTAAGTCTTTTTTCGCTGTTGATTTCAAGCTGTATGCCCGACTCAAGAGTCTTCAGTTCTTCGTCTTTCGCACGGATATAGGCACTGGACTGGCGCATTTCAAAGCGCAACCGTTTCAATTCAGGCAACGGAAGATATACATGCCCCGATTCATCATGAGGATCATGCAGAACGGCCGGGGTGAATGTTTTTGTGCCCGTGGATTTATCCTCTTCCATCTTTACCATCCTGTTGTTATGGTCGATAAAGAACTGCAACGGCTCGGCCACCAAGTCATCAATCACCAGCTGTTCTTTGTTATATTGGGCTCCATCCAGCAAACTGTCATCCTGTCCCAAAACCTGGGCCATTACAGCCTCCTTTTCGGGCAAAGACAATTCACCCTGAACAGAACCGTCCGTAACATAATTCCTGAGCGAATCCGCACCGCGTGTTACAGAAACGAGTCGCTCTGTGAGCTGACTGATCTGGCTGTCTAACTTCGGCACTATGGTAGCAATGATATCCTCATGGGGTTTCCCCTCCCTCAATAAAGGTTTAACCTCTTCATCATAGAAGGAGGAAAACAGTTTTTCATTCCCCCGAAGCAGTTTTTGCGCTACAACAGATGCCAGATTAACATCCACCTTTCCCATTGCTACATTTTCCCTTTCAAGAATGTAGATATATGAACGCCTCAGCAAATAGTGCTTGAAATAAAACTTATCAAAATTAAGTATGGAGAGACCGAAGGCTGTAATATCGAATTGGTTGTGATCTTCTGCCTGGGGATAGAACGCATCATAGTTCTCGATGTTGACCAGAGCGTATTCTCCCAAAACGCGCACCAGAGAATCCTCGTCGAAATTTAGCGATATTCCTTTAGAATTGCGATTAGACAAAATCATAAACCGGTGAATCCGATTGGGATGTTCTCGGCGTTCCCCGACAATGGCTTCGCTGACTGAAGCTACTTTCTGCCGATGGATAAGATTATTCTCCTGTACCTTTTTGATTTCATCTTTATCTCTACCCACAAACAGGCCTTCCAAATCCTCGGCTAAACCTACAATATCGACAATGTATTTGGCCTGTGACTTGCCGATATAAGAGAGAATATTTTTCACTTCCGCCCATAGAGATTCATCATAGAGAGGCAGATAAACACACAGGTTAAAGTGCGATGAGTCAACATTGTCGTCAATGTTAACCACATCGGCCCGCTTATTGAAATAGTATATGCCGATCTCCTTGGAACTGATCTCTTCCGGTTCGCTCAACCCAACCTGATACTGGTCTTCAAGTCCGGAAATGAAAGTACTGCTTTCAGCATTTGTATCAATAACATCAGAGGCCTGCCAGCAGGATTCTCCTTTCGTCCAACTGACCACATGAAAATAGTGGCTGGCATTCGCCTCACTGTATTGTGTTACATACCGTTTAACGGCGACCGCCATGTCCTGCAGGCGGTCACCGATAAACAAATGGAGAGTATGTCTCATAGACTATAATTTTAAACTGTCAAGTTTGGCTGCAAATGTCAATTCTTCATTGAACATCTTCAAAACCTTCTCGTTGCCATGCGCCTTGATTTCTTCATTCGTCATGTTAATCTGAGAATATTTGTCTTTATAGTTGGCGCGGACATCAGCAAGCAATTCTTCTATATGGGCTGCGCCCTTTTGCTTTGTATAGGAGATTATAAACTTGGAGAATTCCCTGCGGGCATCAGCCTTGTAAAGCTGCTTAAAGAGGTCATAAGCCTGGTCTCTATAGTCACTGAGCTCAATCCAAAAGTCATCCAAAGGCTGGCCTACACGCTCATTCTTCAGCATGTACTTGCCATTCTCTTCATTATACTTGATCAGGCCGAACACCAGCCCGTAAACCCAGAGCTTGAGCGTATCGTCTTCAGCCTTGCGGGGTTTCAGGGCATAGTCACTGCGCTGCATCTGGAGATAATACTTCGCATCGAAATGATAGGTTTCTTCCAGCTCTCCATCGTGATATGAATGTTCGTAGCTTCCCAATGTGCCGATATTGAATGCGGGGAAGACACCGAACTGACGGTAGATGATGATATGGTTCCTGCTGCCGATGCTGCTGAAATCAACGGGGATTGAACCGACAAGATGATTCTTGAACGCATTGTTTTTCTGCAGTCGGGAATTTGTTTTGTCGTTAACACCTACGTAATAGATATCCGACGGTTTAGCCTTCGGCACGTATCCATATTGATTATAACGGATGAGTGTTTCAGACTTCACTATTGCCTTTCGCAGCAATTCGTTGAATTCTTCCTCGCTCAACGCATCAATCACTTCATCAATGGATTTGTTTTTCCAGACTTTAGCTGAGTTAAGCTTCCCTGTGAAATCCTCGAAAGCCTTCTTCACCACATCCTTGTTCTTTAATCCGAGGTCATACAACTGTTCCCCGCCCAGGCTTTTCAGAAAATCCTGCATTACGAGTTCTTCATCATTGACTTTGACATCATTGACAGAGGATTGTGCCAGATTAATCTGGAAGGTCTGCGGAGCCTTGCCCAACTGGTTGGATAAAACTGAAATCTCCTGTCCGAAATCGCGATTGAGATCCACGAGCCGGTCTTTGATAGCCTTGAGATGAGAGTTCTCATCCACAAGACTCTGCTTCAGTGAGTTATAAAAACGCAAGGCCGAATCACGGCGAATCTGCTCACGCCGGTTCACCACAAGGGCCATTGCTGCATTGCATACCTGCTGGGCAGCCTCATCTTTGGTTGAACCTAATTTAAAGAACGAACGTGCTACATCCTCCAAATCCCTTAAAACGACATTCAGGGCATTCTCCAGCTGCGGCTCTTTGGCCTTCAGATTAGCCTTCTCTTCTTCCATTTCGCCAACGAAAATGTTGACCTGCTGCTGGATACCCAAAATAACATTTTCCAAAGCTCCGATACCGCATTCCTGATTGAGCACCTTGACACACAATTTGTGAAGTTCCAAATTGACACGCTCTGTCAATTCCTTAACCTTTGCATCAACATCTGCATCCTTGGGCATCTCGGCTGCAATGTAGGCATCCACTTCGGGTTTAGGAGTCTTCCGGTCGGATATGTCTGCCAATGTGTGGGGAGGATTCTTGGGAAGAATGAAATCAATCACATGGTCATTGCCGTTATTTTCTCGGATATGCACCTCATCGGAATCTATCCAGTTGTTGACAATGACAGAGGTATCCTCACACTGGTTGAAAAGACGGGCAATCAGGCGCTGTGCAGCCTTGACGGTGAACAGATGTGCCAAATCTTCTCCACGGTAAATAATCTCACATACACCGAGCGAAGCTGCCCAGGCACGTTTGTTGTCAATGTCCATTCCACCGCCGCGCATGCTTTGCTCGAGGTTATCGCTTACGCTGGCTGCAGCACCGGACAATTCTCCGGCAGAAGTCACCAGTGCGAGACTTATCATATCGGCAATCTGGTCAACATGCTCATAAACATCGCCGTTCTTGTTCTGATTGTCAACAACAAATACGGCATTAAAGGGCTTGTCGTTGGTATCCCATTCTTCGGTGACATAGTCGAAGTGTATAGGATTTGAATTGATATCCTGATGCATCAGCCAGTCCAAATCCTGAATAGCACCGAATGCATTCGGCTTGATTCGTTCGCGAGGCTGAACCTGCATGGCCTCGAACACATCCGGGAGGACAGCGTAGCCGGTCAGCTTGCTCTGCGGGAACAAATGCCGGATCAGATAGGCCACGTCCAGGAAAGTGCCGCAGCCGGTACCGCCGCCTACAGAGAATACAAGATGTATCTCCGTATTATTGTTCATAAGCTGATATGAAGCATTGACGCGATTCTGCGCATTCTGAACTGAATTTACTACAGTCTGCAACTTGTTGGCCAGATTCGAATAATTCACCGTCAGAGCAAAGCGTCCGTTGGTTCTGATCTGGCCGGCACCCAACATCATAGATGTCAGAAACCGCACATTTGTCTGCGGAATCCAGCTCAGATGCTCCTTCTGAACCTCATAAATCGGCTTGGCATCCTCAACTGTTATGGGCATCTGCTCATTCTTAAGTAATGACACCTTTTCTCCTCTGATAGAGTCCAATGATTTGTTATACACTCCTCCGTCGGTATCAATCCCCAGGAAGCCGATCGTGGGAGGAACTTCACCGTAGGCATCAACAAACATCTTTTTGGTCTTAAGAATCGCATTCATACCCGTCCCTCCCAGACCAATGAAGAGACATCTTTTAATTTTTGTAGGCATAGTAATAGTATTATAATTATATTTATTAATGATTTAATTATGCTGAATCGTGAATTTAAGTTTTGAAGATGCCGCTTCCACCTCACATTCGCTATGTTTGGGCAGAGACGACATAGGCGGATCGACATAGTATTTACCCCGCGTATTGATTCGGATGCTTCTTCCCCGACCGGGCGAGAGGCTCCATTCCTCTGTCCATAGCAGGTTGACTTCGTAGCGGATACCTCCTGTGAATAGGGCACTCAGGGTGGATTGCCTGCCACGCAAGGACGTAAACACAATCTTCCGGATACCCTTCAACTGAATGGTAGTCATGTAATCACCTCCCTTTTGCGACACAACGACAAACCCCCTGCTGAATTTCGGGTAAAGCATCGGACGTAACAGGACAAACCAAAGTATCAGTGCGGCTACTAAAATTCCGACAATGATCCAGGTCAGTACTTCCAGCCAGTTCGCCTCATGCGGATGACTGATTCTGGCAGAAAGGCTGTAATCTTTGACAGCGACATCGCCTATTCTATCCAAATTCGCAGACTTTGCAGTAATATCAAAGTAATAGTCTCCTTCGTCCAGTCCGGGAGTCAGGACGAAACCCAAATCGGTTGTTCCCGACTGATCTATCTCGACCTCGCGGTTTGCTGTCGGTACCCCGTTTACTAGCAACTGGAATTTTGAATTGTCGAATCCAGACTCCGCCTCGTTTCGGGCAGCAACAGTCAAAGTGACTTTTGATCCATGACGTTTTGCCCCTTCGTTAAACTCTGCCTGAAGATTGTAATGCAACGTATCTGCCGGGGACTCTTCAACAAACCAGAACGCATGATGATAAGGTGCCGTTTCTCCGAGATTGATCTCTTCGGGCTCGCCTTTCGCCAAATAAACAATATTCTCCAAAACATTCTTTACATGAACCGTAATCTCCTGTTTGGGCATGTTTAACTTTTTATCGTCTTTTGCCGACACTTCAAACCGGAATACATCATCCTCGGGAATAGCTTCTATATCTTGCTTTAGCTTCAAAGTGAAACTTGCAGTTCCCCCGGTTACTTTTCCATCGGATTCTATCTCAAAGAACTCGTTATCATCCTCGTCTTCGATATCTAATTCAAATTTTCCCAAATCTGAAAAGGAGAGGGACTTGGTCAGGTGATTCTTCTCCTGAATATTGAAGTAAAGCTCTGTGCTTTCAAACTTTCCAAACGGTACGAACCCTTTTTCCGGATCAACAAAATCCAAAGATGAACAATTCTGAATGGCCTCCCTGATTCTTGGATCGACTGCATCTTTATGCAAGGCAACATAGAGGCCGATATCTTCGTTGTGACTGCTACACCACTGACGAATCCTTTTCAAAACCCCATTAACTCCGAGTTTGGTGTCTTCGCCATCGGTGAGTAGGAAGAAGTAGTTTTTCTTATTGGGGTCAATATACTTGACACCCTCATCCCAGGCGGCACAGATATTCGTTCCCGTTGCCTTTTCGGGAGCAACGTACCACAATGCATTCATTTTCTTTTGGATAGCCGGCCATTCTGCTTTGAATTGGTCTTTGCGAAACTCAAAACTGTATGCTTCTCCCTGAAATGGAACAATGACGATGTGACAGGGAATGGTTGCATCTTCGGAAATTCTTTGTTCCAAATATTCCAAGGCCCGTTTGTCCAAATGATAATTGGAGTCATTCATGGAACGGGAACAATCCACCAGAAAGATGTAGTTGCGTTCTTTCTGAGCCCATGAATCCTGACAGAAGAAGCCGGCAGCGAGAAAGCTGCAAATCAAAAGGAAATGTTTCATTTTCATATGCTCAATTTTCTTGGGGATTTTCATTTCCTCCTCCGCTGGTAAAGACTTCCATAATACCCTTAAGGATGCCTATAACCTCCCGGCCTTCATTGGAAATCGCATTCACGACATTATATCCGGCAGCTTTGACCACGTACCCGGAAATCTCTCCGCGAAGCGTACCGATATACTCTTTTTCTTCCGGTGTGTATTCATACAAAGCAATCAAAGAATCCGCTTCCCGATAATCACGGGCAAACTGCTTCCATTTTTCAGCATTGTAATTCGCATAATTCAATTCCAAATCATCATGGATTTCCTGCAACTGATTAATAGCTCTTTGTTTGGGTGCAATACATGCGGCTACCAGTAGGACAAATAATGTCACCAAAACTGTATAGACTCCCTTTCTTAAGTTCTTATTATTCATACGCTTGTAATTTAAATTTATGACTTATCTTTATTGATATTAAGGACCAGGCGAAAACCGAAACTGCTGCTCCGGCTATCGGAAACCAAACGGCTGGACAATGTACAACTCTTGGGGTCTGAATAACAACACCCCCCTCGAAGAACATGCGAAGTTCCTGCGCCATTTCCAGTAGTGTTTTCTTGTGACATAACACTGTCCTGACACCACTCCCAAACATTGCCGCACATGTCGAACAATTCGAGTTCATTGGCCTTTTTCTCTCTTACCGGATGCGTGGTCTCTTTGCTATTAGCTTTAAACCAAGCCACTTCTTTTATATTATCGCTGCCAGCATATTTGAACCCTTTGCTCTTCATCCCTCCTTTTGCTGCGACTTCCCATTGTGTCTCAGAGGGCAAACAGAATTGCTGGTGCGTAACGCTATTTAATTCCCGGATAAAATCCTGACAGTCTTTCCAAGAGACATTATCGACAGGACGGTTGTCTCCGTTGAACTTTGAGGGATTTTTCTTCTCTTTCATCACTGCCTTCCATTGAACTTGTGTCACTGGAATTTCTCCGATGAAATAATCTTCCTTTACATTGTCTATAGACTCGTTTTGAGAAGGATTACATGCCACTCGTATCATTTTGAAATCGACACCATCTACTTCGAAGATTCGCTCGGGAGCATTGGCCTCTTCTTCCATTCGCCTCTGCTCTGCAAGCCGTTGCTCTTCATCCCGCCGTATCTGTTCTTCTACCTTTTTCTTTTCCTCGGCATACAAAGCCTGTGTGTCTTTAAGCTGAGCTTTGAGATTTTCAATAAGCTTTTTGTTTTCTCCAAGTTGTTGGTTCAGTTCTTGATTCGTCTTTTCCATACCCCCCAATTTCTCTTTTTTCTCTTTCAACTGGCTTTCGAGTGTTGTAATTTTGCACTGCTCCTCCTCCAACGTTTTTGCCATTTCCTCAATGCGATTCTTGTCGTTGGCAGCCTCTTTTGCCTGTGCATACAATTTCTGGGCAATAGAAACTTGTGTATCGTCATAAAGTGAACGGTTATCAACACCATAAACGCCATCGAGCGAATTGAAATGCCAACTGCATTCTGGACAGAATGAGGCCTCCAATTGCGACTTCTGCCCGCAGACAGGACATAATTTATCCCGTAATCCCATATCATTACTCTTGGTATATAAATTGCGTCTCAAATAATGCCTTCGGCCGGTCAGAGAGTAAAATTCTGTTATCTTTGCTTGCAGTTCGCTAATGGTCTTCGTCTTTTGAGTCTGCGCCTCATCTTCCTGTTCCTTTAGTATAATTTTCTCCTTCTCTTGAGTTATAGCATTGAGTAATTGGGCGAAAGCGGATTTTGGCTGATTATAATATTCAATATGATCACAAGGACGTAAAATTATTTTATATTTCTTGTTGTATTCACTTGCATCAATCTTGAAAGGTATTATCAGCTTCTTCTCATCATACGCTTCTAGAATCTCATTCATCGTCCACCCTGACTCATTTGAGTTCTTGGAAGAGACAAACACCAACATCTTTGATTTGTCAATGGCCTCTGTGATACGCTCTATGTATTCCTGTCCGGAGTAAATTCCTTTCTTATCAAGCCAATAGCTGATACCATTTTTATCGAAATATTCCATCATGACAGATATCGGATTGTCCAGAATTACTTGGTCATTTGAAACATAATCCTTCCGGGAATAGCTGATAAAAACATCGTATTTTGTCTGTTCCATTATTCTGCGATTATTAAGTTATTTGAAAATAAAAACTCATGGACACCACATAATTTACTTGCGGCGACCAGTTTTAGAGATGCGTTTCTTTAACTTCCTGTAACATAATGAATAGCTGTTATGAACAAGGTATCTATTACAATCCTAACACCATCTACTGTTGCAACATTGCCACAAGGGTTCTAAGTGTTCGAAGTTTAGAACGTAGAGATGAAGCGTTAAGTAAACGCCTTTTATTATGTAATGATTTCTCTTCCCATCCAATTCCCGCCTTGCGTGTCCTACATTGAATGTCTGACTTGCGTAGCCCGGCGTGGGTCGTTTATACGGTGTATGAGGATCCCGTCCAATTGCACTTGATTGTAAACTACGAGAAATCGTTGCAAAAATATAGAAAATTCTTGGTTTGAGGAAATAAAATTAAAAAAAACTGCTGAAAAAACTTCATTTTTAACATTTCAGGGTGATTTTATGTGCAATATGGCACTAAAAATGTGCGATTGCAGAAAACGGCGTGGTTTCTTCTACATATAATTGCCATATAATCAGCCATATAATTTTCTTTCTATTTTCTTACCAATTTTTTACAATTTCTGGCCGCAGACCATCCCATAATCGTCCACTCTACGGATTAAACGGATTGAACGGATCTCTGATACAAAGAGTGGTTAACGGTTAACGAAAAAAAATGTGACAGTTGTCCCATGATGGTTTTTATACTTCTCCAAAATATTGGACTCCTTTTATACTTATTGATGGTGTTGATTAAAATATTATTGAATAAATATAATGATCCCCATTTTTTGACAATTGAAACATTGGGGATCATTATACACTATCAAATGAGACAAAAGATAATTTCCCATTCTAAAACAAGACACTATGAGCATATACGATAAAATCAGCAAGATGCTGGGACATGAGAGTGAAGCTGAGAGGCTATACAAGGTGCTGAACACAGATGAATACAAGGAGCGTCCTTACGAGTATTCCGATTTGGGCGAAGGGATGGCCGTGATACTTCAATCCATGTGGGGATGGTGGAAACATAGGTTCCTCATCAACCACAACACGAAATGTGCCTACGAATTTATGAACAAAGACCAAATACTTGTGACAGTTACAGAGGACGATATTGATTGGGAGTCGCTGAAGAATTTGCCCGAAGATGCTGTAGGCAGAGCAAGGGCACTCTCAGCCCATTTCCCAACCTTTATCCTTAAGTTCGAAAACGGAGTAGCACAAGTCAGTTGGCAGATCAATCCAGATGGCCGCTATTACATGGATGAAGACGGATATGGCATGACAGACGATAAAGAAATAGAAATCTATGGCTTCATTGACCAAAATGCCAAGGTCGTGGTCAAGTTCAGGAACATCAATGAACGTTACGGTGAATTAGTCGAAATGCGTAATGAGGCAGAAGAGATTGTCAAATCAAGATCATAGAGACTGTGTGAGACAAAGAATACTGTTAAAATCTAAGCGCAAAAGTCTCATCATTCCCGCCCCGACAGAGGCGGGATTTTTTTGTCTTTATTTGTTCGGTTTTACCAGCTCCCAACCCAGTTTCTTGACGAGTCGGATGGTATTGAGAGCCATAAGACGGTCGTATTCTTTTTCGGATTCGGGCAGAAGACTGTAGGGCAGCATGTCGGGATGGAGTTTGCGGGCATCGTCGCGCTCGGGACCATAACTCCAACCCTCGTCCTTGCGTGTACGGGCCCATACCTCATGTGCATTTTCGGCTATGGCCTCACGCAGTTCCATAAGTTCGGGCTCGATGGGCACGTCATCCAGTTGCAGCGGGTGCGGTTCGTAGTTGTTCCGATTGCTGAGGGTGACGAGATACCGGGAGGAGTCGTCCCATGCGTTCTGGAAAATGTCAGAAGAACAGGTTTGAGAAGACGCTGCCGGACCAGGGTCCAGAACGGTAATTGTACGGCGCTCTAAATCAACAGACTCAACAATAACTGCATGATTAGGTGTTGCCCCGTGTTGCAAGTCATTATTCCGGGCTTCCTCCGGCGATTGAGTTAATTCTGCCTTATCGAGGACAACAATAACCATCTCCCCTTTCGATATCGCTCCGATGATATCATCTATTGAACAGCCAAACCTTCGGGCTGTAAAAATACCCCTCTTTTCTGACAATAATCCTATACTGTGAAGTGGCATTCCGTCAGTTTTCAACAACCCTTGGGCTTTGGCCTCTGTTTCCAATTCCTGATCAGAAACAACAATACCTAATGCCCGTAAAGCATAAGCTTCACTGCGTATAGCGCACAGATTATCTACTACATTCCGGGCAGCTTTCGACATCAAGGGGAGGATGCCTATAGTCGGCGCATCTGTTGCTGGTTCTCCGGAATCTACTTCTTTCATGAAAGAATCCATCTCCTCGACAAAAGAGAGTGATGCCGTTACAGGGTCTCTGTCTTCCGACTGGATGTCGAAATCCTCATCCATCATAATCATCATGGATTCCAATTGTTCCGGATGGTCGGTCAAATACTGCCGCACAGCCATACGTTCTGTGTCGGTAACTTTTCCTTCAGCATAGGCCGCAAGCAGATTATCGGTAATTTCCATATTATGTTTACTTTATTCCGGCAATGATTTTTCTCAGGTTCTCTTTGGCCCGTTGGGTACGTACATCCACATAGGCGGCATCGGGAATGACCTCCTCGTGGCGGTTGTTGAACTTCCGGATGCCGTGCTTCTGCCAACGTTTCCAAAGCAAATCGCCAATCTCCCGGCTGTTGTAGCCCTGAAGACGCTTGAGGATGACAAACTTTTGGTCGGGGTCCTGAAGCTGGCCAATGGCCTCGAGAAGAAGGACTTTGCGACGGTTGCGTTCATATTCTTCCTCTCCGTTGTCTGGCAACTGAAGCGGAGGCTTGTTTGGATCATCGTCATCTATAGAGATGGTTCTTTCGGGATTAT
>Ga0326514_10001328_pt1 | contig 16124 bp, 12 predicted proteins | sample 3_2548_0518_D_FD_203653 | JGI IMG/M metagenome (GOLD analysis project Ga0326514, IMG submission 203653) | Bovine rumen microbial communities from UC Davis, California, United States - 3_2548_0518 | ecosystem: Host-associated > Mammals > Digestive system > Stomach > Rumen | place: USA...
CGATGCGCAATATAACATCTGCATCCGCAGATATTATATCACAAGACCCTGTGCCCGTACAAGCATGAAAGGCCCATATGACGCTAAAGCAGGCAACCGCACCAATCTGCGCTCCCCTGCTTTAGTCGGAATCATATTCAGTTAGAGCTGGTCGATCACCCGGAACAGCTCATCAATCAGCTGATCCTCCGGAACCTGTTTTTTGATGATCTCCCCGTGCCGGAAGATAAAGCCCATGCCCTTGCCGCCAGCAATGCCCACGTCGGCAGCAGACGCCTCGCCGGGACCGTTGACCACGCAGCCCATGACTGCCACCGTGATGGGCTTATGTACCTCTTTCAGCCGCTCTTCCACTTGATTGGCCAGAGGGATCAGGTCAATGCGGGTGCGTCCGCAAGTGGGACAGGAAATCAGGTTGGGACCATCCTGACGGAGACCCGCAGCCTGCAAAATACGCTTGGCCGCCACGATCTCCTCGCAGGGGTCAGCGGTCAGCGTGACACGGAAGGTATCTCCGATACCCAAAGCCAGAAGTCCGCCGATGCCCATGGCGGACTTGATGACACCCATGGTAGGGGTACCTGCCTCTGTGACGCCCAGGTGGAGAGGATAGTCGCTCTGTTGGCTCATGAGCTGATAGGCAGCCATGGTGACGGGGACGCTGGAGGACTTGAGGGAGACGCAAATATCGTCAAAATCAAACTTGTTCAGCAGCCGGATGTGTCCGAATGCGGAGTCTACAAGCGCCTGGGGGCAGACCTTGCCGTACTTAGCCAGCAGATCCTTTTCCAAGCTGCCGCCGTTGACGCCGATGCGGATAGGGATATTCTTCTGCCGGCAGGCGTCCGCCACAGCCTTGACCCGGTCCTCGGAGCCGATATTGCCCGGGTTGATGCGGACCTTATCCGCCCCGGCGGCGATGCACTCCAGGGCCAGCTTATAATCAAAGTGAATATCCACCACCAGGGGAATGCGGATCCGCTCCCGGATGGCTCCGATGGCTTTGGCTGCCGCCCGGTCGGGGACAGCCACCCGTATGATCTCGCATCCGGCTGCCTCCAGACGGTGGATCTGGGCCACTGTTTTTTCCACATCGTGAGTGGGCGTAGAGCACATGGACTGGATAGCGACGGGAGCACCGCCGCCCACCGGAACATTCCCTACCATGATCTGTTTTGTCATATCTTTTTCTCCTGTTCAGGTAACAATTTTATACACATCATTGATGGCCACCGCTCCCATAAGGACGAGCAGCAGCACCAGGCCCACAAAATGGACGGCGCCCTCAAGCCGCTCCGGAATCTGCCGCCGAAAGAGCGCCAGTGCCAGGGTGTTGAGGATCAGGAAGAAGATCCTGCCGCCGTCCAGCGCCGGGATGGGCAGCAGATTCATCACAGCGAGGTTGACGGCGATAAAGGCGGTAAAGTAGAAGATATTCTCCAGGGCAATCCATATTGTGGGTGAGGCCGTTCCTACCTCGCTCATGGTCTGGACGATGCCCACAGGACCGGACAGGTCATTGAAGCCCGCTGAACCGTTGAGCAGCATCTCAAGGCTCCAGAACACCTGGCGCACAAAGTCCGCCGCCGTATAGAGCCCAATGCGGAGACGGTCAAGGGGCATCGCTTCTTTAGTGGTCAGATAGAGTCCGTAGCGGCGGACAGTCTGCCCGTTCTCCTCGTAGTCCCGGAGGGTCAGGGGCAGGTTCTTCAAAATCCGGGTCTCTCCGCCTCTGCGGATGGTGAGGTCCACGGTATCGCTGTTTGCCAGCATCATCAGAGTAGAGATGTCACCGGTCAGGAGGACTCTTCGGCCGTTGATGGCCACGATCTCGTCTCCTGCCATCAGATACTCCTCTCCCTCTAAGGGAAAGCCGTCCATAAAACCGGAGAGCACCGGAGCCGTATAGGTCTGGGCGGAGGCATACAGCAGGAGGATAATGATCAGGCCGGTCAGGAAGTTGAACGCTGCGCCGGCAACCAGAATGAGAAACCGTTTCCAGGCAGCGGCCTTGCTGAAGGCCCTGTCGTCATCGCTGTCTCCGTCCTCACCCTCCATCGCGCAGAAGCCGCCCACCGGCAGCAGGCGCAGACTGTACTGGGTCTCTCCCTTCTGTTTTTGGAAAATCAGGGGACCCATGCCGATGGAAAACTCATTGACCTTGACATTGCAGGCCTTGGCCACAATGAAATGGCCGAACTCGTGGACAGCGATAAGCAGTCCAAAGAGGATGATGCAGATGATAATATAGAGAATATTCATAGAATTGGGTCCTCCGGGCGGAAATTGCAGGGAATATAGTGTCACAGGCGGCCAAAGCCCTCCTTTACCGCCTCTCGGGCAGCTGCATCTGCCGCCAGAACCTGTTCCAGCGTGTCGGCAGGTCCCTGAGGTACCTGCTCCAGTGCATAGGCCACCAGATCCGCGATCTGAAGGAAGGAGATTTTGTCCTCCAGGAACAGGCCCACGGCAGCCTCATTGGCGCCGTTGAGGACAGCGCAGGGGTTGCCCGGCTGTTTTGCCGCCTCCAATGCCAGGGCAAGGCATCGGAAGGTATCGCAGTCCGGCTCTTCAAAGGTCAGAGGCGGGCAGCGGAGCAGGTCAAGCTCTCCAGCCACCGCCTTTGCCCGTCTGGGATAGGTAAGGGCGTATTCGATGGGAAGGCGCATATCCGGCACACCCATCTGGGCCAGCACGGCATTATCACAATATTCCACCATGGAGTGGATAATGCTCTGCCGATGGACAGTGATGGCGATTTTTTCCGGCGGCATCCTGTAAAGGCGCATCGCTTCGATAAATTCCAGACCCTTATTCATCAGTGTGGCCGAATCTGTGGTAATTTTTGCACCCATAGACCAATTTGGGTGTTTCAGTGCATCCGCACGGGCCACGTGGGCCAGCTGCTCCCGGGTCTTACCAAAGAAGGGGCCGCCGGAGGCGGTCAGGATCAGCCGCTTCACCTCTCCCCTGTCCCGGTTACATTCCAGGCACTGAAACAGTGCAGAGTGCTCAGAGTCCACAGGAATGATCTCTGCCCCCGTCTCTTCGGCAGAGCGCATGACCAGCTCGCCGGCGCAGACCAGCGTCTCCTTATTGGCAAGGGCAATGCGCTTTTTTGCCCCGATAGCGGCAAGAGTAGGCTTCAGACCGATCATGCCCACCACGGATGTGAGGACGGTATCCGCCTCCTCCATGGTGGCGGCTTCTACCAGTCCCTCCATGCCGGAGGCGATGCGGACAGGCAGGTCAGCAAGGCGGACCTGCAGGTCTTTTGCAGCCTCCGGGTCATAGGCAACCACCAGCTTGGGGCGGAATTGACGGGCCTGCTCTTCCAGAAGTGCTGTACTTTTGTTGGCTGTAATGGCTGACACAGACATTCCACAGGCGGCAATCACATCCAGAGACTGCCGCCCGATGGAGCCGGTGGAGCCGAGTAACGAAATGGTAGACATCGTTCCACACCTTCAATCAATTCAAAAACGGAAAAAAGTCAGGGTATAGGCCATGACCACTGCCAGGGGCGCACAGAAGATCACGCTGTCAAACCGGTCCAGCACGCCGCCGTGGTTTAAAAAGAGATGGCCGTAGTCCTTCAGTGCAAACTGACGCTTGATATAGGAGAAGGTCAAATCGCCAAACTGGCTGACCACACTGCCCAGCAGGCCAAAGGCCAGCAGGACGGCATAATTTGTGGAAATCTGGAAAAATACCCGGAGCAGTACGCCATAAACGGCGCAGAACAGCATAGCGCCTACTACTCCCCCAATGGCGCCCTCCACCGTCTTATGGGGGGAAAGGACGGGAGCCAGCTTGTGCTTACCAAGAGTCATTCCGAAAAACAGAGCGGCGCTGTCACTGCCAAAGGCGGCGATAAAGGGCAGCAGTGTAAAGCAGCGGTAATGGTCCAGATCGGCCAGCAGCAAGATGGTAGAGAACAGAGCCGGAATGACGACGCCGGCAAAAACGGAAGCGCCGATCTCCCCCAGCGTTACCGTCTCATGGCTTGCAAAAGCAGCGGAGAACAGGACAATCAGGTAAAGCAGCATAACTGCCACCGCCGCAATGATATTGCAGTTGAAATAGACCCAGAACGGCACCGCGGCACCGACCAAGGCAGAGGCTGCCAGCAGGACAAAATGCTTCACATATCCTGTCTGCCACAGCAGCTCATAGACACCAATGGCGGAGAGCACGCCGATGGCCACTGCCAGGCCGATGGGCGGGCTGAAGATCAGAACGCCGAGCAGCAGCGGAATGCCGATTAGCGCAACCAGAAGTCTGCTTGCCATTTACACCCCTCCAAATCTGCGGGAACGCTTTTGATAGGATGCGATAGCCTTGTGCAGCTCCTCTTTGGAAAAATCAGGCCAGAGCACATCGGTAAAATAGTACTCGGAATAGGCGGACTGCCACAGCAGGAAGTTGGAGGTGCGGATCTCGCCGCTGGGCCGGATGATCAGGTCCGGATCCGGCACACCTGCGGAGTAGAGACGGTCTGAGATGTCCTGCTCCGTGATGGAGGCGGGATCTCTCCCCTCCCGGGCGCACTGCTCCGCCAGGAACCGGACCGCTCTGGTGATCTCGTCTCTGCCGCCGTAGTTGAGACAGATATTCACTTGGCAGCCCTCGTAATGCCTGGATATCTCTTTCGTCTGCTCGCACAGCTCCCGCAGCTCCGGAGTCAGCGGCGTCAGGTCGCCGAAAAATGCCATTTTGACCCGGTCACGTTCCATCTGGCCAATGGCTTCCAGCAGGTATTTTTTCAGCAGCTTCATAATGGCGGAAACTTCTTCCGCCGGCCGCTTCCAGTTCTCTGTGGAAAAGGCATAGACCGTCAGATAGTCCAGACCGATCTCCTTGCAGTAGGTGGCAATGGTACGGAAGGTCTCGGCTCCGGCAGCATGGCCTGCGGTGCGAGGCAGTCCCCGGCGTTTGGCCCAGCGTCCGTTGCCGTCCATAATGATTGCGATATGCCGGGGCAGAGCGGTAAAGTCTACCTCCGGCTCCTGAGGGGCGGATTTGCGAAACAGTGGCATGATAGTCCAATCCAATCGTTTATTGATTTTCGACAAGCGCAGGTTACACGCTCATCAGTTCCTTTTCCTTTTCGGCGGCAAGAACGTCGATCTTCTTGCAGTAATCGTCAGTCAGCTTCTGGATGTCCTTCTCCAGGTCCTTCACGTCATCCTCGGTGATCTCGGCCTTTTTCTTCATGGCCTTGATTTTGTCCATGGTGTCACGGCGAATATTGCGGACAGCCACCTTGCCGGCCTCACTGTACTTTTTCACCTGCTTGGCCAGGTCACGGCGGCGCTCCTCGGTGAGCTGGGGGAAGGTCAGGCGAACCACCTTACCGTCGTTCTGGGGATTGATGCCCAGATCAGAGGTATTGATGGCCTTCTCAATGGGTCTGAGCAGAGAGCTGTCCCAGGGCTGGATGACCAGCTGACGGGGATCGGGGGAGCTGATGGACGCCACCTGATTCAGAGGAGTGGGGACACCGTAATACTCTACGGTGAGACGGTCCAGGACCTGGGGGTTGGCTCTGCCGGCCCGGACGGAAGCGAAGTCCGCCTGAACAGCGGCGACACTTTTCTGCATGCGTGCCTCAGTTGCCTTAGTCAGTTCGTTCATCTGTGATTCCTCCTAATATTTTCGTTAGTTGACGATGGTGCCGATCTTCTCGCCCATGACGGCCCGCTTGATGTTCTCCGGATCCTTGAGGGCAAAGAGCAGGACAGGGATCTTGTTATCCATAGAGAGAGAGGTTGCGGTGAAGTCCATGACGCCCAGGCGCTGCGCCAGCACCTCGTCATAGCTGATGGCATCATACTTCACGGCATTGGGATCCAAATTGGGGTCTGCATTGTACACGCCGTCGATGTTCTTTGCAAGCAGAATGATGTCCGCGTCGATCTCCGCAGCGCGGAGGACAGCGCCGGTATCGGTGGAAAAGAAAGGATTGCCGGTGCCGCAGCCGAAGATGACCACTCTGCCCTTTTCCAGGTGATGGATCGCACGAGAGCGGATGTAGGGCTCGGCGATCTGCTTCATCTCAATAGCTGTCTGGACCCGGACATCGACCTGCTTCTGCTCCAGCACGTCCGCCACAGCCAGGCAGTTGATGGTGGTCGCCAGCATGCCCATATGATCGGCCCGGACCCGGACCATGGCCTCACCGCCGTCCTTCTTGCCCCGCCAGAAGTTTCCGCCGCCGACCACAACGCCCACCTGGACGCCCATATCAACGCACTCCTTAATGGCGTCACACACTTTGCCGATCACTCCAAAATCCAGTCCCCGGGACTTGTCCCCCGCAAGGGCCTCGCCGCTGATCTTCAGCAGAACTCTTTTATATTTTGGCTGCTCCATATTCCAATTCGCTCCTTACTCCATACAGTGCACACAGGATATGGCCTGTGTATTTCTCATATTTTAATCCATTTTCTCGGTTTTGCATAGGGGGGTATCAAAAGTTTTTCCAATTACTCCCCATTTCTCTGCCCCCTGACCCCGGTTTTCACTCCCTCTCTCTTCCTTTTCGACATTCTTTATGCTATAATTCTTATGATTATTTCCACGGAAATGGGGTGATGGGATGAGGCGTTCTGCAGCCGGAGGAGCACGGCTGAAGCAGCCAACAGGCGTTCGCCCGGCACCGGTATTTATCATTGTCGCCGCAATTGTGCTCATCGCTTTCATTATCATTGCCGGCTGGCTGGTGCGCTCCGGCACTGCCCTGTCGGGTCCCGAATCAGCTGCTGCGGACAGCGGGATGACCGACGACGGATTTGACAGTATCTTTGCCAACGCTGAGGCCAGAGCCATTGCACAGGCAGCGGATCATTCCCAACTTCCCAGCGTATTGGAGGACGTGGAGGGTATCACCGTTGATCTGATTCCCCTGAACGAGTACTCCCGGCCCGGCGTACCGCTGGAGGGCGTCAATGCCATCGTCATTCATTACACCGCAAATCCCGGCTCCACCGCCCAGCAAAACCGCAATTATTTTGCGTCTCTTGCCGATTCGGGAGAGACTTCGGCGAGCAGTCACTTTGTCATCGGGCTGGAGGGTGAGATCATTCAGTGTGTCCCGCTGGATGAGAAATCCTATTGCTCTAACAACCGAAACAGCGACACCATCTCCATCGAGTGCTGTCATCCGGATGCGTCAGGCGCCTTTACCGACGCAACGACGCAGTCGCTCATCTGGCTGACTCGGTATCTGGCAGAGGGATACGGCCTTGACAGCGATGGGGTGATCCGCCACTACGATGTGACCGGAAAGCTTTGTCCCTTGTATTTTGTAGAGCACGAGGACGAATGGGAATCCTTTAAGGAAGCGGTCTTTGAGAAGTGAGAGGCAGCATATGCAGAACTACAAAATGACCCTTGCCTATGACGGCAGCCGTTATCAGGGCTGGCAGAGCCAAGGCAATACCGCAAATACCATCGAGACAAAGCTGGAGACAGCTTTGAGCCGTCTGACGGGCAGCCCGGTGACGGTACACGCATCCGGCCGGACAGACGCCGGCGTCCACGCAGAAGGTCAGACGGTCTCCTTCCAACTGGAGAAAACGCTCCCCTGCGCAGAGCTGATGGCGGATCTGAACCGCTTTCTGCCGGAGGACATCGGCGTGCTGGCGCTGGAATTTGTCCCGCCACGGTTCCACGCAAGGCTGTCGGCAACCGGCAAGACGTATGTCTACCGCATCTGGAACAGCCCCCTTCCGGACGTTTTTGGGCGAAAATATCGCTATCCCCTCCCTCAGCCGCTGGATCTGGACACCATGAGACAGTCCGCCTGTCTCTTAGAGGGCACTCATGATTTCCGTTCCTTCTGCGGCCTGACCCGGTTTAAAAAATCCACTGTGCGGACGGTCTATGCCATCGCCGTGGAACGGGCAGACAGCACTGTCTCCCTCCGCTTTACCGGGGACGGCTTTCTCAACCGTATGGTGCGTATTCTGTCCGGTACGTTGGTGGAGGTAGGGCTGGGGCTGCGCAGGCCGGAGGAGATGCGTTCTGTTCTGGAGGCGAGAGACCGGGCCGCTGCCGCAGGCGCTCTGCCCGCCCGCGGGCTGACACTGGAGCGGGTATATTACGAGGAAATTTCTTGGGTAATGGATTTGACGTGATGTTTTTTGCAGCACTGGAACGGAAACACCATTGAACCCTACGGCTGCTGCCAGAGGACACGGAATGATAGATAAATACTGAACTGCGGCGCTCTGCACAATATGTCGAATTCCGGCAGAAAAGATGAAGGAAGATTTCTATGTTCAAACTTTACAGTAAGAAAAAAGCGAAGCAAATCATTGAGACATACGGCGGCTGGATCACTCATGTGTCCGAGACGTACTCGGTTCCGGAGGCGTATATCAAGGCCATTCTCTACAAGGAGATCATTGAAATTAATCTTTTGGATCCGCTGGCAGATTTTGCGGTCAAAACCTACTGGGTCAGATACGGGCTGCGTAAACGGCTGTACCAAAAAGGATTCGTAAAGCGAGCAGAGCCGAGATTCCGGCACGGAATTCTGGGCAAGAAGGACAGTTCTACAGGATATGCTCAGATTTTCGCATATGTGGCGATCAATGCGGCTAATTTCGGAGCGGACAGAGGCATTGCAACCTATAATTCCCTCGGCATATGCTCCGATCACAGGCTGAGCGGAGAAAATTCGGATGACCTTTACATGATGTGGAGTCTGCTCTCCAAAGACAGGAAAGCCAATATCGCCCTTGCGTCCCTCAACCTGATCTCCGCTGCGGAGGAAATGAACGGTCACATTGATTTTGATCGGTACTCGGAGGAAGAGATCAAGCGAACATTTACGAGATATAATGCCAATGTCAGATATATCACAAAGTACAGCAAAGAGACGTACGGGTATTATTTGGGCTATAGCGGGCAGACGAAATGATTACAGTCAGGCAAAAGCTCACTAAACCGGAATGAAGATGTGTTATGCATCCCGGAAGTCAACCCGCTCGTCTCTCCCAGGGGCCGCTCCAGCAGCTCCGGTTGGGCATGAGGTGGGCCATAATGGTCCGCAAGCCCGGCGTCTTGACCCAGTGGCCGTCCCTGCGGTCGCCCCATTTCGCCCGTTACCTGGAGCCGGAGGCCGTCAGCTGAGATTTCGTAGAGCAGTGATATTGACATCTCCGCCGTGTATGTTCTAAACTATTTATGTCTTTCTCCATTTGAAAGGCCTCCTTGTTATTGTTTTGTTGATCGGCAAACCCAACTCTACTCTAACAAGGAGTCTTTTTTCTGTCCATAGCTAAAGCTTTTTGTTACCACTGGCAGAGCCAGCGGCTTACCTGCGGCAGCTGAAAAGGAGGCCTGTCTAATGACAGGTCTCCTTTTATTCGTGCATGCGCAGCTCTTCTATTGCGTCGGTTGGACCGGCTCAGCGGTGAACGACCTGGCCGTCCTTCACCTCAAAATTAGGATTGTCCGCCGAGATGACAACCTCCACGTTGGAGGAAAGATAGCCCCGCTCGCTCCATTCCGCCAGGCCCTTGCCCACCACAAGGCGCTGCAAGGTCCAGGGCATGGTGTCGCTCAGGGTCACAAGACTGTCCGGCAGGGTAAGCTCGGTAATGCCTTCGCAATGGCTGATCGTGCCGCGGGGGATGGAGAACACTCCCTCCGGGACGGCGACACTGCCGGTCAAACCGGGTGCCACCGCCGCAAGGGCCTGATCCCCGGTCCGGACGAGAAAGCCGCCCTCTGCCGAGAAGAACGGATTGCCACCGGCCACGGTAAACTTGTCAATATTCAGCCCCGCAAAGGCAGACCAGCCGATCTCACGCACGCTGGCGGGAATGGTCAGGGTGCCGGGGCTGCTCTGGAATTCTCCGCCTTGCATACTGTAATTGTTAAACGCTCTGCTGCCGATGGTCTCCAGTCCCTCCGGGAGCGCGACAGACTGGATGGGGCAGCCTTCAAAGGCATAACTGCCCAGCGTCCGGAGAGAGGCGGGAAGGGACAGCGTAGAAATGCCCGTGCCGGCAAAGGCGCCGCCGTCAATGATGTGCAGGTTCTGGGAGAATTGGACGGTTTTCAGGTCACTTAGCTGAGCGGCGGCCCGTTCGCCCACTGTCTCCACCGTGTCCGGGATAGTCAAAGTCTCGTTCGTCACGCCAAATACTGCCACCAGCTTTTTACCGTCCTTGGTGAGCAGCATCCCGTCTTGCACCGTGAAGTGAGGGTTACTGCTGTCCAGCGTGACGGTCACATTGCTCCGCTGATCGTAGGGGGAGAATCTGATCGTCTCCAGCCCGGCGGGCAGCTTGAGCCTGCTCAGCCTGCCTTCCTCGTCAAAGGGATAGCTGCTGATCTCGGTGACAGGGACATTTTCGACCTCGTCCGGCAGTTCCAAAACAGTGTCTGTGCCCTCGTAGCTCTCCAGAACGGCGTGATCGTTATAGATCAGGTAGGAAAGAACGCCGTTTTCCGTATGCTCGGCATAGCGAACTGCCCACTCACCGGTGTCATTTCCGGCCAGCTTGACCACCCAGTGGCCTACGGCAGTAAAGAATGCGTTTTCCGGGGAGATGTCGATCTCTTCGATCTCCTTCTGCTGGGCAAGTCCCGTCCAGTTAGAGAGGTTTTTGCCGATGTGCAGCCGCTTTAGTGTACCGGTGAGCTGACTGGGGAACGCTCCCTTGATGGACTGGAGACTGTCGGGGAGGATCAACTCGGTGATCAGTGTTTCCTCACTCTCTCCAGGGCGGTTGCAGCAGTCCAGTGCATCGGCATTCAGCTTCTGGATGCCCTCGGGGATGATAACGGTACCGCTGAGCCCGCCGCCCACCGCCAGCACCTCAGTGCCGGTGACATCAGTGAGGAAGGCGTCCCGGGCAGCAAAGTGCTCGCTGCCGTCAGCAACCGCAAATTTGGTGATGGGCAGACCGGCAAAGGCATATTCGCCGATCCAGATGACAGAGGCAGGTACTTGCACCTCGGACAGGGTGCAGGCAGCCTCGTTGCTCTCCATCTCGTAGTCCCACAGGTCCAGACAGAAGGCGCCGAAGCCGATCTTCTCCAGTCCCTCCGGCAGTTCCAGCTGTTTCAGCGGACAGTTGGAAAACGCATAGTCGCCGATCAGGCTGAGAGTGGAAGGCAGCTTTACGGTCTGGAGATGATTCATGTCATAGGCCGCATAGTCCCCTACCCGGGCCACGCCCTCCGGAATGGTCAGGCTGGTCCTGCTCCGATCCAATACAGACAGCAGCACGGTCTTGTCGCCATTCAAGAGCATGCCGTCCTGGATGACAAAATTCCGATTCTCCTCCGGCAGTGTGACGGTCAGATCGTCGATCCCGGCAAAGGGATTGCCCATGATTGCCTCCAGCTGGCCGGGCAGCCGGATCTCTCTCAGGGTGCTGTTGTAGACAAAGGGGAAATACTTGATCTCGGTCACAGGAACACCCTGCACCCGGTCGGGAAGGATCAGCTGAGTGTCATTGCCCTTGTAGTAGGTGAGCACAGCGTGATCCTCGTAGATCTGATAGGTGAGCTCGCCCTGCTGGGTCTTTTCCGTGTAGTAGTTGCTCTCTGCTGTCTCCAGTTCCTTCAGGTCGGAAGCATAGCGGTTGCCGTAGGTATCCGTCACCACGATCTGGCAGACCAGTCGTTCCCCCTCCGGAGCCAGCTGAGAGGCCGGCAGCATGGAGAAGGAGATCTCGTCCTCGAAGTAGATGTAGCAAAGGCTGAGCCACGCCTCCTCCCACTCGGAGTAGGGCAGGAGTGCGCCGTCCTCATAGGCGGGGGTCAGCGCCGCCAGCGGGTAGCCGAAGTAGTGCCAATTCTCAATGGAGATGTCCGACTTGCCGTTATAGGGCAAATTCTCATCAGAGGTAAAGACGGTCTTGATGGACACCTCATCCGTGGCCCGCTTTACGCCGTAGGAGATGCCCACGTCCTTTCGCAGGGCGTTGATGTTCAGGCGCATGGTGGCGTTTTGGAACAGGCGGACGCCGCCGTAATAGGTGACGCTCTCCTCGTCCGCAGCGCTCTGGGTCACGCAGAGAAGCAGCTGTTCTCCCCCGCTCTCCGCTACCAGCAGCTTCTGGTCCAGATCCACTCGAATGACGCCGTTTTCATCCGGCTCCACCCGACATTCGCTGATGATGGGAGCATAGGCCTTGGTCCCGTCGCCGTTCTCAAATTCCATTAAAATGGTGTACTGGGCGGAGGAGAGATGCTCCAGCTGTTCCTCGGTCAGAGTCAGGGTCAGCTCCTCCCCACCCTCACTCAGGCCGGGAAGCTTGACCCGCTCTTTGGCGCTGCCGCTCAGCCAGATGTCGGTAAAGTCGGCCACATAGGTGCGGTACCCTTCCGAAGAAGTGATGGTTTCATAGACATATTTGCCGGCACGCAGGAAGTAGCGCTGGTTGTCATAGGGATAGTAGACAGAGACGCCGCAGGCATCGCTTACATTGCCGTCCTTATAGACCACCATCTCCTCAATGGCATCCAGCAGAGCCTGCGCCTCTCTTTCGTGAAGCTGAGACACGCCCCTGGCAATGCCCGCCAGGTCCACCAGGTCCAGACTGTCACCCTTGCTGGTAACGCCGGACATGCCGTAGCGCTTGGTATTGTCCCGAATTCTGGCGAGTCGGGAATATCTGCCTTCCCCAAGATCGCCGCTCATTACGCCGAAAAGCTCATCCATGGCAGCAGAAACCTTTTCCACCTTGCCGAGGTCCAGGCAGGCCAGGGTGACATCCGGGTCGAAGGAAAAGGTCCGCATCTCCCGGACGGTACGAACATAGCTGTCGATGGCCGACCGGGCCAGCATCTCCGCATCATTGGTTTGGTTGAGCGTCTTGAGGAAGCTGTAATCCCAGCCGCAGCCCGGCTCGTTCTCCTGTGAGGCCACCAGATAATCCGCATAGGGGCTGAGTATGGAGGCAGTCTCAATGGAGGACATGAGGCAGGCGTCAAAGCCGATCCAGGCCAACTTGTTGTTCCTTCCAAAGGGAGAGTTTTTGAGTGCCGTCTCAAACTCCTCCAGCGTTAGGCTGTCATAGTCGAATATCTCATCCGCGCCAAAGCCGAAGATGGGGCCGCCGCCGTGATCCCAGCAGATGAGGACGTACTGGTCGGCAGGATACTCTTTGTAGGTATAGTCCAGGAACTCGGTGAGGGTGGCAGAATCGCCCATGTTCAGAGGCTCGTCGGTGCTGCCCACCAGATTGCCTTCCAGCGCACCGTCTCCGTCCTCATCAGGCTGAAGCTCAATGGCAGAGTTATAGTCAGAGGAGATGTCCAGCGTCCAGTAGGCACTTCCGCCGGTATAGATGATGACGTTATTTTTCGCAACATCTACTCCGCTCTCCATCATCTCCATAATGTCATAGGAGGCAGCGCCTGCCTCACTTTCCAGATTGGAGCCCACCATATAGATCATAACGGTGGTGGAGGCACTGTCGTGACTTCCCGTGGAGGGTTGAAAGGGGCTGCCTCCAAATGGCTGGCCGGAATGAAATTCCTCTTCCTTCGGCCCTTCCTCTGCATCCTCTGACTGACTCTGCTGATGCTCCTGGGCAAACTGGGCAGGGCCGCCAAAGCTGCCTCGAGTGATTTCCTCTCCTCTCCCGCAGCCCGTCAGCTGGAGCAGCACAAGCAGGGCTAACAGCAGAGCGGTCCGTCTGGTCTGTCTTCTCTTGTTCATGTGGTGCCCTCCCATTTTTCGCTTTCGCCTTCTGTTGCGCAGGGATATAATCTGTTTTAGTTTATCATACAGGCAAACACCGCGCAAACAAATCATTCCTTATTTTCCTAAATTGTAAAACTATGGCAAAAAGGCATCTCGACGGAGATGCCCTTCTGAATCAGTAAATGGAAAATGTGTTCACTAAAAAGTCTGCGTCCATACAGAAGCTCCACTTTCCGTTACACTTGACGGCATAGAGGTCCTTCATTTGGACAGTGAGGCGGTTGGTACCGGCCTCAAAGGTAACTTTCACGGTCAGGCGATAGACCTGCGTCACCTTGGCGGTGTTGTAGCCCTGATAATACAGGTCGGAGATCGCCTGGCTCAGCTCATCGCCTGTCAGCTTGACGGCTTCGGTGATCTTGTAGCCAAAGTGAATGTCCTTTGCCGCAATCTCCTCGCCGCTTAGCTCGGAGAACCGGTCGGCCAGCATCTGGAGCGTCTGCTCCATGCCGGCATCGGCGCTCTCCCAATAGGCCTCGTCCCGCTCCTGTACATAGCTGTCGTAGTTTTCGGTGCCGCTATAGACGGCGGCGGAAAGCTTTTGGGCGTCGCTGTCGTTCAGGGCGGCGAAAAAGTTTCTGACCGGCCGCTTATACCCGCCAAGGGCAATGACAATTATGATGACGACGGCCAGGACCAGCGCTGCTGCGCCGCTGCCGATCAGAATCAGCTGCTTACGGGTAATGGGCGTCTTTTTCTTCTTGGCTCGGGCGGACTTTCTGCGGGACGGAGCAGACACCTCCTCGGAAAGATCAGGCTCTCGTGTGGGCTTGCCGCATTCGGTGCAGATCTCGGTGCCCTCAGGCAATTCTGCACCGCAGTGTTCACAAAACATCTTAATATACCTCCTTCTCCGCCCCTCAGTCAGGCGGGAAATAATGCCGTTTTTTCCTTTTGATTATACCCTTTTCCCTTTTTTTCGTCAATACGGCAAACAGCACATCTTCAATGGGCAGAATGTGCGTTCTCGGCTGCAGGGGCCAACACTCCCCCGGTCAGCTGCCCTATTATGCTGCGGCAGGCTCCAGCAGGTTCAGTGCCTTGCCGCCGCATCTCAGGTATTCCGGTTTGAGCATCCCTCTCTGCTCACGCCTCTCCCGACATCTCCGCCTCGTGAAGCCGGGCAAAATACTCGTCATGGGCCTTGTTGTAGTCACGGTTAAATTCCTCGTCGTTGCCGGAGCGGAGGTAGGAGGAGTACATATGCTCCTGGTCGGCCAGCTCCGGACGGACACGGATGACCACGGCCATGCCCACGTTGGAGCAGAGGTCGGCGATCCGCTTCATCTCAGCCAGCAGGTTGGTGAAGCTGGCGTCGGCGTAGATATTGCACACCCCGCTGCTCATCCGTTTTAAATGATTGCCCTTGAGGATGTTGACCATATCGTTCATCACCTGGGTCAGGGGCTCAATGCGGTAGGCAGCTTGCACATTGCGGCGCTGGAAGGCAAGCTCGGCATTGTCCAAAATCTGACTGAGCGCATCCTCCAAAATCTTCAGCTCAGAGATGGCGTAGGCAGAATAGGCAGTGTCGTTCTTCGCCAGATTGGCGGCGTTTTCCGCAATACTGACGGCGTGATCGCCCAGACGCTCGAACTCCTTGGTCACCTTGTAGTACTGGTCCAGGATGCCTACATGGTACTCCTCCTGCAGGTGGGGGAGCAGCTCCACAATGTAGCGGCTGAGCCGGTCCGTCAGGCGGTCAATGTTGTCCTCTTCCTCCATGATCTCCTTGTAGACGCTCTCGTCGTACTTTTCCAGAAGAGCCAGGGACTTTTCCAGATTGCTGCGGGAGGCACGGAAAATGGTCATCAGCACGTCATAGCAGCTGCGCAGAGCCAGTGCCGGGGTGGTGAAGAAAGCAGGGCTGAGGGAGTCCAGTTTCTCTTTGTACTTGTCCTCGCTCTCCGGCTCGTCCTTGATGATCCTGCGGGCCAGCTTTTCATAGACGCCCAGCAAGGGGAGGAGCAAAATGGCGCAGGAGAGGTTAAAGACCGTATTGGTGTTTGCAATAATACCAGAGGTGACAGGCAGATCCCACAGGCCATTCAGCTGGCCCAGAGACTGGGCTACCGTCACACCAACCAGTACCAGAACAGTCTTGCTCAGGTTAAAGAGGATGTTCACTACACCCACCCGCCTGCTCTCTGCGTCAGCGCCGATGGAGCAAACGATGGCGGTGGTGATGCAGTCTCCCAGATAAATGCCCACGATGACGGCATAGATAGCCTTAAAGGTCAGCACGCCTGAGGAGGAAAAAGCCTGTAAAATACCGATGGTGGCGGAGGAGCTTTGCAGCACAAAGGCCACGCCTGCGCCGGTGACGTAGCCCAAGAAAGGGTTGTCCCCCAGGCCGGTAAAGAGGGTCTCCACAATGCCGGACTCA
>Ga0326514_10001329_pt1 | contig 16122 bp, 19 predicted proteins | sample 3_2548_0518_D_FD_203653 | JGI IMG/M metagenome (GOLD analysis project Ga0326514, IMG submission 203653) | Bovine rumen microbial communities from UC Davis, California, United States - 3_2548_0518 | ecosystem: Host-associated > Mammals > Digestive system > Stomach > Rumen | place: USA...
CCAAGCATATTACAATAAAACAAAGTCAAAATACGGATTATAAAAGAAGCTCTCGTTTGAGAGCTTTTTATTATGCATAATGATTTTTTGTTTTGTTGTAGTAATCCATGAAATCAGAAGAACTCCATTCAACATTGTTTTCAAGAATCAATGCTCAAATCAATCAATGGAATCTTCAAGATCATCAAGCTCATCAAACATTTATATTTCCGATTGTATAAGCTGGAACAGTAATACTTCAAACATATTCTCAATTGCAATATACTTTAATTGTTGTTCAATTCCTTGTGAATCATATACAATATCGTTGATTCAAATTTACTCATGATTTTATTGTGGTTCTTCTTGTTGTTCAATCAAAAGAATAGAATTCTATTTGTTTTGAATTGTATCAATAAATTATTGCTTGTTGATAACTTCATAAGATATAAGATATATATTGTTGTCAATCTGCAACTGGTTTCACTCGAACAACTTCTGTGAATTTCGTATTTGTTATTCATGAAATATCAGCAACTGGTGAATTTCAAGAGCTTGGATTGTAAAAATCTCATGCATAATTACTTCAAGAAACAAGAACATATGATGGTTGTGTTCATCAAATTGCATTTCTTCAATTTCAGCTATCATCTTTGATATATCAGCTGACTCATCTATCATCGAATGAATAGTATAGGAATGTGTTTGCAGAAGGATGCCATCAGAAATCTGTTGTAATTGTTGTTTGCTGTGATGAAATTACCGCATTATTACTATCAACTGCAAATGCTGTTATGTAATATGTTGTTTCATCCAACACACCAGATAGAGAAAATGGTGTTGATGAATACTGATTTTTCGTTGTTTCTTCAACAGCCAATGTTCCATCTGTTATACTCACTGGGTAACTTCATGTTTTATATCTTACAATTGTTTTTGCTCGGTTACTTCAAAATATATCATTCCATTTAATCTTTATTGCTTCATTTACATCATCGTTTGTTAATGTTAAGTTCTTGATTACTCAATTTGTTGCATATATAAGAATCTCATTTTCTGCTGATAAACATTGAACACATCAGCATTTATCTGTGTATTTAATGTAATCAAGTCTTTTATCATCCAAAGGATTCGGTGCGGTGTATTGAACACCAACACCGATACAAGCACTATCTAAATTCTGTAATGTTTGGATTAAACATCCATTACAATCATATGCATTTATGCATCATGCATTTGCCATGTTTTTTTAGTTTTAATAAGTAAATTTGCAAACTTTATAACTTCATGCTGTTCCATTACTTCCGCTTGCTTCTCTGTGAGATCATGAACATTGTGAAGTTGAAGCATATGTCCATCATCATAATCAACCAGCTCATCATGAAACATCAATTGTTCAAGTTTTTACTGAATTTCAGTAAATCATTATAACACATCAACCATTTGCACCATTTCAACCACATCATCAACATGAATACCATGTGTTGCAATTACTTCATGTTCCGTTTCATCATGTTCATCATTGTCATCACTTTGAACAGATTTTTCCGTTTGAATTATCAAGTATTCTTGCAGATATTAAGATTCAGAAGTTATTATTTACTGCATTTCAACCATTTCAACCACGCCATCAACAGATACTTGTTGAATTTCAACCATCTCATCATTGAATAACTCAACATCATCAGTTTCAACCTAAATCAAATCAAACTCAACCTTTTCAACCGATGTATCAGTTTCAACCATGTCATCAATTAGCAATCATTGTTCATGCTCTATCTCAACCTTTTCAACCAGTTCACCAATAACCAGCATTTCAACCATTTCATCATTGTCATCAGTTATATCATGCATAATAGAATTCTCATCATTTTCATCATGCTCAACCGTTTCCGAATCTTCATCATCAACCACCTCATCAACCACCTCATCAACCAGAGTATGTTGTATATCATCACATTCAACCATCTCAACCATTTAATCAATCAGCTGGACAACCGCATTTTGCTCATGCTCAACATTCACAAGCGTCTCATCATTTTCAACCACAAGTTGCTGTTCCATCACATCATGTTTTTCATCTTCCTGGATCTCCGTAGCAATGATCTCATGCACTTGCTCAACCACATCATCAAGCTCGTGGATTCCAGTTTGTTGAAAGATTTGATATTGTTGTTCAAGAAACTTGTTCGCTGAAAGAACATGCTCATGTGCATTGTCATCATCTGGTATCAATGATTCAATTATTTATGAATCTGTTTCTTACTCTTATTTTTGGAACTCACTGTCATTCAAATCTTACTCTTGCTCATGCATTGATTGTTAAGTTATTGAATTCGTATGTTTTATTTGCACACAAATAAACATTTCAATCCATTACACAATCACCATCACATCAACTTCCGAATACACTTGAATATCAGCATTTACATGATAATTTATCATATAATTTTGCTCGCCAATTATCACAGCATGAATCAATCTCATTTGTCATTGCAAGTGCTTGATTATACACACTCGTATTACATGGACAATTAACTTGCTGTAATCTTGTTTGAACTCCACTCAATAATGCTTTACTTACATAAACACTGATTCTTGCTCATGTTGTAAATGCTTTTGGTGTATTTCATAATGCTTTTGGTGTTGCTGTATCATCTTGAACACACTTTTCATATCATCTTGTGATACTCAAAACATTATCAGTAATTCCATTGATTAATATTACTTCTCTTGCTGTTGCTTTTCATTCAGAATTTAATTGTTCAATTGTTGCAATCATTCATACTTCAAACATTGCTCATTCTCATGCTTTTATTGTTGCACTTGTTCAACTTGCACTTAAATCAGCAATTAAATCTGAAAATACAACATTGTTTGTTGGCATTGTTGCAGTGTTCAAGTTATACACTGCAAGCCATGTTTCATTTGGATTTAAACAATATGTTGTCATTATTGTGTTCTACAAGTTAATAAAGAAATTGGATTATCACTTACACACTGTCTGCAACCATTGGAATCTGTGAATTCTCGATGGTCGAATTCATATCATCATATCACTGGTGCTTTTACATTCGTTGGATCATCATCATATAATCTCACACTTCATCATTGTAATGAATTTCAAAGATTATCAACTCATTGCCAACTTGTTATAAATCATCATCACTTACAATAATGAACTTCAATGTTGGTATATGCAAGTGGGCATATCGTTGTAAAATTTCCATCATCTACTGTCATTTTTTACTATAAGTTATTGATAAAAGTTTCAATATCACTTATTCTTTGTTCATCTGTTGTTATGCATGTTTGTGCTGTTTCAAGATTATTTAATTGCCTTGTAATCTCGTTTTGCAAATCTGTTACCAATTCACTTGTTATTGTTAATGAAACAGAATCTCATGCAACAAAATTAAATGGTGATTGTTGCAATGTCTTTGGATTTGCTGTATCATCTGCAACACATTCTTCGAAAGCTCTTTCAACTGTTATTGTGTTATTATCTCTTGCTGTTGCTTTTACGATTTCTCTTTTTACACAATTATTTGAATCATCGTAATGCTCAATTGTTAAGATGAACGGTCATGATGTTGGGAATATATCTCAATCATTAACTTGAATTGTTGTTGAATCAGAACTCAAAGCAATTGCAAGATATGAAAACGAATTATTCTCGGTTTTGTAATTTACAAATGCCATTTTTTATTATTTAAGATTTAAATTACTTGATAACTTTCCAAAGAGTATCTTCATAATCAATTGTGATTACACATTGGTCTGTTTTATATTGTATCTTTGTAATAACCAAATCATTCAATGTTGTTAAATCAGTATTCAATATTGAGATTCTATCTCATGGTTTGATATCTTCATATGGGTATTTATCATTAAGAACTACTTGTATTGATTGTTTTGGATCTTTATTTTGTGCAATATATGAATTACCATATTGATTCTGTGTTGTTGCACTGTTCAATTCTGAATTACTTTCGTATTTATCTTTTCTTCCATATGTGCTTTGACTTGTTGAATTTGTATATGTTTGAACACTTCATCAATTCCTTGCCAAAACATAATTATTTACGATTTCTTCAATTGAATTATCAACAGTTATGCTTGTTACTTCTTCTCACATATGAACGATATGCTTTGTTCTTGTTGATGGTTTGAATAAATCAAGTTTTCATTCTCAATCAACTGTCCAATGGTATCAGATAGCTTCTGCAATTGTATCAAAGCAATCATAACAATTTGTATAATTCCATGTCCAGTTTTGTGTTGTTGTTATATCGTTTGCAATACTTCCATTTGTTATGATACTTGAATAATAATTATTGAAGAATGAACGAATATTTGTCATCATTGTATAACAACTTTGTGAATAGCTTCCGTTGGTATACATGATATTCTTTAATAAACTTCACACTCATAAACATGTAAATGTTGTGTATTCTCTTGATTCTTCCGCTTTTCTTTGAATCTTACTTATAAATCCATAATAAATCTGCTTTCAATTATCTTTATCATGAAATTCATCAAATAAAAACACTTTCACATATTCTCAACCTTTATAACTTGTATCAGCGAATTTATAATCTGTTTGGATTTGAAGCTGTCATAATCATCAATTCATACTCCATGAAAACGATATTTCGTTGATAATATGATCTGGATTGATTGTTTCTTTATAAGTTCAATTAAGATTATAAGTTTTTACAACATATGTTTTCATTATAAGTAATTCTCGTAATAAGATAAAGTTGCGGTGTATGTTCATCAATAATTTATCTCAATTGGATTATCTCAATAATTCAACGGTCTGAAACTTCATGTATATTCAACTTCAACATCATTGATTGTTGCTTCCTTTGTAACTCAATCCAATTTAACAATATCTCATACAGTGTATGTTCTGCTTGCCAAACTTATTGTGAATCCATTTAATTTAAATGATAATGCATAAGTTCATCATGTTTCAATAATCATATTTAATGTTAAGAAACTTGATGCTCTTCCAATATATGATATTGATGATTTGTATTGTCATGTTTGTGATGTGATATCTTTTGATATTGGTTTTAATGCATGTGAATGCGGATTCTGTGCAACAAATGTTAATTGAACCTGTGGTAATACATTAATTGAATAAGATTCTCTGTTGAATTTTATTGCTGTGCATGTTGCTGTCCATTCTCTTACGATTTCACCACTTTTAATTCTTAAAGGGGCTTGCAAAGCTGAACACTGGAATTTGATTTCATCCATTAATGCCAACATTTTTTCATGTGTTTCTTCATTTATGCTCAATGTAATATTGATTGTATGTGTTCTGAAATATCTTCCATAAACTCATCAACCATCTTGCTGTGCATAATTAAATTTTTCTAAATCAACATTTCATAAATCATCTGAATTACATGCAATTACTTTTACTGTTGTTCAGTTCGCAAGATTATATCAATTAAATGAAAATGTTGCATTTCACATCATTGTTAATGCACTGTTTCATTGTCATAATAATCTACCATTTACGATTGTTGTCATTCGGTTTTATGTTAAGCAATTCAAAAAGATTTTTCTAATTTAATTTTTCTGATGATCTCATCAGTTATTGATTGAATATCATTATCATTTCTTACACTTACTCATGATACATTAACAGTTATTCCGTTATTATTTACGATATTTTCATTTGGAATAATATTTCATGATGTTGATGGAACAAATAATTCTGGTCATCTTTCACCAACAATATATGCAGTTCATCATGAAACTGGTCATCAATTAGCTTTTCATGTTAATGTATCAACTGCATTTGAAACAAAACTTTTTGCAGAACTTACAGCATTTTGAAATCAACTTGATATGTATTGTGCAGCTTTTTGTCCCCATTCTCGAAGTTCTTTTAATTTTGCAATTGCACTATCAATTGATTTGATAAATACATTATAAATCTTGCTCGCAATGTTATTAATCCATTCTCAAAGCATTCATAATAAATCAATCCATGCTCTTAATCATCCATTGTTTTCATCCATTGGGTATAAAAGAGAATGCAATGTATCTTTGAAATTATCTTCAATATATCATCATAATGTTCTGTGCCTTGCTTCTGCTTCTGCAATCTTTGAATTCAATAATTCTGTTTGAACTCTGTATTCATCAGCTGAAATTGATCCATTATTGTATGCTTCTGTAACAGCTTCCAATTGCTTTCTGTATTCTGCAATCTGTTCATCCGTTGTTTTTAATTTGCTATCTAATGCATATAATCATGCAGTTACTCATGCCAACGCAACGATCCATCAAGCTGGTCATGATAAAACAGTAACAACAGTTCATAATACTGGTAAAATTGTTGTTATTCATGCAGTTAATCATGCAACTGCTGTTGTAACAAGTAATATGTTTGCTGTTAATTCTGGATTCTTTTCAATCCAATCAACAACTTTTTCAATTATTGGTGTTAAACTGGTTAAAAGTCTATCAAAAACTGGAATTAATGCATTTCATATCGTTGTTTTTGTGTTATCTCGCTGTGCATTTAATCTTGCAACCTTTTCTTGCATCGTTTCTTGAACTTCTCATGCACTTGCAAGTTCTTCTTTTCATTGCTGAACAACTGCATTAACAAGAGCTTGTTTCTTTTCTGCTTCTGTTAATTGATCCACAGTTTTTCAAAGTTGTTTTGCATAAAGTTCTTGTGCTTCTGTTTGCTTGATAACGATTCACAAGTTATCGAGAATCTGAACACTTCATCTTCATAATCATGTAACGATATCATCAAGAGCTTCTTCCATTGTTCTTCACATCGCTTGACCTTTTACTCTTGCGATTTCCATCATTGTTGTCATATCTTCAACACTTGATACAATTCACAATGAATAAGCCTTGTTTGCAGCTTCCATTAGTTTAACATCTGCAACAGTTCATCTTGATGCTTTTCTCATTCATTTAATCATTTCATCTGCTGATATCTTTGCAGTTTCTGAAAGTCTTTCAAATGAATTTTTCAATGGCTCAACATCCATAGCAGAACTTATAAATGTTTTTCATAAAGCAACCATTCATGCAGTAACAACAGATGCTCAAATTGATATTTTTTTGAATGTTGCTTGTGCGGATTTACTCCGTTGCAATGTTTGTTTCTGCAAGTTTTCAGTGGATTTTGAAACTTTATCAAGCTCTCACGATGCTTTGTTATCTGCTTCAATATTTAATTTTAAATTGTAATCTGTTGTTGCCATGAATTATCTTCTTTTATATGATGAAATTTTTGATTTCTGCTTTTCTCTTTCATATTGAATATGCTCTCGCTGTCTTTCTTTCTGGATCATACAGAAATGTAAATCAAGCATATTCTCGGATTCATTGTCCAAATCAGATGGTTTACAATGATATAATTCTTTAATCAAGATGTAATCACGATGTTCTTTCGTTAATCATCTTCAACTTCTTAATGTTTTTTCGAATTGTTCAAGAATCTTTTTATTATTAACTGGGTATTTTTATCTTCTCTGCTTGTTCCAACACCATATTGTAATCTGCAACACTCATTTCATCAAGCTCATCTTGTGTTAAATTTGTTAATGCTGTAATCATAAAATCATTTGCTAATTGGATCCTTTCTGGCTCAACTTCAAATGCTAATGATTGCAACTGCTGAATACTTGATTTCATTCCATTGAACATAATTTTGTTACATTCAACATCCATTTTGTGTGTTCGGACACTCTTGAACTCAACTTCTTTTTCAACTCATTTAACTGTTACTTTCATTTTTTCCTTGTTTTAATGAATAAAATTTCCTTGTTTTGAAGTTCCGTGCTTGCAGAAAAACAAGGAAAATCCACAAGCACGGTTTATATTAGTAACCAACTGAATTGCTGTTTAATAATAAGATTTCAATTGATGTTGAATCGTTTGTGCTGTATTGTCCAGTAAATCACATTGTTTGGCTGATTATCTCATCATTTGAATCTGATTTTGTCCATGATGTGAATCCAGCTTTCATTAAATCAACATAAATTGATGGATAAATTCCAGTTGCTAATTCTGATGCACTCTTATTTACTGCATAGAAACGAACTGCTTTTTTATCTGAATTTAATACATAATCTCTTAATGTTGTTGATTCATATACTGCTTCAAAATCTCATTCGATTCCGAATTGTTGATTATAAATATCACTTATATCAGTTTCTCCAAAGCATTGAATTTCTGCAAGATTCTTTGCTATTGATAATCTGAAATTTTGAACACATTGTTCTGATGCACCATTTAATCATGCTTCATCGTTTGCGAATCTTACTCATGACATTGATGCTGTAAATCATTTTTCTGAAACATATGCTGGTGTTTGTGCTGATGCAGTTTGAATTTGTTTTCACATAAATTCTGCTGTAAATTTCATGTAATCACCAACTTCACAAGATAATTCAAAGTTGTTTATCATACAATATGGTGCATAACTTCATGCAACGATATCATCATCATAAATTGTTGCTGTTGGATGTTCATTATCTTGTTTTACTTCAAAGAAATGTCCATAAACTCATGATAATGCTGTTGCTGTCATTGTCCATGTTCCATTTGTTATAGATCATGTAACAGCTTTATCGAAGAAATATACTGTTGTTGTTCCAACTGTTATAATCTTCTTTAATACTCAACCACTACTTTCAACATCTCATCTTGCTGGTGTTCATCCAGATGGTGTTCCAGTAACTCAATATACTTTTGTTACTTTTCATAATGCAAGAAGCATTAAGAAACCAATTGAATCTTCTTTTACTATTCCTTGAAGATTCAAAGTTGATGAATTCTTTGTTGTAAAAGAATCTGCAACTGCATCAATTACTCAATATCAAGATCAATCTGTTGCACTTTCAACTGCTGGATTCAAAGAACCGCTTTCTTTACCAATCCAAACTTGTGCTGGGGCTTGTGTTCATCTTGTAGATTCTATTCCAAGTCCAATTGCTCATAATCTTCCGATACCTGCCATTTTTTTAATTAAATAATAATTTAAAAGTTATTTTTCACTAAATTCATCTTTATGAAGCATTTCTTTCGCTTTTACTAATGCTTCAATCATATTTTTTCACTCAACTGTTATTCACCGCTTTGGAAACGAATATTTTCTTACACCATCTTTAACTTCCATTGTTACATGTTGTTCGATTTCTGGTGCTTTTTTTTCTTTACATCCTTTGCATGCCATTTTCTTAACAAATAAGATATAAATTAATTGCTTACTGCTGTAAAAGAACAATTTACACTGAATACTCTGATTGGCTCTTGTGTATTTGCAAATCACCGATTAAATGTAAATGAACATCTTACAGTGTATCAATCATTATTACTCCAAACGATAGCTTCAATTTCTTTTAATTTCTGCATTACCATGTCTGCAACAATTCTCATATTATCTTCAACATCTGCATAATTATTTTGAATTCTATCGATTAACCTTACTGTGTAATTAATTTCTGATTCATAACTGCAAGAATCAAGATATTTAACATTTCCATCATCTGGGGTAATGATAATTGCTGGGTAATTTATACCATCTTCAATTTTGATGTCATGATTATAAACTGCTCAAATTCTTGCTGTATCTCATGTTGCGATTTCTTGCATTTTATCGAATATCGCATCTCATATTGCTTTGAATGAATATGTTGTATTTGCCATTAATCTTCGAGTTTATCTTGTAAATCTTCAATCATAATCTTCTGAATATCTTTAATATGTTCAGTATATGATCTTTGCAAATAATATTTTCTATGTGGATTCTTTCTGTTTGAGAATTCTCTTAAACTTGCATATGATAATGGTGAACCAACAACTGCAAGTCATTTACTCACTGAACTGAAATCATTTGAAATGCTTCTTCTCAACGCTCATGTTAAATATGGTGCGTTTTCTTTTGCTCTGTTTTGGATGTATTGTCCAACATCAATAAGCATTATTTGAACTGATGCATTTATCTTTGAATTCAAGTCCATTATCTTCTGAACATCTCATGTTAAGTCTAATTTCATTCACTTTCAGAAATAATCACTTTAAAATATTTTCTTCTTGAACCATCTCGTTTTTGAAATGATTTCACAATATAAATCACTCCATCAACTGATATTTTATCTCAAACAACAATTCATGAATAATCACAATATAATTTCTTCATTTTATAAACTGTTGCATCATCCAATCATTCTGCTTGATCCATTGGCTGAACATTGCACTTAAATGCTGTTCATTCTGAATCATACTTTGAAACTCCATAAGCGTTTCTGGTGTATGAATAATGTGTTGCTGTTTTGTTATAAAGCATCGTAACAGTTTATATTGCCAAATTAAAATTCTTGTATTTATCAACCATATAACTGAATGAAAAATACATATCTTCTGCTGATTGTGTATTGGCTGAACTTTTTGCACCAAATACTATCTGCTCATCTCATAACTTATAAGATGATATTCCGATATGAAATTCTTCTTTCATTGAATCTGGTAAAATTCAGCAAGCAAGCATCATTTCAAGTATCTTTAAATCATCTGGTAAATCATCAACTGTTGTTTGTCAAACAATTCTTGCACGATCATATCATGCAGTGTATGTTAATGTAACAATACCAAAATCATTGATGTCCAATGCTGATTTAAAAATCACTCTTCTTTGCTGTGAAACCATATAATCACTTCATTTAACTCCGCTGTAATCAACTCCGTTTATCTTATCAATTGAAGAAACTGGTTTGTTCTTCAAAAAAACAACATATCAAAATGAATTGATGTATAATTTTCTTGCATCAATTTCTTCTTCATATGAATTTTTATCAAATGAATCAACTCAACAAATGTTGTTAAGCATATCACAAGCACTTTGAAGATACATTGTTAATTGTGTATCTCTTGAAGTATCGCTTGCTGGTATTCATAAATAATCTTTGAATTGTGATAAACTTGAATACATGGTTTTTAATATGTTAGTAAATTATTTTGATTTCTTTGCTGATTTTTTCTCTTCCTTTACTTCCTTTTCTTCTTCTTCCTTTACTGCTTCGAAAAGGTTTGGGTAATTTCTCAATATACTGCATGCATGAACTGTATCAATTACATCTCATGCTTTTAATTCAACTCATTCAACAAGTTGAACTTCCTTTGATATGTTCTTAATTTTCATTTTATCGAATTATAAGTTATAAATTCTCGCACGGCTCAATAAAGAACCGTGCAAGATATTTAAGATTAAAGAGTTACGTTGATTCCAAGTCCAACAGTTAATCCAGTTCCAGCAATGTTGTTGATAATTGCGAAACCGAAGTCCATAGTTGCGATAATTTCGTAACCTTTTCCTGGGCATTCTTTCAAGTATAACTTTACTGGTTGTCCGAATCCGTATTGAACAGCTGGTTTGTAGATACAAGCGAATGATCCTTTTGTATTGTTTGCAGCAGTTCCATCAACAAGTCCAGAAGTATTTGTCAAAGCTGGGAAATCTCTTGCAACAAGAATGTCGATTCCGAATGCTTTTGCTAATACACCAGCAACGATTGTTGCGTTTGGTCCGAATTTATCCATTGTGATAACTTCTGATAATGCAAGCATCTTGTTGTAAACGTTAGCTGGTGTGATGAACAATAAGTTGTTCAAATCAGCTTGATATCATGCATCGATAACGTTTTTAACTGCAAGAAGTTGTGCAGAAGTAAGTGTTCCAACAGATACACCAGTATTTGCGATACCAACTTTTCTGATACCGTCTGTTCCTTGTGTAAAGTATGGAGATCCAGTGTATGTTCCGTTTACGTTTCCAGAAGCAGAAGCAGTTGAATCAGCATTGATTATGAATGCATCGATTGTTCTTCATGCACTTCTGTTGATTCTGTCTTTAACTAATGCGATTATATCAACAACAGAGTATTCAACTTCTCTGTAAGATAATGCAACAGTAAAGATGAATTGACCTTGTGTGATAGTAACTTCACCAGTTGCTGGTCATTCATTTGCTGGTGTTACAGAATATGCACCAGTTGTCCATTCAGCGTTTCCACTAAATAGATTAGCATCACCAATTACTGGAACTTTTGCAGAAATTGGCATGTTGTTACCGTGATTTCCTGGTAATAAGTTAATAAGTGATGAATACTTTGGTAACATGTCCAAAGCTGGATCAAGTAATACATTTACTGGAACTGTTTCTTTTCAGAAACCAGTGTTTGTAGTGTGCATTACTTCGTTGGCTTTTTGTTCTTCAACGATTTCTTCTTTTACTTCAATTCCTTGAAGTTCTTTTGCTTTTAAGATTAGTTCTTTAATGTCCATGATTAAAAAGAATATAATTTAAAAAGGTTTAGGAATTCGCCTTTTTGATTAAATTTGCGAGTTTTCCATAAGGTCAAGCGTTCTTTGTTGCAGGTGCTTCATAAGAACTTCATGACATAATTGCTGTGTTTTTTACTGCATGATCTAATTGCAACATAACTTCCATTGCTCATTTCAAAAGCTCGTTTTGATTTGCAACTTCTGTTTTTAATGCTTTTATCTCTGCATCTTTTTCATCAAGTTTGTCATATAATGACTTAACTGATGATTCAAGTGTTTTGAATTCAGCATTTTCAAAACTCTTGTGTTCAACTTCCATTGATTTGCTCTCTTCAACAACTTCATCGTTGCTTGTTTCATCAACAACTTCATCGTTTGATTCAGTTTCAGAATCATTTTCAGAATTATCGCAATCGCTTTCAGCTGATATTTCAGAATTTTCATCTGCTTTTTCTTCTTCTTTATTTTCAACTTCTTCAACTTCTTTTCATTCTTCAACAACTTCTTCTTCCTTTGGTTGTTGTTCTTCTTCAACAACTTCTTCTCACTCAACAACTTCTCATTCGATTACCTTTCATTCTACGCTTTCATTTTCTTTGTGTATTTCAACATTTCAATGAACAGCTTCTGGTAATTCTTCACTATCAGTAGTATCGTCATCAGAATTTGTTTTTTCTTCGTTGTTTTCTTCTTCTTTTCATTCTTCACTTTCTTCTGGTAAATCTTCTTCTTTCTCTTCAACAGTTTCTTCTTCTTTTGGTTCTTCTGCTGTTTCTTCATCTTCTTCTGCTTTGAAGCATGAATCGAAACTCTTTACCAAAGCGAATGGATTTGCTGGAACAGAAACAAGTGATATCTCAAATAATTCCAATGCTTTAATTATGTTTGTGAATACATAATTTCATTCTGCATCTGTGTTTTCTTCTGTTTCGAAGTCTTTTACACGATATCAGATACTGAATGTTCTTAACACTCAATTCTTTAATTTGCTGAACACTCAATCTGTGTCTTCTGTGATTCTTGCTTTGATGAATAATCCTTTTTCATCAATACTTGCTTCAATCACAGTTCCGATTGGTTTGTCCATGTCATGCTGTAACAATACAATTGGATTTGTCATGTATTGTTTGATTGTGTCTTCGAATGCTGATGGCTCAACAATATCATTCATGCGATCTTTATCTTTTGTTGATGCATATCATTCGATTTCGTATGCTTTTGAATCTCAATCAATGATTTCTTTCACTGATTTCTTATCACATACGATTTGAAAGAACTCTTTGTCCTTGATTAATTTAAATTTCATCTTTAAGATATTATGATTTAAAATTATCTTACTCTTTGATATTGAAGTGTGCATCTGCAATTCACTCATCATGGTGGCATGTCTGTTCACACACTTGGGTATACATAATCAATTGGCATCCATCACTCTTCTTCACATTCCATATGTTCTGGTCTTACACGATCATCTCATACAGTTAATCGTTTCTTCTGCATTTTTATTCATACGTTTTCTAATGCTTCGATTGGCTGTCTGTTTCAGTATTCATATGCCTTTGCTGTTTCTGTTACCGCGATTGACCTTGCTCTTGGTAATCAAAACAACTTATCATCAATTTTGTTTATATCTTCTTGTATATCTGTCCATGATAAATGATTATCAATTCCATTCTTTAACACGCTTATAACATCTCGTTTTGTTGTATGTGATATGCTTCACTTGTAATTCGAAAGATTTAATTCTCACCACTTATTTGCATAATCACTTGCATTGTTTGGGTAATAATCGATTCAATTTCATTCCAATAGCTTTCTGAATTTTCTGTATTGTTTTTTGTATCAATGTTCGAATGTTTTCTCGATTGGTAACTTCAACTCATCAATTAATGCATTTATTCACATTGCTCTTCGGAATCACTTCATCGGATCATCACCAAACATTTCATCTTTCCATCATTTTCTGTCTGGGTATAAATGCACATGTTCGTTTTGGAGTATGTTGTATTCAATACTCACTATATAAACGTAATTTTCGTATAAATCTCTTATGTTTTCATCCAAATACTTTCTTTGCTTTTTAAAAGATTTCTGCACAATGCTGTATATCTTTGATTCTTTCCTTAACAAATTTCTGTAATCTTGTGAAAGCATCTTTTATATTTCATCTCATGGTAAAACTGCATCCAATGTGATATCTTCCAATAATACTGTATTCCTTGAAATAAGTGGCTTGTTTGCGTTTTCATCATCCAATGGTTCAAGTCATCTATCGATTCTTGCTTCATTGATTGTGATGATTCAGTTCGCAACATCTTCTCTTTGTCATTTATACCATTCTTGCGTTTCCTTTAATTGTTCTGAATCAGATTTAATCCAATATTTTTCGAATAAATCTGGTCTGAACATTTGCAAACACTTATTTAATATTGCATCAAAATCTTCTGCACATGATTTAACAGTTCATTCCAAAAACTCTTCCTTTGCATTGCTTCCATTGTTATAATTCACTCAATCAATGTATCATAATAATGGTTTTGGAACACCAAAAGCAGAACAGATTTTATCTGTTGATAATTTTCTATGTGCGATTGTTTCCATATCACTTGATGATAATGAAATCTGTTTTATTTCTTTGATTCATCATCAAACTATTGTTTTATGTGCGTTATTACTTCCTTTGAATTGTGCATCAAACATATCTTTTGCATTCTGTTGCTCTTCAATACTCATTCAATCATTCAACAATAACATCATATCTGGTCTTGCTGAATTCTTGTAAAAGAAGTAATTGTTTTTTGATGCTTCGAGATCTGTAACTGCATCATACATGATGGATGTTAATACTCACATTCCATTTAATGAATATCTTATATCATCTTCATATTTGAAATATGCGATTTGGTCTGCTGGGTATACTTGTGTTTTATGTCAATCAGTAACACGATAATTTGTAATAACTCCATCGCTTATAACTTTTTCAACCTGTCTTGAATCAAGAACATCCATTCTGATTGTTACTCATAATGCATTCTTGATTGGTTTAATATATAATTCTCATGAAACATCGTAATTTCTGAAAAGATTTACTTTGAATTTTGCAAAAGTTGGTGTTTTAAAAAGATTTAAAACTTCTTCTGTTACTTTATTATCTTCAACAATTTGCTTGTTATTGTCCAATAAGTAAATTCCATTTCTTGCAACTGCTCACGCGATCTTTCTTACACATTCACGGATGTCTGAATTTTTTGTGTATAATTCAAAAAATGTTGCCTTTGAAAAAGTAACATCATTGTCAAAAAGCAGTGATAAATCCAATCAATAATTATTACTCAATGATTTCTTATTGACTTTGTTAATTTCGAAATTGAATAATCTCATGCATGATTATATTCATTTAAACGAATGCATTATAATCACGGATTCGATTTCACAAAGCTCAAATTATATAAAAAAACTCGGCTTTAAAACCGAGCTTTTCGTATTTTGCGAAAATAATTAAGAAAAGATTGATACAATAATAATGAATAAAATCACTCACACAATAACATATAATCACATTTTCTTGTAATCGATTTCATCTGATTCTGTTTTTTTCTGTGCATGAACCAATGGTGCATCTGGATCTATTTGCACCGCAATGCTGTTAAAAAATTCTCATCAATCATCAGAATAACCGAAATGATATGTTTCTTTACCATCTGATAATCTTATTCCGTTTGTGTATCATTGCATATCAATCAAATCTTTGGTTTTTATGGTCAATGATTTTTCATCACTTACAAATGTTACTTTTTCTGATGTGAATCT
>Ga0326514_10001331_pt1 | contig 16116 bp, 17 predicted proteins | sample 3_2548_0518_D_FD_203653 | JGI IMG/M metagenome (GOLD analysis project Ga0326514, IMG submission 203653) | Bovine rumen microbial communities from UC Davis, California, United States - 3_2548_0518 | ecosystem: Host-associated > Mammals > Digestive system > Stomach > Rumen | place: USA...
TTTGGTATAGAGGTCAAACACTTCTTTCCAATGTGTTGAAACTTCTCTGGAGTTGTCTTTCACATTTTCTACCTGACCAATGTTGTATAGCTGAAATGCAATGGCACGATGTTCCCAATACCTGTCTCTGTTTGATGGATTCACAGAACGATCTTTCCTTCTCATTCTATAATAAGCCTGGCTCATCCTCTTCTCAACAATCCTACGAACTTTTCTGGAATCATTAGCCGACTCTGTCTCTATGTCGAAATTTCTAAGCAGCATTCCGCCTTTGAAACGTAGTTTTTCACCGAAAATACGTTCCGTTTCATATCGAAAACGAACATCTTGACCATTCTTTTGTACTCGTTGACAGTCGTCTTGCAATTCTATTTGTGGCTCATCATCGATAAGAGCCTTCTTGATTAAAGACATCATCAATTCCACATCAAGAGTCTGACTTATGGCTTTGTCCCGAATTTGACGAACAATGCCACGAACAGCATTACTATCCTGCTTGGATCTCAGATAGTCACCAAGAACAGAAAGGTTTTGACTGAAGTTCCAGCCATCTAATTTACCATAGCGTTCGAGAGAAGTTTTCCAACTCTTCAGAACTTTTTTGATTTCCTTATCCATATCCTTTAATTTTATTTGTTATACACTTATATATGATGAATAAAGGAAAAGGTTAACAGGAAAAGCAAAATAGCAGGAGATCATATCGATTCAGACATACTCTCCATTTTCTTTTAGGTGGTGTTATTCTTCTTTCTTTTTAAATAAAGCCGCAGCCTTTTTTGCAGATTCCCCCTTCAGGAATGTTATAGTCCCAGTCACAGGAGCCTGCTGCCGTTTTGCTTTATGCTCCTCCCATTCCTCATCTGTCATAGGACGTAATCCCAATTCACGAAGGCGATCTTCAACAAGTTTATCCAACCACTCTACTAGGTTTCGCTCACCCTTTGCCATTTTCTGAGCTTTTTCTTCGATTTCTTTCTGTTTCATTGTTGTTAATTGATTAATAATGAATATAAACCTTGGATTTCCTGCTTCAACTTTTCAAATCCTTCTGTCTTTTCAAGAATGTACTCATCCATGTACAATCTTTTGTTTACTTCAATCATCAGAGAGCTATATTTTACCGGAACATTGAACGTCTTGCTGTTTGAGAACGGCTCGTTGATTCCAACCCTATAACCGAGTGACTTGAAATATTGTACAATATTGCCAATGACCACCTTATCAGGACACGTGTCGTCATCGTTATAGCCAATACAGATGTCAACATCTGGCGGATTGCTGTTTAACAGGTTGGGTAATGCGGAAAAACTATGACAGTCAATTAAGAGAACCTTCTCAGTATAGCCATTCATGCTTACAATTTTCTTTGAGACCATAGCATGATAATCGGCATATAGACCGAAAGCATTCTCCTTTGTATTGAATTCACGAAAAGTATATGAATAGCCTCTCCCAGTTGGCACCTCTCTGATATAACGAATGCCAAGCCCATCTTTCTCCAATGGATCATTTATCAACCGCTCCACATCACAAAACAAACGGCAATAAGGGAATACAACAGAACTTATGTGCCCTGTTTCATTTGACGGAACAAACAATTCATCCGTATAGTAATCGATAAGAAGCCTTTCCTCTTCATCCAAATCGTTAATGGTATGTTTCGAATCAACTGGGAAAGAAGATGAGGAATGAGGGATGTGAAGCAAAATATTCTTAAAACACCTTGGGTTATCTACACGAAACCTGAATGTTCTCCAAATAGCCCCTACATTTTTCCCTGAGACTCCATGTTTTTCGAGGATTCTCTGTAAAGGTTGAATAAAAGCGAGGGGAGCATATGCTCCAAGTGCTGGGACTGGACGTAAATCGCAGACCTTTTTAAAAATCTCACAAAACAGGTTATCCGTAATTTCAAGCCCCAACTCATTTTCAAGTTGGTACTTTACGGTTCTGAGCGCGACAGCCGTAGCTGTGTTTCCAAGAGTAGAGATCTCATCAAATCTCTTCAAGCCAGCATGATGGTCATATTTGAACCAATGTTCATTACCTTCCCATCTTGATTTTCCTAAGTTTTCCATTTTTGTTGTTATTTAATTGTTAGACAATAAAGTGGCAATCACAATGTAGGTCTAACGACAAGTAACAACACTTGCTGGAGGAGTATAAAAAATCCCTATATGCCTGTGAAAGGACACATAAGGAAATCTACAGTCTCTGAGCTATATGAGTTTTTTGGCGTATGCCCACATCTGCTTTCGCTCGCCACCGTGGCTTTTTGGAATGCTCTATTCCTGAAGCTCGGTTGGCACGCATTTCTGCGTTCTTGATGTAAATTTCCGAATGCTCAAATCATTGAGTTCTTCAATTCGGGTACAAAGTTAATACTTTTCTATCATATTCTTCATTATTTATCTTAAAAATGGTGTTTCTGGCGGGATTATTGACATCGATCCAGAACCTTTTCAGGCAAGCAGAATGGCACAGCTCCTCTGCAAAACACCACGGATCATAAAAAGTGAGACTTGCACCACATGGTTCTACCAAGGAACCATATATTATGAGGATGACATGTTTGCCATAGGCTTATTTGTTCTCTAAAAATTGGTTATATATCTCTTTTAGTTCTTTTGAAAGGTTTTTCTTCCCAAATTCATTTTTGAATGGGGTTTTGATAGATACAAAAAGATATAGCTCCCATGTATTTGTTAATGGATTCTGCACGAACTTTTGATAAGCTTTCTGCAGATGTTCCTCAAAGCTTAATTCATCTAAATTCCGATGGCAGCAATGATCCCAAATATAATATAAAGGCAGGATTAGTGTATCAACAATCCGGCATGTTTCCGTTGACTTTTTCAAATCAATCAAGCCTTCTTTATTTGAGAATGACGCCGCTTTGACCCCTTTTAGGCTCGAAACGACATCTTGTATTTTTTTTGTGTCATATATCTGCATGTTTGATATTTTACGTAAAACATGTTGCACACCAGCATTTCTTAGATTATCAACCTTAATATACATTGATGGTTGTGTTTCCGAAATCATCTGAATATGCAGAATAGAAATTACCATCACTGTCGTAGCCGGTAGTGTTACCAAAGTCATCTGTATATGAATGATAATAGTTGCCATTACTGTCATAACCCGATGTGTTGCCAAAATCGTCTGTGTATGAATGATAGAAGTTGCCTTCGCTATCATAGCCAGATGTATTACCAAAGTCATCTGTATATGAATGATAGTAGTTGCCATTCAGGTCATGGGCAGAAAGGTTTCCGTAGCCATCTACGTCAATGTAATAATAGTTGCCGTCCAGATCATGTACCGTGATACTTCCACCGCCATTATTGTTGACATAGTAATAGTTACTTAAATCATTAACCGATATTTCGGAAACATCAAGATAATCATTGCAATCATCATCCTCTAAATCACAGTAATAGACATCTGCGATAGAGCGTTGAACCCGAAAATCCGAGTTGAGACAAACAACAGAGTCTGTTACTACGCTATCATTTGAAGTTGTTTTGTTGCTATTGCATGATGCAAGCAAAAGGATGGCAGAAGCCAAAGTCAAAATCTTGTTCATATTCTTTGTTTTAATTATGTCTTTAACCTTTATGGCAATATATGATAAAAGGTTAACATGCTAAAGAACTTTTTTGATTTGGTTCCCTTAGGTCTAACAGGATGGCAGGACAATCATTCAAATTCAGCTTGATGGTCTCTGAAGAATTCGTAATATACTTTAATGTTGGGTAGTTCTGTCCATTTACAAGTAGAGACGGGAACCTCGTCCATGTTGTATATTCTTGCGAAGGGTATCGAAAGAATAAATGGACTATGAGTCGACATAATGAACTGACAATCGTAAAAGCGTGCCATACCCAAGATAAACTGAACCAATTCCAGTTGCATCTCTGCCGACAATGAGTTTTCTGGTTCGTCAAGCAGATATAGGCCTCCAGGCTGTATTGCATCCGTGAAATATTTAAAGCCATTCTCACCATTTGAGTATGTTCTCTCATCAACACCTACATTAGTACGTATGTAGTTTACGGAAGAACCTCTTAGTTTCTGACAATAGTCCAGGAATGATTTCATATTTTCAGGATCTTCGGCATTGAATCCTCTTGGACCATTTCTCCATCCGTCCATCTTTATTTGTGCAATATCACGGGATGTCACTTCTCGCTTGAAACTGAGATTTGCGTTTCTTTCTCGTACCCCGATGATATGGTTGAACACGTCATCGCTTGAAATGAAACGTGACACTTTCATTAGCTCACACATCTTCAACGGGTCTTCATCACGAAAGGAACTACTGCATCCTGACAGATATGGATCAAAGAAATCGGTTTTGTTATAAGGCGTATTACGTTTCAGTTCCAGTTTCTCGCCAATGATATTCAATACAGTGCTCTTTCCTGAACCGTTGCTGCCGCAGAAGATTGTTATGTCAGAGAAAGCGATTTCTCTTAGTTGTTTCTGCGGGAACAGTTGATACGGATAGAATGAGTCATAACAACCTTTAGACCTTCTGCGAAAGAAATTCCATTCCTGGTCATCTGATAAAAGATAAAATTCTTCAAGAAATATCATAGCTTTTATTTTTTTATGATAGAATTTGTGATGAAGTTAACAATTCAGCAACATAATATTCAATATATTTTGTAATGGTCTATCCTGGAAGTCACAGGATTCCTTACCATAAGATATCGAACCTTGTTAGATTCATCAATAACAATATCACCATCTTCAATATTTAAATGGCTTAGATTAAGAAAATGCTTCCATGAAAAAGATATGCCAAAATGTGTCACGGAATATTCTACATGATAATTCTCATAATACCAGAACATGAAATGAGGTACATGGGGCTTGCGAAAAGTATAGCAATCATCACCTGTCCTAAATCTATATCCTCCTTCCGCGTAACAACTCCATTTTATTGAAGGAGTTCTAGTATTTCTTAGGCAAAAACAATTACCAGAACCAACGATTTTAACTTTAACCAAATATGTCAGCATAAGATTATTCAGATATTTTCGAAAACCAAGGCACACACATTCTCATTGCTTATCTCTAATCGAACTTAGGATACCAGTCTAAATTATCACAGTGCTTTGCCCATATTTTATCGAACCCTGGGTATTTCAGGAGAGCCTTGTCAGAGCAGTCATCCGGCAAAATGCAATCTAAAGGCTCATGCCCTGTCACTCCAAGCGCCTGGTTTTGGTTCTTCACCTGTATAAGTTTGACTCGTCTAACAAGATTGGTACATTCATCGTAATATTGACGTGTGTCTTCGTCCAATTTATTGGATATAATTTCTCTTGTCTCCATCCATTTGTCCCAGCATGACTGCTCTTTGCGAAGAGCCTCTTGGTAATGTTCTTTATTGTCGTTATATTCATCTTCGCCAACAGCCTTGATAAAAGAAGAATATGAATCTTTTATCATCGCCATAGTGAAGGTGGTTTTGCTAAAGGACACTTTTTTACCGCGAACATGCAGAAGCAAATTACGAAAAGACGCTTCACGCAGTTTTATTCCTTGACTTAAGACATCATCAATGAACATGGATGTTGAACTCCCATGATCCTCACAGCCGGCAACTATTCGCACTGCTTCTTGATATTTAACCCAGGTTTCCTTCTCTTTGTCGAAAGACTCCTTGTATTGAGGCAGAACTGTTAGAAGCGCTTGAAATTCCGTCTCAATACTATCATTGTACTCAATTATCCAATTGGCATGAAGTTCGTTCAACTCTTTTTGGTCTTGGTATTCATATGCGTCATCTGACACTTGTGACAGCGAGTCGTTTAACACAGAATCTGCACCATTGTCTGATATGACATTCGATATCTGCCCATGTTTACAAGATGACAACACGATTAATAAACCTGCAATAATAACCTGTTTCATATTATCTACTCTTTTTATTTGTATTAAATGCATAATCTCTCCATTTGTCACAATGTTGCCTTATATCCTTAGCCGTTGTGGTTTCGCCGTAGTTGTCTAAAATGCGCTGATAGCGTTGGAACTGGCGCAGTTGTCTGGCTGCCATTTCCTTGTCCGTATATTGTGCAATAGCCTCATTAATCAGTTCCTCACTCAGCTTGATATATTCATTGTGACGATAAATGGTCGAATCTTCAGGATAAGGGATTTCTGGTAGGGCATTCCTTATCATATCATTTCCAGTGTTACTGCTATGCCGCGTCAGAAACCAACAGTTGTGAACTGAATTCCTCAGGCCAAGAGCGTATTGAATCTTAGCCTCTGACATTTTGTTAATGTCATGGCGACTTCTCATTGTATTTTCATATTCAACCATCTTTTCAGCAAAGTGCAGTTTATAGTTCGGGGTCAGCAGTGAGTCATGCTTATAGGTATCCATTTGGTAGCTGAATGGATCCTTATCCATATAGGAATAAACACTCATCTCCTGCTGAAATGACACAGGTATCTGTTTCAGATATACAAGAGCTTTTGCATATCGACGTTCACGCAGACATTTTGTGGCAAGGATGTCATACCAATAGTTCTTATCGGTCTTCCCTTTGCTATTGAGGAACCGGTCAAAATCGTCGACGGGATAATATATACGAGTGAAATAATCTCGTGTCACCCTGTACGGCAGTCGATCCATAATGAGAAACATCTCATTGGAATACTCGTTGACCTGAATTAGGAGGTTTTCTGCAAGATTTGCAAGTTGTATCTCTCGTATATACTTTCCTGCTCTATGCATTTTCGGACACACAGCCCTTAAAAGTAATCGACGCAGAGCATCGTTCCAATAGTATGAGTTTGACCAATCTTGATAGAAGTTCCAATAGGAGTAATCACGGTAATCGTCCAATGGATGCCCCAGAGTTTCTTTGGACTTCATCATTGTCTTCTCAAAATCAGCAGTCTTATTTCTTTCGACCATTGCTACAAGCCACCGCAAATCCGCTTCCAATTGTGCTTCATAAGAACTGTCACAGGGGAGCGTTTGGGCATCCAACCACATTCTTAGGATTCGATAGGAATCACGAAGGAATGAAGATTTACGATATTTCATGCCCTGACAAAGATAGTTCTTTGCTTGTTTAGGTTGTCCTTGGACATCATAAAGCGCAGCCAAAGTATAATACCACATAGCATAGTGTTTGGTTTTTCTTTCCTTTACGGCTTTGTGGGCTACTTTGAGTAACTTTTCCATATACTCTTCATCGAACCAGGTCGTTCTACCATCTGTGAAGGCTGTATGATTGTATTCACCACTAAAGTATAACAGCCACTTCTGCAACTCACCTTCTAAGTATGGTGAATTGGGACAATGATCGTAAACAAATAGTAATTCATTGTCTATTCGGCCATTGTTTATAGCCCGAATGGAAGCTACGTCACCATATTTTGCATAAATGTTCAATGCCTCGTCAGTTCTACCCGTCTTATTCAATGCGGCAGCAGCCTTTAATTCGCACATCTTACGCACCACATTGTTAGAAACATTTTTCTTAATGGAATCCCAATATCTTGCACACTCGTCATACTTTCGGAGATGGCATAGTGCTCTCATTGCTTGCAAGGCATAACGGCCAAGAAGTTGCCCAGACCGATATTTATAGCATTCTTTAACGATGCTATCGAGTTTTTGAAAGTTATCATCATCTTCAACACGATAATACCATGGATCGGTCATGTAGGAAGAGATTGCCTCATTCTGCTTGGCCATGATAAGAAGATCTACAATGTCTTTACGATTGTTGGCTGTTATCCAACGGGCAAAACTATTGCTTTCAACATAGTTGGAAATATTCTCCATAAATGAGATGTCAGCTTTATAGACAACGTATTCTATGTCTTTAAGGTCAATCGCAGTGGATGTCTGTTGCTGCCAAAGACGAATGTTCTCATTGGAATAGTCAACTGTCGGATGCAGCATATAGTCACTTTCCCATGTTGTGCTATATTCCCCGTACCTCGATTCATCAAGAGGCATAATCCTGTAGAGCCATACATTTCCCGAATTTTGCGGGAACCAACCACATGCATTGACTGAAAGTGTGCATAGCACAAAGCTAATTATTATAGATATTCTCAATTTCATCTTTGCTATATTTTGATAGATTGACTGAATCCAGATGATAAATAATCGACGATGATTTATAGTCGATGTCCATCAAGCTTTTCTTGATGACCTTTTTGGTTCTCATTATTTCTTCGTAGTCGCTTTGTTCATGACGCAATACGCCTTCTTGTGGCAGATCTTGACCATTCGGGAGAATGCCTTTGAACTGTCCATCTTTGAACCATAGCGTCCACTCATACGTGGGATAAGCAAAGTCAAGGTGTTTGTTAGTTGATGCATGAGTCATATATTCTGCGACGGTTACACTGTTTAATATAGAGTTCCTGACATTAGGATCTATGAGACTCTCTGTGTTATAAAGCATTAATACGCCATAGTCTATGTCTGGAAGTGTATCGCGTAATTGGTGTAAACGAATAGTCGCGCTAAATCCTTTCTTCCTCTCATGCAATTTGTTTCGAGCTTCTTGACAGAGAGAAAAAAACAAAGGTTTGGTTTCTTTAGTCCAGTCACAGTCAAACTGAATCTCCTTATATTGAATCTTCTGTGCCTTACACATGTCATCCACACGTTTTATGATTCGTTCACAAAGAGGCTTATCCAGCCTCAAAGCTTCGACCGTAATAAAGACAACAGGAACTATTTCAATATTGTTGTCAGTAATAATGTCTGATGAATGTTTGAATATTGTAGTTGCTATAGGGACCGGTTGTTCTCCCTGTCCATTATATAGATTGTCGGTACCCACTTCAAAAAACTTAACATACATTCTTTTCACCGCATGTTCTCTCATGAAATTTATCTCATAGGCATTTGGGGTAAATACCGTTTTCCAATGATACACAGCATTGGCGGGTTCATGCATAAACACAAAAGCTGAGTCAATGGACGATTTTGGTACATTCTCACCGTCGCCACATCCTATTATTGATAACACTAATAGGGCAATTGCTCCAAATATGAATTGCGTTTTTCCCATTCCGATGTTACTTTTTTTCTTCATCCCATTCTTTCACCAACCTTGTCAGCAGCCTCATTAGCTTTACTTTATGCTGCCATGCAGTAATCATCCATGTTTCAAAGTCAGAATCACTCATTACTTCTATTTTTCTTCTATCTCTAACAGATTGAAAAATTGGATTCGTCCACAAATCATAATGAGTTGCGGCCTCAATGACAACCTCACTATTTGCATCAAATTTCTCCTTTGTACCAGAGAACATTTTCAGCAACGGGCAAATCATTTGGAAATAGGAATAGCATTCTAAAACACTAGACACTTTGAATAATTCTGCTTTTGTGTAGTCTTTCAGATTGGCGATACTGTCTATTACAGACATACAATATAATGTATAACTAATCTCTCGGTCAATGGGCAGGTCGTTATTAATCCTGTTTAGTGTATTGAATAGTTGCATATTGTTGATAGATATGATTTGGTAGTGAACTAAGTTCTTCACATCACCAAAATCTACATTCGACAAAGCATTGTACACAGAATCGTTCTTGGGAATAATGCTCAATGCAAATGCAGCAGATTGAGGATCTTTATTTGAAGCAAGAATAGCGTTAAAATATGCCATTCCATAACCTGTGTAGTTTTGCATTTGACATATTGATGCCAGACTTTTCGTTAAAGGACAATGGTCATTCTTCAGCGTCACGGCCATTGTGTGTACGGTGTCAGCCGCCCATAGTGCCTCAGTATCATCATCAAATAATGGCACAACTTGGGCAAACTCATCAAGCGCATCCACATAGTCGCTTATGATTTTCTCCTGCGAAGCAATCGAGATCGGTAACCAATCCTGAGAATCGTCCATCTTGTTTTTGGGTGCATTGCTACACCCATATAACGTACTGCATAACAAGCAGAAAGTCAATATAAACTTTGTATTCATGATAATTCTAATTAATATTCTTCAACTTCCATTTGATATAATTCCTTATCTGATATTTTGGGGTAGCCATACTCGTATAATTCTTCTTCTGTGAATGTCTTATCATAATCATCGCCCATTAGAAGAATGAGCAGCCTGTCAACAATATTGCAAAGTGGCCTGAGGTATTCATGATTAAGACCTTTAGTCATTTCAAAAATAGTGCCAACAGACTGGCTACACTCCATCATCCCAGACCACACATCTAACGCCGCTTGCAATTTCTTCCTGTATGCCATCAGTTCGCGAAAGACGATGAACACTTGAATGTCCTGTTTGAGATAATCAGGATTTTCAATCACTTTTACTATGAAATCATATCTTACACCAGACCTTAGATTCTCTTTTACCAATGTCCTAAACTCATCCATTTTTTCTTTGGACCAGCTTTTACTAAGCAGTCTGCAACATGTATCTCTATTATCATGCCACAGTGTATCGCTCCGATAGAACCACTCAGGATTCTTACCATAAGCTCTCATTGCCGCATAAAATCTTTGGCGATAAATCTTATTCGAAGAATTTGGCCAATCATCGATATTCGGCAAACAGCCATCTTCATCTGAGTCATAAAGATAACCATATAATATCCTGGTGGAACTCCACATTTTTGTATCTACTATTTCTGACATATCCTAATCATTTTGATCGTCCTTATGAGACCTACATATTTACGGAACTCACATTTCCGATATTGCTTTTATTTATGAAATCCTCGAATTGGTCTTTAATCTCTCTGAGGTCTTCTGGTAAAATATTGTTGCTTCTTCCTACTATTTCATCAGGAATTGGGTACATGCAAGCTGCAATAGCACCAGCCATACATGCAATTGTATCGGCATCACCACCAAGTGATACAGCCAATCGAATAACTTCTTCAAAGGAACTTCCCTCCAGAAAAGCGATGATAGCTTCAGGAACACTGCCTTGACATGACACGTCAAATTCGTATTGTGGACGAATATCGGCTATTGTTCGATTGAGATTATAGAAGAAGGTCTTTTCAACATATTCTTTGATTTCAGCTTTGTCCTTCCCTTGTCTGCATAGGAACATACAGGTAGCTATGGCCTGAGCGCCCTTCACTCCTTCTGGATGGTTATGACTAACGCAAGCGGTAACTGCTGCCAAAGCCAAGGCTTCATCTATGGTTTTAGCATATAAGCCTACAGGACTCACGCGCATACCTGCACCATTGCCCCAGCTATTATAAGGTTGCGGTTCATCTTCACACAGCCATCCTGCAAATCGCGCCCCATATCCGGCACCCGGGTGGGCTGCGCCCAACTCCTGCATACAAAAAATCAGATAAGATGGAGTATGTGCGTCATCCTCCATTAACCATTTGGCCACGGCTAATGTCATTACTGTGTCATCTGTGAAATTACTCCAAGGTGTAAATAAGTCAAAACTTACACTCTTTGTGGGAGCAAACTCGTATATTGAGCCTACTATGTCACCAACTATTGCGCCAATCATTCTATTGTATTTGAAATACTTTATTGTCGTTATTATTAATTCTTCTCATTATCTCATCAGCTATATTTTTTAAGAAGTCTTCTTCTACGTGTATAGAATTAAGGATAGACTTTGCTGTTTCTATATCGCCAATTTCACGATAGAACTCTGCTTTCATTACATTGTCCGTAATAAGATTCTTTATTAGCCATAGTCCATTTTCACGGAAAAGTTTCCAATCCTCTTCGTTCACGATATCAGCTTCTTCTTTTCTATAATAATAATCATTGTACGCATGGTGAAGCATCATGCGTATATTGATTTCTTCTTTCTCATTTTCAAAACCTTGTACTTGTAATTGTTGAAATGCTTCTTTCATTTCTTCAAAAGTTAGCGTTCCTTTTTCAAAGCACCAACCTTTTTTAGAAAGAACAGCCTTCTGCCTTGTCCGGACATAATACTTTCCGCATTTGGGACATCTCTGTACTAATGAGATTTCTGGCAACATTGGAGCAATCTGCTTGTTGTCCGACCAAAGTTCAGCACCAAAAGTGTTACCTGATGCAAGAGTCATTATCTCTTTTTTTTCGCCGCAAAACGGGCAAGTTAGGATTTGTGGGTTACCTGGAGTCATATTAATTTATTGTTTTGAATTAAATATAATTTACTTTCTATATGTTTTTCGGACGTTCTATCGTAATAATTCAAATACATTTATATGGTCTATCCCCTCTTCTTCCAGCATCGTATGCTGTCTGCCAGAAATACGAGGATCTTTACCACAGATTAAAGCACAAGTGGCTGGCTTTAGGGAATTATATCCTTTTGCCTTTATGACCTCGACAATCTGCCAATACCCTTTTTCGTTAGTGTCGAATCTGCAAAAAGTACCGTCTTCATTATACCATCCACAATCCACATTGTTTACGTAATACCAGACTTTAGAATGATGACCGGTATCGTTCCCTCCCTGTGACCTGAAGTCAAATTTGTCAGCATATTCTACCAATGGGCTACCCCATTCAAACTGAGTATCTTTAAAACAGGCATCGAAATCTAGTATTTTGTCTTCTACACCCAAGGCTTTCGCCATATTCGTAATAGATTCGCCAACTCTGAAGGAATTACCTCCGATTCGTATTTTCAAGTATTTTGTCAATAGAAGCCGTTTCAATATGGCTGCATATTGTTTGCTATCACTAAAAACACGATGGGTGAACTTATCCTCGTCGTACAAGGCAAGTTCCTCTCCCTCATTATCATGCTTATCAATGAATGACATAATTTGCTCATCCAAATCGTTCTCATCAATGCTGTTAACATATTCTCTATATTCGGCATCATAGTCATAATGCAGATCTTTACCATTGTCCTCCAATGCTTTTGCTGTTCTGATCATCAAGGCTTTATGAATCAACCAACTATATAGATAGTAGTGATTATGTTCGGAAGATTCCTTGTTGAAGAGGTACTTGTAGCTGTTCATGTTCGCTACGCATTGGCATAACCATCTGAAATTAAAATCATCATCATAGGAAGAAAGATTTAACCTTTCCTTATGATCAAATAAATCTTCCAGTAACTTGTCGTTCTTCAGGGGGAGTCCAAAGCGCTCATGCCAAAAGTTCAGCATCGCATTATTCTTTTCAATGAAGCAGCAGTATGGCTCCTTCGTAAAAATGTAGCTATAGCACAGATTGATAACATATAGAGGATATCTTTGCTTTGTCTCGTTAATGTCGTTGGACAAGAGACAGTCCTCATCGAAAATATCCATAGCAACAAGGTACTTCAACTTTTCAAGGTTGAGGTAGAGAACCGCCATTTCAAGTTCCTCGCGGTATGTGAGATGTTCTGTTATTGTTCTTTGCATATCTCGGTTGTATTATAATTTTTTATTCTATATGTATCAATTGGGCTAAAGGTTAACAGAATCGATTACTTCGAGTCCAATTTTACTTGCAAGAGACTCCAGAATCGGATAGTTTTTCTTCATCTTTTCAAATATTTCTTCATCGTCAGCAAAAGGATTTTCTTCTGAATCCGACTTATATTTATCAGGCAATAGCCTAAAAATGTACCTCTTTGTAATAATTCTACGCTGTTCGCTGTAATTATGAGGATTCGCTTTGTTTAGTGATTGAAAATCTCGACTGTCATTAATGGTAGTAAAAAGGACTTTTTCCCACTCATGGAACACGCCAATGGCTTTGTCGCAACCTAAAGAACTTAGTTTCTTTGTAAGACTAAATACATACACGAAATCAGACGCAACCAATGGCCTCCCCTTTTCTACAATATGTTGAGGACTAATTCCATCAAACTTTGAAAACCTGTTTGTACATAGATCATGAAGTACATTGAAAAGAATATCTATGGCTTCTTCATCCTGAACTGTTTTATGAGCCAATTCAACTATAGCTAAATATTCTTTGGGCGACAGTTTCTTGCGATTGGGCTCAAATTCGATATTATCATAGGCAAGCCTGTAACATAAACGATAATAGTTATGCTCAATAGCCAGCTTATCATGATGTTCTAAAATGTAGTTGGTTGGGAAATACCAAGTTACTGGCCAATAGCAACCTTTCTCATGATACTTTTCAAACACCTCTTTCACCTTTGGTAAAAAGGCTTCGTCCCAAAACCAAATAAGTTGCTCATATACCCATTCCCGATCTGTCTTTCCCGAATTAAGAAATGCAAGAATGACTTTTTTCTGAACACTCCAGTCCAAGCCATCAAAACGCCGTTGAATCTCTTTTCGAGACTCAACGACCTTTCCGTTCTTCCTTTCCACAAACCACTTTAGTATGGTGGCAATTGGAACTTTGTTGGCTTTATCTAACACAGGTAATGGCATAGCCGGAGCGTTTATTCACAAAACGAACAAATAATGCAACTATTGTACTTACACATTAGGATTCTTGGGCATGAATGGAAGAAAACCTGCAGGTACATAGACATTGCCAAATGAGTATGCTTGTCGGAAAAGAGGAGCAACTTGCTCTACGCTGTAACCGGCAGTACCACACCCGACAGCTGTAAGCATAAAATTGTTCTGTGGGTGCATGACAACAAACTCCGTAAAACGCTTCACTGCTTCTTCCAGTTCCTGGAATGTGTTTCCATGTGTAGGTATGGCATAACTTTTTCCTTGTATACCTTCAGGGGTCCCTTCTATTGCACCAAAATGTTCTTTGGCATATAGAGCAGCACCGCCTGAATGTTGACCAAGTATATTGCTTCCAAATACAAATACTTCATTGTCTTCAAGTTTCTTAATGAAATTAGGAGAGACCCTTTCCTTATCAACAAAATAGTTATAATTCATGGCACCTAATAATTCATCACGATCTTCGTCTGGCATGGATGCAAAGTTCAGCAAACTACTCATATAGCGACGTTTCTCACTATATGCCCTACGGCTACGCCTTTCCTGCTCAAACATTTCCCTCATTCCCAAATCTGATTGTTCAAACTCCACGAAACTATTGATGCCAAGCCCCCTTGCCGTCTGTTCAACATCAATATTTGCTCCAATGAAGGTAAATACCCAGCCTTTCTTCTTCAAGCCTTCAATTAATTCCACAACAGAATGATGGTACCATCTGCGAGAAGCGTTCTCATAGCCATCTGTAATGATGGTAACAACAGCAACGGAATCAGTGTCCAAAATCAATTTTTGCAACTGTGTTACCGTATAGCCAATAGCATCATACAGAGGTGTGCAGCTATTGGGACAATAATCTGCTGTTGTCAAGTCTCGTGTATCTTCTATTGGCACATTTTGGAAGATATATCGTGAATTCGTGTTGTCAAAGCAAAAGATTGAAACAAACTGTTTGATTTCCGGCTGCTCCTTAGCTGTATTTCTGATACTATTCAAAGTCTCGTTGCAACCTGAAATCGTCTGATGACGAACATCGGACATTGAACCGCTTTCATCAAGAATAATCAGATTATATGTAGATGACGCTGGCACAGTTTTCTCCTTTTCTATAACCTTAGCTTCGGATGTGTCCTCTTTTTTTGGCTCTTGTTCTTCTGCATTATTGACAGAATCTTCCTGGTCTTGATGGATATTAGCACCCAAGTTAATAGTATTAGGCTCAGGATCCTTTGCGTGACCTAACGATGATGGCATTTGATTATCTGAATGCCCAAACAGACTACCGAATAATGATTTGATTCCCATTTTTTTTACGATTTTAATGTGATTTTTTCCATTCTTTTTGATGTAATTTGCATTGCTCATAAGCCGCCTGAGCTGGGTAGTACCCCTTCTTTATGGCTTTTTTATACTCCTTCTTTGCCTTGCGGTAATCATGAAGCCTTTCGAAAGCTGCACCTCTATCATAGTACAGCTTGCTGTTGTACCAACCTGTGTTGAGAGCATAGTCTGAATAAAAAATGAATCCATTGAAATCTCCCTTGTTGTAACAGTTATAGGCTTTATCCTGATATTCATCAAAGCGCTGTTTCATTACTTCCTGACGATAGGCGTTGGCACGAGCTGCCATCATCATCTCCTCCATTGAAAGAGGTTGGAATGTACTCTCAATTGTGTAATTGATGTTCTGGGCATAGCTAACTGTAGCCCAGAACACTAACAAAAGTAACAAG
>Ga0326514_10001333_pt1 | contig 16098 bp, 19 predicted proteins | sample 3_2548_0518_D_FD_203653 | JGI IMG/M metagenome (GOLD analysis project Ga0326514, IMG submission 203653) | Bovine rumen microbial communities from UC Davis, California, United States - 3_2548_0518 | ecosystem: Host-associated > Mammals > Digestive system > Stomach > Rumen | place: USA...
ATCAAAATGGCACATTCATACTTGCCACCGGAAGCCATGTAATTTGCGCTATAGACGGAAATTATTACGACGCCTGGGACAGTGGCGACGAGGTGCTTGATTCAGTATGGAGGAGGGAAAATTAATGCAAGGCTATGCAAATAATCAAGGATATGCCACAAACGGTTTTATGGGGAACGGCAACGGAACAGGCAATTCAAACAATATGTGGAGCAACGGATGGAATGGCACCAGCATGAATCCGCAGCCCCAGCAACCCCAGACGCCTGTTCAGCAGCCACAGAGGCAGCCGGATACCAAGATCATCGTCAACGGAAGGCCCGCCGCAGACGTCTATCCCATTCCTCAAGGGTCCAACATGGTCATCCTGTGGGACCGGAACGGGGAACGACTGTTTGTCAAGGCCTACGATAACAACGGCTATCCCTGTGTGGTGGAGGACTACGACCTGACGCCACACGTGGACCCAGAGCCGGCCTACGTCACAAAAGAGGACATTCGAGAGATGATCCAGGATGCCCTTTCCGACATTCAGATGCCCAATCCGAAAAATTTCGTCACCCGGGATTACCTCGATAAAGCACTTTCGAGGGTAACCCAGGGAAACAAGGGGAAGGTGAGTCGAAATGATGAGGATGCCTAATCCCGGCAACATGATGAGTATGCTCGGAATGTTACCCAAGTTTATGCAGAACCCAATGGCTGCCATGATGGAATGTGGAATGAACGTCCCCGAGAACATTCGGAGCAATCCGCAGGCGATCACCAACTACCTGCTCAATTCAGGTCAGATGACTCAAGAGCAATACGATACCGTTTCTTCGCTGGCTAATATGGCACAAAATTTCATCGGCAAAAAGTTCTGATGGTGCACACTCAGAGCTTTTTTCTTATGCCACTTTTGATTGCTCCGAATGCGCATAGGATCATTCAAAATGGCAAGGGTACCCAACATCTTAGCAAAGGAGTCTTCTAACTATGGTTACATTTGAAAACCAGAATCCGTCTCCCGCAGTCAATGTGTATCCCAGCAGCAACGGCGGTGGCTTTGGCGACATGTTCGGCGGAATGAACGGCGGAGCCATTTTCTTTTGGCTCATCCTGTTCTTCTTCATGATGATGTTCATGGGCTGGGGCAACCGTGGATACGATAACGGAAATGGCAACGGCGGCGTCCAGTACGTTCCCTATCCGCCCTATCCGCCTTACGGCATGGGTGGCTGCAATGGCAACGCCGGAAATGCCGCTGCGGAAGCGGTTCGCCAGGGCTTTGACCAGTCCGCTGTGATTGGGGGCATCAACGGCCTCAATGCTGTGATGCAGCAGGGATTCAACAGCGCCGAGATTTCCCGGTGCAACGCCCAGGCCAACACGATGGCGGTGCTGCAGAATCAGGCTATGGCGCTCCAGCAGAGCAGCTGTGACAACCGCGCCGGCATCGCTGATCTGAAGTATACCATCGCCACGGAGGCCTGCAGCGACCGGGCTGCCGTGAAGGACGCGCTCCAGGAGGTCACCGCGCAGAGCAACGCCAACATGAACGCCATGGCGACGATGTTCAACAACGGCATCCAGAGCCTGAAGAACGACTTCTTCCAGTACCAGATGAGCTGCAAGGATGACCGCATCGCCGATCTGCAGCGCCAGCTGACCTTCAGCCAGACTGCCGGCCTGGTGAGCAGCTCCCGCGACGCCATCATCGCCAATAACGACCTGCAGACCGCAGCTCTGGAGCAGTATCTGGCACCCACTGCGAGACCGGCTTATGTGGTGCAGAACCCCAACTGCTGCAACCAGAACTACAATTCCTGTAACTGCAATGTCAATCGCTGCTGCGGACAGTAAAACGGGAGGTGTACGCAATGGCTGTATATAGCGCAAATGCTGTTCAGACAGTACAGCCCGGCGGATTTGCTGTGTTCACCGCAACCGTTGTGCCCTGCAATCTCGGGCTTATTGGCCATAGTAACGACACTCCCATTTTCTCCCTCAACGGGTGGAGGCCCAACAACGGTCCCTGCTGTAAGCGCAATGATCCGACGCTCTACGACGTAAAGGTCAACATGAACGTGGCCCTGGCTGAAGGGGCTACGGTTGAGCCGATTGCCGTGGCGATTTCGGTTGACGGCGCTTCCTATCCGCTTTCCGAGATGGACTCGACCCCGGCCGCTGTCGGGGACTTCAACCACATCGGAACTGACCTGCCGCTGCCGATTCTCAGGAACTGCTGTCAGTCTGTGGCCGTGCAGAACATCTCTACACAGCCGATCAGCATCAAGAACCTGATCATCGCCTTTGGCAGGAACGACCTGCAGTAACCAAGAGAGGAGGAAATCAAAATGGGAGAACAGTGCAAGAAGGAAAACATGGCTTTCCAGCAGGATTATGACAAGCTGTTTCAGAAGGGCAACTGGAACCCTCAGGAAATCGACGCCATGAAGAATCTCAAAAAGCTCATCTATTACAATCTGGCCATCGAGTCCATGGAAAACGGACAGGGACATCCCGGCGCGGGGCACCTGCCTGAGATGAGCTATGCCCGCGGACGCAACGCCATGGGCCAGTATACCTCCGGAAACGGCGATGACTGGGAAGGACGCAGTGGTCATCATCCCTATTACCCTGACATGGGCGGCGGGATGTACTACGACGGCATGAACGACCGGTCCGGACGCCGCTACTATGACAGCGAGAAGGAGAAGGCCATCCATAAGCTCCATCACATGATGGACAACACCGACGATCCTGAGCGCAAGAACGCGTTGAAGATCGCGCTGAACGAGCTCGAGTTGAAGTAACCTACCTTTTGGAGCCTGCTCAGAGAAATCTGGGTGGGCTCCAGCTATTTGCAAGGAGTGAACGCACATGTCCAACATATTGGTGACAATTCTTTGCGCGTTGCTTGCTTCTGCGGGCTTTTGGGGGTTGGTTACCAAGCTTGTGGACAAGAAGAGTGCAAAAAGCAAAATGATACTCGGCCTTGGGTACAGTACGATCCGCACCACCGCGATGGAGTACATCAAGCGCGGCAGCATTACCCAGAGCGAGTATGAAGACCTCTACAAATACCTGTACAAGCCGTACAAGGATATGGGAGGCAATGGCTCGGCCGAAAGACTGATGCGAGAGGTGGACAAGCTGCCGATCGTGCCCGACACGCACTGAGCCGCGAGGATTCGAAAGGAGAAAATCAAAATGACACTCAATAACAAGACTTACGACGTGATCAAATGGATTGCGCAGTATTTTCTGCCGGCTCTGGCTACGCTGTGGATCACGCTGGCAAAGATCTGGAACCTGCCCTACGGTACCGAGATCGGAGCAACCATCACCGGTATCGATCTGTTTCTGGGAGCGATTCTTGGAATCAGCAGCCAGAATTACAAAGGTGACGGTACGATGACCGTCGATACTTCTGATGAAGCCAAGGACATTTACAGCCTTGACCTCAATGTGCCGGCTGAGGAGCTGGCCAACAAGGATACTATAACTTTCAAAGTGAACAAGAAGTAAAGGCGGTGATAATATGGCCAATGTCAGCTACGAAACTGGCCAAATTAAATCGGCCATATACGGCGAAGAAGTCCGTGACGCCATCATCAGCGCGCTTTTGAAGGTCGCCAAGGAAGGAACAGACGTTTCTCAGCTTGTCGATGAATTCGAGGCGCAACTAAGTGAAAGAATTCGCCAGAATACCGCTACACTTTCAATGAAAGGCGACGACCTGTATTTCGATGAGGAAGAATCCCTTCTATATTTGATGTGCGACGGTCAGCCCATTGGAAGCGGTGTTGCTGTGTCTGCAGCTGGAGGCGGAGGCGGCGGTGGAGGCGGCGGTGGCCAGTATTTCTTCAGGCCTACGCTCGTCAACGACCTTCCCGATCGAAACATCACCGCCGTGGAAGGACGGCCTGTCGAATTGCGATTCACTTATGCTTCGGTCGATGAGACCGGCGCTGACGATGGAAATGGCATTGGCCGTATTGTCGTCGGTAATCAAACAAGGAAGACATTCAGTGCCCTGCAAGGAAGCAACACTGTTGACGTAACTGATATATTGGGGATTGGCGAGAACCGTATCGCTGTCAAGGTTGAGAACTCCGAGGGTACGGTCCGCGTGCTGAACTACGTGATCAACGTTCTGACTCTGTCATTGACCACGACTACGCCTGACATCATGGACTGCCATGGCGCTGCCACGGTATATTACACGGTGACGGGTTCCGGTGACAAGGTCGTTCACTTCATACTGGATGGCAGTGAGATTGGCAGCGAGATCGTCGCGAGTTCCGGTCGAAGCCGTTCGTATATCATAGATCCCCAAAGACATGGTGACCATATTCTCGAGATCTACGCGGAGACGGACAACGGAGACATCCATCTGGAAAGCGATCGACTGCGGCTGGCCCTGTATTGGGTTGGCAGCGAGACCACTCCAATTATCTCGACCCCGTTTAACCAGACCGAAGCGGTTGAGGGTGACACAATCCGCATACCCTACGCGGTGTATGACCCTTCCAACGAACTGGCTACTGTAACGCTGTCTGTCATTGACGGCAACGGTGAAGTGTACAGCAGCAACACCATTGTCAAGGACCGTTCGGCCAGTGACCCGTGGATCATCAACGATTTCCCCTATGGCAATATCACATTCCGTATCGCCTGCAGGGATACCGTCAAGAATATCTCTGTGAGTGTCAAGCACTACGTCTTCCCGATCAGCAGGGTCACTGACTCTCTGGCACTTGAGTTCACGCCCAACGGTCGATCCAATCTGGAAAGCAATCCGGCGACCTGGGAGTACAACGGCATCGAGGCGACGTTTGACGGATTCAGCTGGTCCGAAGCGGACGGTTGGCTCCACGACGAAAACGAAGCTCCGATACTGAGATTCCTGCCCGGCGACACGATGGAGATCGGTTTCAAGCCGTTTGAGAACGACATCGTGAACTCTGGCTATACGATCGAGATCGAGCTGGCCACGAGGGACGTTCGTGACTTCAACAGCATCGTCATCGGATGCCTCAGCGAGGGCAAGGGCTTCACGATCGGATCCCAGAAGGCGTTGCTTAGCTCCGAGCAGAACTCTGTTTCAATGCTGTTCAGGGAGGATTCCCACATTCGAATCACCTTTGTCGTCGAGCAGAAAGCCAAGACGCGGATGATCTACATCTACATCAACGGCATCATGTGTGGTATTACGCAATATGCTCTGAACGACAGCTTCATACAGAGGACACCTGAGAAAATCAAAATAGGTACCTCTTCCTGCGGACTGGACTTGTACGGCATGCATTTCTACGGCAAAGAGCTGAGCAGAAATGAGCAGCTTGACAATCTGATCTGTGACAAACCCACTCTGAGAGAACGGCAGCAGGAATACAACAAGAACAATATTCTTGGGCTTGACGAATCGGTATCCATTGACAAGCTGCCGATCGACCTGCCGACGATGGTCATTTCCTGCGGCGAGCTTCCGCAGTTCAAGGGCGACGCCAAGACCGCAACCGTGACGTTCACCGACCCGTCTGACCGCAGCAAGAGCTTCGTGGCCAGCAACGCCTCAGTGGACGTACAGGGCACGACGTCTTCACAGTACCCGACGAAGAACTACACCATTGACTGCGTTTCCGGGTTCAACAACAACGGCACCTATTCCGAGAAGTACCAGCTCAGGCCCGGTGATATTCCGGTATCACTGTTCTGCATCAAGGTCGACTATGCCTCTTCAGAAGGCGTGAACAACGTCGGTCTGGTTCAGCTGTACGAGGATATTTGCAAGGAGCAGGGTTGGCTGACACCTCCCCAGCAGGAGAATCCCGCCGTCCGTCAGGGCATTGCAGGAAGACCTATTGCACTGTTCTGGCACGACACAATCCACAATGAGACAGTGTTCTTGAGTAAGGCCAACTTCAACAACGACAAGGACACTGCTACGGCATTCGGTTTTGACCAGTATCCCGATGCAGAGTGCTGGGATTTCAGAAACAACTCCAGCGACAGGACCCTGTGGAAATCGGATGACTTCTCGAACGTGTCCGAGTGGGAGACCGACCTGAAGGCCATCTATCCCAAGAAGAACAGGAACACCACGAACCTCAAGCGGGTGTTTACGTTCGTATCCTCGCACAATACCGAGAACTGTGAGACCGAGGAAGAAAAACAGGAGATGCTTGCCGACTTCAAGGCTCACTTCAGCGAGTATTTTGCGACGAATAACCTGCTATTCTACTACCTGTTCACCGAGTTCTTCCTGATGATCGATTCGAGGGCGAAGAACATCCATCTTGCGACCTATGACGGGTTGCATTGGTATGCGCTGCCATACGATATGGACACGGCGCTTGGCATAAAGCTATCTGTGCCAAGGATAAAAAACCATTTCTAATATACGGCGAAACTCCGATGGGACGGACAACGCCTTGGAAGGTATGCTGAAGAAATCAAAATGGAGTGATACATATGGAAGAAATTTGGAAGAATGCCGACGGATATAATGGGAGATACCAAATAAGCAACATGGGGCGTTTGAAAAGTTTTGCACAGGATCACAACAATGGCAAAATCCATACCGGATCTTTGACGCATAAAGGCTATCTAAGCTCAAAGTTATATGACGGAAATGGAAACTCGCATATGCACCCAATGCACAGATTGGTAGCTTCTGCATTTATCGACAATCCAAATGGTTATCCGCAAATCAATCATCTTGACGAAGATAAAACCAATAATCGTGCCGATAACCTTGAATGGTGCACTAACGATTATAACATGAACTACGGTACCCGCAATAAACGTGCGGCGGAATCCAATAGGTGCTGTCCAACAACTTCAAAAGCAGTGTATTCGGTAGATGCGAAAGGAAATATCGAAGAATACGATTCAATCTGCGAAGTGGAACGGCAAACCGGTATAGCTCATGGAAATATCGTCAGGCACCTCAAGGGAAAAAGGCCTTCTTGCGGAGGTCGGCATTGGTTTTACAAAGAAAATTGATTTATAAAAAGCATACCACCAACAACGACTGAACGAAATGGGGCTGCTATTTGCGGCTGTGTAACAGTCTGACCTCGCGTATATTCTCAATAAAGCAATTAAGCGCGAGAGGGACGGTCAAGTGTAAAGACACTTTAAAGAAGCACCGTCCCCGCCCGGACAAACGTATGTCGGGTCATAAAAGTAACAGAAGTGCGATAACGACGGCAAGCTGGTGTTCGACTATCATCTGGAGGACACCGACAGCGTCGACGGCGACAAGGTCTACAACGGACAGTATTCTGTGCTGTTCAACAACATTCGCATGGCTTTCGCAGACGAGCTGAAGACCATGTACACGAGGATTCGTTCCGGGCAGATATTCAACTTTGAAACTGTCAACCAGCGGTTCATTGACCACCAGGCAGTGTGGCCGCCGAGGTTGTGGAATGAAGACGCCTACAACAAATACATCAGACCCTTCCTGGACACCGGCTACAATAAACTTGCCATGCTTCAGGGCGACAAGGGATCCCAGCGCGAATGGTGGCTGTACGGCGCGTTCAAGTATCGCGATTCAAAATACGATGCCGGAGATGCAGCGAAGAACGTAATCAAATTCCGCGCGTATACTGACGATACCCATCCTATTTCCGAGCAGAATGTGACACTGACAGCCTACGCTCCGGTGTACGGCTTGGTGGACTACGCTTCCGGTTACAAGGAGCAGCATCGCATGGCTCGAAATGAGACCTATACGTTTATGAACCGTATGGCGACCACCTGGAACACGGAGTCCTATATTCATTCCGCGGACCAGCTTTCGGACATCGGTGACCTTTCCCCGATGAACGCCGGTGAAATCGACCTGTCTGCCGCAACAAAGCTGCAGAGGGCCATCATTGGCAGCAGTGCGGCCGGCTATGTGAACAACAAACTGACTGACCTGAATCTTGGAACGAACGACCTGATGACACTGGTCAACGTCTGCAACTGCATCACCTACAACAAGAACCTCGACGTGGAGCATTGCTCAGGCATTGAGACAATACTCGCAACGGGTTCTGCAATCACTGGCGTTCAGCTACCTGTCGGTGGCCATCTGAAGCGCATGGAGCTGCCTGGTACTATAACCAGTCTTTCCATTCGCAACCAGAAGAACCTCGAGAAGCTGACGATGGAAGGATATTCCGCCCTGTCCACCCTGCGCATCGAGAATACGCCGAATGTTCCCATTGAGACGATCATCAACAGCGCGACGAGCCTTAGCCGCGTCAGGTTGATGGGCATCGAATGGAACGCTACGGATAACGCCTCACTGGCCACAACCATCGCGAGGCTCGACACCTGCATGGGACTGGATCAGGCGGACAATACCACTGACAAGCCTGTCGTGTACGGCAGAGTAAACGTGGGCAGCATTACGGCTGAGCTGCTGGAGCACATCCAGGACAACTATCCGAATCTGGTGGTCGTGGTGAACGGCGTACCGAATTATATTGTGTATTTCCGCAACTATGACGGCACGAAGCTGTATGCTCAGGCAGTGTCCGAGGGCGGAGACGCGACTGACCCGGTGAGCGGCGGACAGATCATCGCCCCTACGAGACCTACCGACGCGGATGGCACGAGCTACAACTACAACGGCTGGGGTGTTCTGCCAACGAACATCCACGAGAACAAGACCGTGACGGCGCAGTATATTCCGGCCTACAAGGTGCAGTGGAAGAACGACGACGGCACGGTGCTGCAGACCAAGCAGGTCGTGACGGGACAGAGCACTCAGTACACGGGCAGCACACCGACCAAAGCCCAGACGGCGCAGTATACCTTTGCGTTTAAGGAGTGGACGGGGTGCGACGACCGGACTACAGGTGGCATTACGCAGGTGACCGGACCGAGAACCGTGACGGCGACTTATACGCAGACGGTGCGGCAATACAGCTATACCTTCTACGCCGAGAACCGCAGTACGGTACTTCAAAATGGCACTGCGAACTACGGCACGACGGTACAGTACAATGGAACGACGCCGACCAGTTCTGAGGGTGGAGAATTTCAGGGCTGGGAGCCCGACAATATGGTCATCACCGGGAACACGAGTTTCTATCCGAAGTTCACCTCTGCGGTTGAAGATGTGGAGATCACCGACGATTGGGCGACAATATGCGCCAGCGTTGACAACGGCACCTACGCCACCAAGTATAAAGTCGGCAACTACAAGCCGATGGACCTGGGCAGCGAAGGTACAATCAACATGCAGATCGTGGCAATCGACAATGAGGAAGGCCCACTGGTGTTTGTGGCGAAAGAGTTGCTGACGACGAAGAAGGCGATGAATTCTTCCGGATCAAACGCTAATGGTTATCCGGCATGCGAGATGAAAACGTATCTGAATGACACGATTTTGCCGCTTATCCCAGAGGTCATTCACCAGCACATCAAGCCCGTCACCAAGACATCCTACGACAAGACCTCCGGCGGAGACGTAACCTCTACTGAGAAGCTGTGGATCCCCTCCGCACGTGAGATAATCGGTGGAACGTCTTACGAGCAGAGTGGGCCGGTTTATAACCTGATTTATAAGGATGCGACAAGCCGCAAGAAGGCAGTTGTCGGATCTTCTTCGTTTACGTCCTGGTGGCTGCGTTCGGCTTATTCGAGCGACGACACTCGTTTCCGTTATGTGTACGCCGACGGCAACGCGAGCGTCAGTAGCGCCAGCAACAGTAATGGCGTGTGTCTCGGCTTCTCTCTATCTGCTGAATCTATCTCTGACTCCTGGGACGACATTGCTGCAGCCATTAGTGATGGAACGTACTCCACCAAGTACGCCGTCGGGGATACGAAATGCGTTGACCTGGGCGATCAGGGCAACATCATCATGCAGATCGTCGCCATGGATACGGACGACCTGGCGGACGGCAGCGGGAAGGCGCCTATTACGTGGGTGGCGAAAGAGTTGCTGGCTACCAAGAAGCCAATGAATTCTTCCGGATCAAACGCTAATGGTTATCCGGCATGCGAGATGAAAACGTACCTGGCTGAGAACGGTACGATATGGAACAAGCTTCCCGCAACGCTGAAGACGCTGATCAAACCCGTCTCCAAGACGTCCTACGATAAGACGACCGCTGCCGATCTGACAAGCACCGAGAAGTTATGGATTCCCTCCGCAAGAGAGATATTCGGAGGAACGTCTTACGAGCAAAGCGGGCCGGTGTATTCGGACATCTTCAAAGACTCGACTTCACATAAACGTGCCGTGTTCGGTTCTTCTTCGTTTACGAGCTGGTGGCTGCGTTCGGCTGATTCGAGCAACGACACTATTTTCCGTTCTGTGAGCAGCAGCGGCAACACGAGCTACGATGGCGCCCGCAGCAGTCGTGGCGTGTGTCTCGGCTTCTGCACCTAAATATCTAAATATCCCGCCGACCGACAGGGAGGCCGCTTCATAAGAAAGGAGGGTGGCGCGCATGAGCGTCGCTAAGAGCAAAAGAGGGCAATCAGGGATGAAGTTCATCGACAACGCCCGTGAGCTTGAAGTTTACACGATCCAGCGCGTCGCCCACTTTCCGAAGCGCTACACATTTCTTATTTCAGAAAAGATCGCGGAGATGGCAGTGGAAATCTATGAAAACGTTGTTAAGGCGAACAGCTTCAGCAATGTACTGGACGACCACCAATATCTTTCGCGTCTTCACCATTTTCGGGACGCACTGAGCACATGCAATGCCCTGGTCGCTCAGCTGCAGCTTGCCGACAGTGTATTCGGCATTCCATACCACTACCTTGAAAAATGGATCGAGCTGATCGATACCGAAGAAAAGGTATTGATCGGTATCATGCGCAGAGATTCTGAAATAAGAAAAGAACAGAAAACTTAGGGTTCTGGTCTGTATGGTTGCCGTGTTCGGATCTTCTTCGTTTACGAACTGGTGGCTGCGTTCGGCTAATTCGAGCAACGACACTAATTTCCGTAATGTGAACAACAACGGCAACGCGAACAACAATAACGCCAACAACAGTAATGGCGTGTGTCTCGGCTCCTCTCCGCAGCGAGGCAAAGTAATCCGACACAAGGGACGAAATCAGTGCATTGGAGAGAAGGAGACCCGGACCCTCCCGCAATGGGTAAATAAGCGCTTTGACGGGCATGGGCGGACGCTGCTTGCATGGCAATCCACCAAGGATTGTTTCATGCCCATTGGCTCTATACGCGGAGCGCGGTACAAATCAAAATGGAAGTAAAAGCCTATGACGAGTGAAGAACGACGGGAAGCCCGTTACTGGCGGCGAAGGGCCAAACGAGAGGTCAAGCGCGAGCAACATGCCAGATACGACGACTTTGACTGGGTATTTTCCTATACACATCTTTACAAATGCTTCAAGAAATGTTGCCGAAACGTAGGGTGGAAATCCAGCACCCAGCGCTATAAAAGCCTTGCACCGTTGTATGTTTACAGAACTTACAAGAAGCTACACAAGGGAACCTACCGCTCAAAGGGCTTCTTTGAGTTCAACATCATCGAGCGAGGAAAGAAAAGGCATATCCGAAGTGTCATCATCGACGAAAGAGTTGTGCAGCGCTGCCTGTGCGATTACTGCCTCATACCGCTTTTGTCAAGAAGCTTTATCTATGACAATGGTGCTTCGCTAAAGGGTAAGGGTTATCATTTCGCAAGAAAGCGCGTTACGAGTTTCCTTCAAAAGCATTCCAGAAAGCATGGAAGGGAAGGATATGCCCTGCTCTTTGATTTTAGCAAATACTTTGACAATATTTCACACGAGCTTTGCGAAAGAATACTCCGGAAGTACGTGGCCGACCCAAGGATTGTTAGACTAACAGAACATTTCATCGGCATGTTCGGCGACAAAGGCCTTGGACTTGGCAGCCAGGTTTCCCAAATATTTGCGTTGGCTACGGCTGATGAGCTCGACCATTTAATCAAGGACACTCTCGGCATAAAATTTTACGAACGCTACATGGACGACGGATGCCTGATCCACGAGCGCAAAGAGCATCTGCAAGCCTGTTTGAAAAGGATCAGGCAAAAATGCAAGGCGCTTGGAATCATTCTCAATGAGAAGAAAACGATTATCGTAAAACTATCACGAGGGTTCACCTGGCTGAAGACCAAGTTCTATATTCTTGGCAGCGGGAGAATCCTTCGCAAAATTGTCCGAGAAAGCGTTGTCAAGATGCGCCGAAAGCTACTGGCGTTTCGTAAAATGGTCAACGAAGGGCGCATGGTCATCGCAGACGTTTACATGTCGTTCCAGTCATGGCGGGCATATGTCAGATGCTTCAATGCCCATCGGTCCATACGGTTGACGACCGATTGCCTTCTTTACTTGTACCCTGAGTTTAAAGGAGATTCAAAATGGCAACAATTAAAAACAAAACCATGTTCAAGGTCGTCATCCCAGACGGTGGCGGCCTTGTGATGCCGTTGGTATTCCAGCAGGATGCCGCGCATCACGTATGGGTGGACTGGGGCGACAAGAGTTACCCCGACACCTACACCTATCAGGGGCTGGTTGAGGCGAAACACACCTACAAAACCCCCGGCGAATACCTCATAACCATGGAGGTTGTGGACGACGGATGGCTGATTCTCGGCGGAGGCTGGACAGGCAGCAACATCGTCGGCGGTTCTGATGAGGCCGCGGAAAGGATGCTGGTCAGCGCTTCCATTGGCGACGACGTGACTGGGATCGCGGACTACGCCTTCCGGGGATGTGAGAATATGGAAACGCTCGCCATTCCCAAGACGCAGGAGATCTCCATCGGCGAGTTTGCCTTCGAGGGCTGCGACTCGCTGGAAGAGGTCACGATCCCCGACAACCTCTCTTCCATCCCGAGAAGCTGCTTCTACAACTGTTCAAGTTTGAAGAAGGTCACGCTTCCCGGCGGCATCTACGACATTCGCGAGAATGCCTTCTATGGATGCTCTTCGCTCAAGGAGATCCAGCTGAAGTACGTTACTCGGATCGACGCCAACGCCTTCGCCTTCTGCAAGAAGCTGACGAAGGTGGAGCTGGGCGAGAAGTGCTTTTCCATCGGCAACGACGCCTTCAACAGCTGCAGCAATATCCGCGAGCTGATTCTGGGCGACGTCAAGACCATTGGAGACCGGGCGTTCTACAATGCCAAGGCCCTGACCGCCGTCGACATACCCGCCACAGTGGAGAGCATCGGCGATATGGCCTTTGCCGGATGCACTTCACTGAAGACAATCAAAATGGCAGCCGCTACTCCGCCGGTGCTGATGTCCGGCAGCTCAATCGAACCCAATGAAGGCCTGAAGATTCAGGTGCCGTGGCGCTCGATGGACGCCTACAAGAACGCGACCAACTGGACCGTGCTGGCTTATGCCCTCGAGGGGGTGTAAGCCATGCTGGTCAAGGAACGCATTACGATCAACGGCAAAGAATACGACAGGACAACCTCCGACAATCCGGTCAACCCAATCGTGAGGTGTGGGAAGGCCAGGTATGCCGAGGCGATTGACCCGATTGGGAAGGAAATCGCCTATTTCGAGGAAAGTCCTACAGAAGCGCCTGAATCGGAGGAAGAAACCAATGACTAAGAAGAAGCCCCTGACCGCAGGGTATATCGAGATCAAGCTGGACGGATTCTACCACGTCCGCGAACAGAATTCACAGTTCGCCAGGAGCCTTGGCGTGCCAAAGAAGGGCGAACGAATCGCCTATCTGGGTGAGACCGACCTTCTGGGCTGGCACAAGGTCTACTACAAGGGAAAGACCGGTTGGCTGTACAAGCAGGCCGGTCCGCTTACCGTGGTGGAGCAGAAGTGGCTGAGAGCCAAGAAGGGCAACAAGTGGAGCGTCCGTTCCGCACCTTACAGCAAGGCGAAAGTACTGGGTACCGTCTCCGGCGGAGAAAAGCTGCTGGATCAGGGCGAGACCAAGAACGGCTATCGCCTGGTCATCTTCAACAACCAGAATGGCTGGATCCATAACCGGGCCATTGAAAAGGAGTGATTTCCAATGACGTATCTGACGATTACCGATGCCCTGAACGACGGCATCAAGAAGATTCTGGGCACGCTTTCCGCAGAGGACCAGAAGGCCTTTGGCTATGTGGAATCCTTCGACATCGCCGTGACGCTGAACACCCTGGCCAAGCTGTGCATGATCGCCAGCGTTGGGGACAGCGAGGGTGCTGAGGCACTGGAAGAGGCTTACAAGAACGAGTCTCTGACCGACGCCAATGCCGCTGCCAAGTTCGTAGAGGCTCTCATCGCGCTGCACAACAAGGCGAACCCGCTGAACCCCGTGCAGGAGGATGAACCGGAGCCTGAGCCGGAACCCGATCCTGAGCCGGAGCCGTAAAAGTTCAGTAAAAACTTCAAAATGGAGGCAGGACCGTGCTATAATCGTGGTGCGATCCTGTCTCTTCTCCAATTAAGGAGGTTAAGTTTTGATGGAGACCAGACAGCTTTATGTGGCTATTGAAGAATGGCTTGATATTTACAAGAAGAATTCAGTGAAGCCTTTGACCTATGACCGGCTGATTACTTCCTACCGGCTTTTGCTGAAGGACCCGATCGCTGGATTCCCGGTGGACGAGATCGACTGTGACACAATGCAAAGGTATATTGGCAGGTTAGTCAACGATGGGTATTCCATGTCGACGATCAAGAAGCAGTTCAATCTGCTGACGGCGTATTGGAAGCACGGGATGTCCAGGGGAACGATTCAGAACCCTGTCTATCTGGGCGTGAGTCTTCCGGTTCGGTCTGCCTTGCAAAAAGTCGACAGCGAAGTTCAAACTTACACGGCGGGAGAACAGCAGAAATTGGTTCATCAGCTGATGATGCTGGAGAAGCCCCAATATGGCGTGATCATGCTCATGTTGGAAGCTGGATTGAGAGTGGGGGAGGCGCTTGGGCTGAGATGGGAGGATGTCCTGTGGAACAAGCGGGCCTTATATATAAGAAGGACTTTGATCAGGATGTCGAACCAAGCAGAGACCTATGTGCAGGACTCGCCAAAGAGCAAGACGAGCGTGAGGAAGATTCCTATGAGTGCGAAGGCTCTGGTCGTGCTTGAAAAACTGTTTAACCAAAGTTTAACCAAGGAAGGCTTCATCTTTGCAAGGGAAGACGACAGCTCTTTGCCGTACAGCTACTCCTCTGTAGAGTTTCATATCAAGTCTTTGTGTAAAGATTTGGGAATTTCTTACAAAGGCATGCATGCTTTCCGGCATACGTTCGCCACGAACTGCTACAACAAAGGGTGCGATGTTAAGATTTTGTCAAAACTGCTTGGGCATTCGGATGTGAGCATAACATACAACATATACATCCATTTATACGGAGATGCGTTGGATGAGATGCGAAAGATCGTTGACTGAATGCACAAAAAAGAGCACCCGCCGGCCAGCAAGATGCTCAAAAAATGGAGGTGCCACCCGGATTCGGACCGGGGAATGAAGGTTTTGCAGACCTTTATTGCACAACATGTTGAGGTTCAGATTTAAGATCAGATACAAGATATAGTAGTTGATGAGAAGAGCCAGGATCGCGTCGTTACGAGAAATTCAAAATGGAAGTTTATACGTTATGGGCTTCATGGTAATACGGGGGTTCGAGTCCCTCAGAGCCCACCATAACCTTATTCTCCGTTTGGTTGCAAAACTGTATGCCTTTAGGGCCTGACGAGGACGGTGCATAGGTTTAGTTTGAGACGGAGATCTAACGCGATCTGAACAGCCTTCTGAATAAGGAGGTATGATTATATGGAAAATCAGAAAGTGTATCTTGTTTATGAAGAATTCGACAACGGCGCGAAATGGTCAGAGGACCACGACTACTTCGAAAGGGTGCTCGGAGTGAGTTTGGATCTTGAGTTGGCGAAGGAAAAGCTCAAGCATTATCGGGATAAGCTTCTGGCAAAGGAGTTTATGCCGTATAATGAATGGCTATTCCCTTCCATTCGAGAGAACAGATACTCGGCTCATGAAGTATGAGCATTTGAAGAAGAAATGGACGGTCTGATATATGACGGGACGCGTTATGACGTTGTCGTCAGATGCAAAGACGGAACTGAAGGAGACACTGTAGATACAGGACTATATACTTACCGCATAGTAGA
>Ga0326514_10001334_pt1 | contig 16084 bp, 20 predicted proteins | sample 3_2548_0518_D_FD_203653 | JGI IMG/M metagenome (GOLD analysis project Ga0326514, IMG submission 203653) | Bovine rumen microbial communities from UC Davis, California, United States - 3_2548_0518 | ecosystem: Host-associated > Mammals > Digestive system > Stomach > Rumen | place: USA...
ATACGGTAGGGGGGTGTGTTTTTAGAGACCCCCCTCCTATCTCAAAACAAATGATGAGCCAGGTAGGTAAGGCTTTTGATTTCATTTTGTTTTGAACTTTTCATTTTTATTTCTCCATTTGCTTTGTAACTTTAATGTAAAAGTTTGGATCAACATTTACAATCTCATCAATTGCATCTTCGATCTCTTTCATATTGTCCTCATTTGAAAGAAGGTCGGATGTTTTTGCTAAGTTACCTAGCCAGTTCGATGTGTTGTAACCATGAGAAACGTCATAAGAGAACCATTTGTCATAGTCATCAATTGGATCGAACGGATTGTCAATTGTTGACAAGGCGCATATAGTAATTGTTTTCGAATCTGCCATGAACAACTTTCCTTTCTTAATAATTAAATTAATAGAACAATACAAAAGAGATTAGAAGTCAACATTATTCTTTAATGTTGTAACACTAATACCTAATGATGCAGCTACTTCTGCTTGTGTATAGCCAACACCAAGTAAACGTTTAGCCCTTGATACTTGTGCAGCAGAGAGACCAGCTTTCTTTTTAGGAGTGGCTAGTTTCTTAAGTTGCTCATCATCAGTATTAGCAAAGATTTGTGTTAGTCTATTATTAGACACAGCTCCTGCTTGTATAGCTTCCCATTCTTTGTCTGAAATCTTTATAAGATCTTTTTTAGCACCCACTTTTGCTCTGGCATCGGCTAGTGCTCTATTTTTGACCTTCTTATATGAGTCCTTATCCAGCTTAAGATCGGGATCGGCTTCAACTTTCATAGCTACAGTCTTATTAGCTATTGCTTGAGCTTGACGTTCAAGTGGTGCATTTAATTGGGCACGCTCTAAACTTTTTTTAAGGGACTCCACTTCTGCAGCATATGTTTTCTTAGCAGTAGGGGAGTATTTGATTGGCTCGGTAGCTAGGGCTTCTTTTCTAGCCTTGTTAGCTAAAGCTTTTAACTTATTAGCATGAGTTGCATAGATTGTTTCCATTGGAGTTCCTGAAGACAGATCGAATGCATCCGATGCCTCTGCCATCTTGGTAGACTTTTCTTTAGCATAGACCACCTCGAATTTGATACCGTCTTTGTTTGTAGGTATGGTCCCATGTTCTTTGAACTCTTGCTTAGCTTTTCTATAAGTCTCTAACTGTTTCTCAGTCATGTCCTTAGGTTTGACATTGTTTGACTTAACATATGCCTCACCTGTTTCTTTGTACACAACCTTACCTTCAAGGAAATCTTTTCTTTCCTGGTCAGTAAGAGTTGAGTCATTGGCACTAGTTACTCTTCTTCTAGCAAGTACATGCTCTTCGGACTTAGCTTTACTTATAAGAGTTGAAGCACCTTTATTCTTTCCGCCCTGATACTTCTCTTTTAAGTAAGCGATGTTATTGTCCTTGTATGATCTACGCCAATCAAGATTATGCTTCTCAGCATCTATTACAACCATAGAATGTTTAACAGCCATAGCTATTTCAGATGCTGGTGCTCCGCCAAGAGTCATGTCAGTGATTAGGTTTGAAACTTTACCCATTTCTTGCTGTTTATGAAAACCAGTGTTGGCTCCTGTCTTAGGCATGCCATCATATGCTTTATATGCAGTCTTAGGATCAAAGCCATTTAATTGTTCTAATGGTTTAGAAGTTTTAATGTCTTGATTCTTAGTAGGTATGACAGCAACTGTATCGCCATCAAAGTCTGCACCTGATAGCTGCTCAGCAACTCTAGCACTAATACCTATAGCATTCTTAGCATTCTTACCGATTACTTTCTTACCTTCGGTGTTATTGTTGTTAACAATTAACCTAGGTGATTCGAATGGGCCAGCATGCGGATAACGAACAAGAACAACCTCTTCTCCATTTTCATAGTTAGGAGCATACACTTCTGTATCCTTAATCTTTGTAAGTGGTAGGATTACATGCGTTGCCTGTCTTGGAAGTGGTGCTGCTTTTAATGTTACTGCCGCTGAGTCACATGATTCGGCAAATTCTTCAAGCAGCTTCTTTTTAAGAGTTGGATTTGTTAATTTGTCATAATCATTATACTCTTGCTCTTTGGCATCATATGCTAACTGTAACTGCCTCTTTGCTAATGCTTTATTCTGTTTAGATAGGAACTGTGATGGGAGATTCTTACTCCATTTATCCCAATCTTCATCAGCATTTACGATATTGATAGCTGACTGGTGCTCTTTACCATCTTCACCAATATAAGTATTAGCTCGTTTAACTGTTGCACCAAATGGTCTATCTTCGTCTATCTCATCAGTTTCAACACCATTCTTTTTAACTTTTTCCATAGACTTAAGAACTTTCATTTTGTCAACGTCTTTTGTTTTATTGGTGTTAAATATAATATCGACACCATCTGGCATATTATCTGCTGAGTAGATAGCCATACCTTTCAAATAATGATCTCCATCAACAGCTATACGAACCTGAGCATATGCATTCTCTCCAAGAGAAAGATCTTTAACACCGGGTCTAATTTCAATAACACCATCTTTATCTATACCGCCATCTTCTGCGTATCTGATTGATACTCTTTTAGAATCTATAGATACTGGCTTACCTATTGGTTTAAAATAATCAGCATCTTTTGACGGTTGTATACCTTCAACGGGTGTTATTTTATCAAGATTATTATTAATATCTTTCCAATCAACTGTGTCCTTTGTTAGGACCTTCATTGTTGTCTGCTGTCCCGTACCAAGCTGGTTAACCTTAATATAATTAATTTTATAACCCTCTTCTTCAAGCATGGCTATAGCTGTATTAAGCTGTGTTCTAGTACAGCCTAGCTGAATTTCGGATGCCTTACCAACATCTAGATACTTTCCATCTTTGGCATATCTTTCTACTTGGTCTTTTACCTGATCGGCTACAGCTCTATTCTTTGAAAGTTTAGCCTGTCTATCAGGTTCTAACCAAGAATATACAGTTCTTTCTGGAACACCCATGTTCTCAGATATAGCTTTAACAGACATTTGTTTGTCATTTTTTAAATATAAGGCTCTTGTAATGTTTTCTTTTTCTTGCTGTTCTTTTCCTATAGAAACATAGGCTCTTAAATTTGAAGAGTTAAACATTCCTTGTCCACCGAAGTATTTGTCATCAAAATACTTTTGAATTTGAGCTTCGGTCATCTTCTTTTCTTTAAGAGTCTTATACTCTGCATAGAAACCAGTTTTGTCATGCTGGAATGGATTTTTACCGGAACCCCAAGGGTAACGACCTGAGTGTCGCGGTGTTCCATAGTGTAAAATATAATCCACGTTCATTTACCTATTCCCCTTTCAGTTCTGTTATTATCTTATCAGCTGTTATTATTCTATCCATGATTGGAAGTATGTCTTCCGCTGTTGGACAGAATATAATCTTTTCATCATTCTGATATAATCTTAACTCCATTCCTATTTCTCCAGGTCTAATACCATACTCTAAACAGAATAGAGCAGCATAAATTTCAAGCTGTTCCATATGAGCTGGTGTCATCCCAGTTTTCAAATCATGTATTCTTAAAAAATCTTTATTGAATGTGATTGAATCTGCAGTTCCAAAACAATTGTCTGAAAAATATAATACTTGTTCAGTAGTCATCTTGTAACCGATGCCATCATTCACATACATATTAAGTGTCTTATGTGTACGAGGTAATGTTATACCTTCGTCAATTAATTGAGCTGCTAGTGCATGCAACCTTGTTCCTCTTTCTGTTGCTTTCCAAGTTCTAAATCTATCTCTTAGCTTTTCATCTGAATAATTAAGCCAATGATACTGACTAGCGCTTAGGAACGCGTGTTGCCCTTCCTGGGCGTAATGCTTGTTGAAGTTCATAAAGCACATCCTCCATGTTTTCTGGATAAACAAATGAGGCGTATGACATATTATTCATTTTTGAAATATAATACTCTTGATTAGGTTGCCTATGCTCATTAGCACTTCGCTTAACTTCAAGAGCTGCCCATTTGTTTTCATATAGCACTAATAGATCTGGAATACCCTGAATATAATTCGGGTCATTCTTCAGAACCATGCATCCAGGAAAGATTGATTCTATAGCATCTATCAAATCTCTCTGAAACTTGGATTCTCTCTTCATAGGCTTCTCCTTTAAAAAAATATAATAATGTGCCTAAAATGCGACATTTATATCTTCCTCTCTATTATAAGGTATGTTTTCATTGCAGAGATTTTTAGGAGAATTTTTTACTTATGAAGGCTCTTTCATTGAAATTTTTCTTTTCCTTAAGAGCTTTTCTTATTCCAAGATCTATTGGTGAACTAGAAACTAAGTAATAATAATATAAATTTGTAAACGGTGTGTTTAGTCTGTCTATTCTTCCAGCTGCTTGAGCTGAGATTTTATATGAATAGTTTAAACTGTAAAATATAATTGTGTCCGTTGTTATACAATTCCATCCTTCAGCACCTGCAGCATATTGAACAAAATATAACCACGAGTCTGTTGCTGGTATTGTTTCATGTATGTGACCATTCCATTCTGCATATGTTAAACCATACTCTGCTGCGAATGCTCTTAATATTTCAAGTTCATAATCAAAGTTGTAAAATATAATCAACTTTTTATGATTGGTGAAGATTTTAAGAATGGCCTCGATCCTAGAAGGATCAGAGTTAACAATCCTACGACTAACATAACACAGCTCACTAATATTTTTGATCGGCTTTTCTTCATATGGGTTCCACCTTTCTTTCCAAACAGTCTTAAAACCTTGTCTATCATAATTGACAGAAATATAATTAGTATTTGGATGTGTTTTTTTATCGTAGTGCATCAAAACAAGTATTTGAGACCTGAGTCTTTCAAGACGCCTTGTTTCGACATAACGATCTATCTTAGGAAACTTAGTGCAATATTGATTATAGACAGCATGACGTTGCAAGAACTCAGTTCTATTACGATAGAAGCCATTAGCTATAAACACTGGAATATAATCCTGCCAATCATCTCCAGGTGTAGCGCTAAGTAAAATCCATTGATTGCTTTTTGTTATTTTTATGAACGATTTAACCCAAGCTCCTTTTCCAACAACTCTCTGTTCATCAAATATAAAGAACGCATCTTTAACATCAATATATTTTGCTATATTATTCCAGCTGTCAATTGTAACATTGAGATTCCATTCTGGTCTTGGTGGAAACAGTGTGAACTTAGTCATTTCTTCTTCCCAATCCAAGGTGTCTCTTTTACGAGCAGTTGTTATAATATATAAGTCAACTGATTTGTTTATTGAAATATAAGGTGTCTGATCAGCAGAACTTAATCGTCCATCACATACTTTAGTAATATAATAGGCTAGGGCAGTGAGGGACTTTCCGGTCCCTACACCACCACAAAGAATATTTCCATTCTCTAGCTTATTAACAGCTTCTCTTTGATGCTGCTGTAATTTAATCATTATTCTTCTCCAAATGGCATGTCATCATCGTCAAAATCATAACGATCATCAAACCTATCTTTTACAATTGTAAAATATCCCTTATCGAGCCAAGCTTTAACTCCTGTCTTTCCGCCGAACTCCCATTTTCCTTTTGAAAGCACAAGGTCTACTTTCTCAAGTTCATCTCTATCAAGAGTTGCCATTGTCTCCTTATCAAGAGATGTCTTAACTTTTCCACAAACTTTAACGATTGTTGGAGGATATAAATCAGATACAGAAACCTGAAGTCTATACTCCAGGTCACCATCTCTGTTCTCTTTCTCTTTAACATTGAAACCTTCTTCAATGAGCTCCTGTGCTTTCTCTGGTTCTAGAACAACCCAGAAGTTAGCATTACGTGGTCCTTCAGGATTAAACTTATCAGGAGCCTTTGAAAAGTTCCTAAAAAGTATAGTAACGATGTCATTGTCCTCAACATAATATAATTTTCTCTGTGTATCTTCTCTTCTCATAATATAATTCTCCTTTTAATTAATAAATTCATCTACATTACCATACTCTTCAATGGCAGCTATAGCTTCATCAACTTGCTTGCCATAGAATGAAATATCTATAATGTCTTGTTTGTCTCTTACCATGTCGGATTCCATCCAACGGTAACCTTTACTTCCTGTGGCTGCATAATACTTACCATCTTTCTCTCTAAGTAATATAGCTCCGCCACATCCTTCTTTAACTGGTGTGAACTTTCCAATCTTTCCAACAAATCTATAATCATGCTCATCTTCTGGTAAGTCCTCATTGAAATCCAAATATAAACTTGTTGTTACTGACTTAGTTTCACACATGTCATCAAATATAATTGGCTCTTTACTAAACAGAGTCTTAAATACATATGGAACCTGGAACTGTGCTCCTGTTGCTGTCCATTCGCCAGCATGCTTTCCATCTGCATATTTAGCAATATAAACAGCATCATTAACGAGACACATCTTTTCGTATGTTGCCTCATGTTCAAATGTGTAACCATACTGCTTTCCATAATTCATAACAAACTGTATGATTTCTGGTGTAGCATCTGGTATCTTGATTGAATCTGTCTTAATATGAGCTACAGTGAAACCTCTCTTCTGAACCTCATGCTTAAGATTGATCATGAACAGAGCTCCACGCTTAGCAACTATGTTGTCTTTGTTACGTGGATCCTTAAATGGATTGTCAAATGTTGCTGTAGTAAATCCATAAACTGAGTTGATTACAATCTTTAATGCTCCGGCTAATGCATCTGCTGCTTCATCAGTTGTCAAGAACTCAGCTAATGCTCCATCAAGCATCTTACTAGCTGCTTCATAGTCATGATGTTTTATCGCTATACGAGCATTAAGAATATCAGCAAATCTTGGTGTATACTCACCAAACAGATTAAGTGCTAATATACTATGAGGATGCATAGAAGCAATATCAAGCAATGCAACGTTCTCATAAATATTTGGTTCGGCATATACATAGCCACCTTCACCAGTCTCTTCTCCCATATAGGTAGACACACCATTATCATAAACATAACCAGGGAACATATCACTAAGGTCTGTATAGACGAGTTCTGGATTACGGTCATTACCAAATATAATTTTAGTTGTATGCTGCCTTGTTGTATGGCCCACTGTTAAACCAGACAACTTTGCTAATATCTCTCTGGCAACGAAATCTTGCTCACATGCTTCTGCGGTCTTCTCTGTAGCGAACACATCATTACTACAATAATCTGCTACTTCCTGCCATTTATCTTCTGGAAGCGGTTCATCCCAAGGATACTGATTCTCCAAATGATAAATGCCTAAATCAATTTCCCATTTCTTTAAACTCTGTTTCTTTGAGCTATACTCAAACACATCAGCATATGACAAATTATAAGCTTCTCCAAAGAATGCATTAGTACTACCGTTTATTATTCTCTGGCTAAGCTTAAACAGCTGCTCATTAGAATATCCAGCTACACCATAAGCATAGATAATATGATTATCATAACGTCTATTATTGAAACCAACAAGTCTATACTTAAACAGGTCAGCTACTTCCTGTGGCTCTGGATTGATCATTTGAGTAATCTTTTCTTCGCCTTTCTTTTTATGGCATAATATAAACACATTAGGGAAGACTTCCACATCAAAATATAATATTGGTGCTTCTTCTTCCGTTCCCCATTCAACACCTTCTGAAGGTTCGTCTGACTTAAACTTCATCTTAGCTACAAGTTTAATACAAGCCTCACTCTGATGTGTGCTACTTGCTGCAAATGCGCTAATAGCTGGATACATATCTGAAACATCATACTTCATTCCGCTATTATAAGCATCTTCAAGTATCTTGTATATGAAGTCTACACTTGGTTTAGTACTTTCATGTATTTCTTTATTAAGATTACGTAATATAATTTTTCTCAGACCAACCTCACTCTTTATGGTCTCCTTGTTTAACATTTTCTTGGTCTCCTCTTTCAATGGAAGTCCAGATGAAATATGAGCTATCTTTAAATTATTACAATCTGTTAACTTACGTCTTAGACTGCTGTTCCCCTTAAAAACTTTAATCTCAATATTTGGCTCATATATACTACTAAGCTTTTCTGGATCTCCATCATAAATATAATGCAAGTGTATACCTTTTCCTGACTTACTAAGTTCTGCATATGTTTTAGGCCACTTACTAGCTGCTTCAATATTCTTCTCTAATGACTTCTCGCCATCATCACCAGGAATATCAAAGTCTATAACTATGTGATTTAATGGAACTTTAACAAAATGTAGTTCTCTAGTATTAATATCACTTAGTTTGGTCTTAACATTATCCCACTTATACATTGGCAATCCATCTTCGGTGGTCTTTTGTGCAGGATATGATTTTGCTTCCTCATCAAAAGCTGACGTATCATACATTCCTAACTTAAGCCATACTGGAATGCTATCATTATCCTCAATAAGATTATGGCTAGCTAGTCTATCTGGTATAAAACCAATATAAACATTTCTATGGTCTTTACCAGCTGTTCTACGTCTTGGATAGAACTCTTTGAAGAATTCCATAAGCTCTGACTTAAATCTAACTCTATCAAATGGATAACGTTCACCACTCAACTCAATATACTTTCGATACTTACTCCAAGCATAATCAAGAGTTGTTGCATCTTCTTCAGTAAACTCCCGCTCCATATAATCAATAAAGTCATAAAATCTATAAGTCTTTGCTATTTGCTTTTCTGGTCTATACTTGTCATAGTAATGCTTATTACTATTATACACATCCAAACAATGCTTAGCTATTCCACCCAACTCAAACTTAATCTGCTCTGTTGTTGAAATATAATCGTCAAACTCAAGTCTTTCACCAGATGGTTCAGCATCTATGATTCGTCTAGTTAAACCAGACTTAGCATCTGTTATCTCAATTGGAAGATTAGAAGCCATTATCAAGAAAGTATCAAACTTCATAGTATACGACGCACGATATAATTCTCTCATGCTAACCTTCTCATGAGATATAAGACTATTCAATCTACTGTTATCTGAAATATGAGCTAAGTTACCATCATGCTCTATAGCAACTAATGGGTTTGTCTTGAACTGTTCGAAACCAAACTGTCCACCATTAACTAACTGCTTACTATCAAACGAAATATAATACCCTTGAAAGAGTTGCTCCATAATATTAAGCATTGTACTCTTACCCGCTCCAGCATCACCAGTTATTACTAAGAACTTCTGAATGTTCTTACTATCTCCACTAATGATTGCTCCTATACACCATTCAATCTTGTGAAGTTCTTCTGGAGAATATAATACTGAAGTCAGATGATCATACGCAGGAGTTTCTATATCCTCTAAATGATATGGCAGATTTATCGTTGAGAAGTTATCTCTCTTTGGCACATCATTATCAAATATAAACTTTCTGTCAAGTGGCGTATAATTATCTCTCATATCTCTTTGAACATACTTATGCCACTTATCGATCATCTTAGTATCTGTGTCTGACAAATATAATGGTATCGCTTTGGGAACTGTCTCTATAACTTTCTCCCATTCTTTTCTTATTTCGTCATCTATCAACGGTATAATATCTCTTTCGTCAGTTAGCCATCTTTTTAACTCTTCATCCCAGACGGCGTAAACATCACCTCCTCTTGTCATAAGGTCTTTAGTTCTACCAATAATAAAATTAGGGTAGACTTCTAAAATCTTTTTACTATTTGTCCTTGTTAGTACTCGCATGAAGTCTAAGCCCATTGTAAAGACTCCTTTCATCGTAAATATAATAGTGACGTCAGTTAGCGACCAATTGGCCTCAAAGTGACGTCGGTCATTATTTTGTAGTAGTGACGTCAGATGGGGACGCGGGCAGGGGGTTCATATTCTTTTATAGAAATTATATATAATTTAATTTTCTATATAAAAGGTATAGGGTGACGTCGCCTCCAATTGACGTCGAAAATCGCATTTTTTCTCATTTTTTCAAAACTTTTCTTAAATATCACCAAAATTGGTCCCCAAGTGACGTCGATCGTCTCTACGCCTCTGGATACTTTTCGTTCAACCACCACATCATCTGGTACCAAATTTCCGTAGTGCTCATGTCTCTCAACGGCTTTCTCACCTCAAAAGCACATCCGTGACCACCTTTTTTACCATAATGACGGTTGTTAAAATCATCCAAAATCCGATCAACATCCTCAGAAACATAATTTCTATTGTTAAATTTTGTCAATCCGAGCCCGTCCAAGAACTCCCAGAACCATTTATCGACCCTATTTCCATACTCCGCGTCATACATAACGTCCTCATCACAACGGATTGCGAGCTTGACAAACATCTCCAAGACAGTGCATTCATCATCAATATCGTTTATTATACCATTATCATGTTCAAATTCCACTCTTAGAGACAGTCCATCTTCAGCTCTATTACAGTCATTCCCGACAAAATATATAAACTTTGTATCGAGCATCCTATCGCACAGATAAATATAATCATCTTCAATATTTACCAGATCCATCAGCCATGCAAGATACTTTTCTTTCTTACTCAGAATATCACCGCCTTAGTCTGGTTCGTAGCTTCCTTCTGAATAAACTACTTCAAAGTCCATACCAAGCCTTTCGTTTCTGACAAATAATGTACCTTCCTCGTACTCACTAAAATGATCCAGGCTCTCTCTACCTATTGTATCAGGTATCATAAGAACCTCTTCCGACTCTGTGACTAATGTGTCATTGCCGGCATAATATGTAGTTGTCTCCTTGTCAAAAACGTTAGACAGTTCATTAAAATATGCATCTGGTCCTATTACATAAGGTATACGTGACTTCTCTCCAGGAAACGCGTTCGTCACTTCAAGCTCTCTCTCAACCTCATCAATAACACCATCCTCATCTAGCAGATCCTCGTTCATAGGAACAGGCTTAACCTTACCATTATCAGAAATATAATCAAGATTCCTAACCATAGCACGATAAGTCTTCTTGTCGTTAGTAGGATCATATGCCTCAGCGTCGTCTTTATATGCTTCCTTAACCTCAGCTATCTCCTCATCAATGATAGCCTCATACTTCCTCTTTGTCAGATACCATGCTATAAGTGCTCCAGATGCCGCTCCTAGCGAAAAATATAATATTTGTTTCATGTCTCCTCCTTTTATTAAAGCTTAATATAAAGTGAAGAGCCCCATCGCCATGACAGAGCCCTTCTAACCCTAAAATATAATTAACAAAGCTTATCCCAAATACTACCGATGCAGTTGAAGTCGATAAGACCAACCTCTGATAGGTTACCTGCAACACCGTCATTAATACCGCATACAGTTGGTACAAGTACAAGATTAAAGCGTACGTCGCCATCTCCTCTTCCCTTAATCCATCCAACATTATGGCTCATACCAATAACTTCAGGAGAGAGGTTTCTAAGGATACCAAGGGCATCGTAAACTTCGTACAGTGTCAAATATCCCTGCACGTCAAGCTTAAGGTTAACATTACGCTCGAGATTCTCAAGATATATAATGTTGTAGTTCATGTCCTTAGTCATATCATGGCAGAAGTCAATTCGTACAGCATAAGGTGATGCCTGTCTCCAGTCCTTCACGTCACTCACTACGTCAAGTTTACGAGTCTTAGCCTTACCAATGTTAATAACCTCGCCAGTCTTCTCATCGATCTTAGTGTCGTGGTACTTCTCTTCATGCGTACCGTCAAGACCCCAGAGATACTTTTTATCGCCCTCAACACCAAGATCGTCTATAACATTCTGTCGGTATCTCATGTAACTGCCCTGAACGAGCTCGTATGCAGCTGTCATACCAGCCAATCTCTTAGCAAGTATACGGTTACCAGTTACAAAGCATACTCCAGCCCCAGCTGTCAGCAGCACTACTGGTCCATAAAGCTTAGTCATGTCCCAAGCTGTGGAAATATAAGTGTGAGTTAGCTCCTTCTTGTAGTCGTCACTACTGAACTCAACGTTCTCACCGTTCTCATCCTGATACTCACCAGCTTCCTTAATATCTTTAAGATTCTCAACCTGTGCCTTATGCACGTCAAGAACCTCATCTACCTTACGTCCTGCATAATGAGAAGCTACTACCGCTCCTACAAGACAAATTCCACCTCCAACGAGGCAAACAGTTGGGCTATTGACCTTAACCTTAGTCATTAAGCCACCAATGCTTTTCATTATAGTTCCATTTAACACTTTCATCAATTTCTCCTTTCAACGTTCGATGATCGTTAACGTAATCGTAATATGCGGCCTCGGTCTCAAATAGCATATATCGCTCATACCAAGGCACCCAACCCATGAAGCCTGTCCCAATAATATAACCTTTGAAGACGTCCTCACATGGGCTAATTGTTGCTGTTGCATCCATAGGCGGTTCCTCCTTTTCTAATCAAGGCTCGTTACCTATTCTTTTCCCAGCCTACGTAATCTCTCCAGTTTCTAGCGAAGTATGATTGGCCTCTACCACTCTTCTCGCTGAACGGAGCCTTACAAGGTCTTACAATGCCTTCACGCTTCATAGCTTCCTTAGCTACCATTCTGTCAAGTCTCTTGCAACCGGTTACCCTAACAAAGTTTGTTCCGAGCTTGCCCTTGACAACGTCGTATTTACGTGCCTTACGTGCTAATTCTCCCATTGCGTTTCTCCTTTCTAATAATCATATGTGTCCGAGACATAATGGTTGCGGTCGTAGTTCTCGGCCTCATCCTCAGTCATCGGCATAACATCATACATAATATAATAGCCTGGTTCGCCTCCCGGGCATATGCAGCTGTTCAGTTCGAACTTTATGCCACTTGATGCTGGCCATCCAAGCATTCCAACAGGGTCTCCAGGACTCTCCAGTCCAAGATAACTGTACCATTCTGACACAGTTACAAAGTTCTCACCTTGCTTATAGAACTCGTTGACTCGGTTCTGCATCTTCCTAACAAAGTCAGCATCAGCTCTGAAGTACTGCTTCGTTATCTGGTCTTTGAACAAATATGATCCACCTTGAGTGTTGACTACTTGAATATCATTGCGGTCAGCATCTTTAGCGAACTCGTCCTGGGCTATAGCTCCTCTAACCTCGTCTTCCTTATGCTCGCCTATACGCTCAACGACCTTACGTCGATAAATATCAGCGCTCTCAGCAAGTATAGCGTAGGAAGTAGCAAGAGCCTTCATTCTCCTAATGTTGATGACGTTAGAAGATATAATAGCTGCTATAGTAACACCACCAACTGCAGCCGCAGGAGCAGCGTTCTTTACTATTATCTTAGCTTTGGTCTTGGTGTCAATAGTTGCATTGTCGTCATCTAAAGCAATAAGCTCATCAGCAATATCATATGCCGCCTGCTCACCCGCTTTGAACGACAAATATCCAGTAGCACCCACACCAACGCAAGCTGCCACTGTCAGTATCGTTGGAGCGTTCTTCTCACAGAACTTCACTCCAATTTTTATCATGTCCTTTATAGGTAACATTGTGATTCTCCTTTCTTTTATGTTAACTGCTCAGGTCTAGGTAACAGAATGATGAAACCACCACCGCTTCTAACTCGTCTAACGTACGCATCAGACAAATCATACCAACCCCATTTGTTGTCGGTGTAGTCTCCGGTTATTTCAGCTGCGTCATAGAAGTCTGCTACAGTTACAACCTCGTAATCTTCAAGTCTTCCAAGAAGATAGTCTAATACTCTCTCAGCATCAGCCCTACTATCGAAGACTATATCATCGAAATCTAAAGTTTTACGAGCTCTAGACGTCGTCTGAGGCCTCTTACGCTCCGTTTGAGAGTACTTACTGTAGTCAGTATGACCTATACGTCTGCCACCGCTAGAACGCTTATATGAGCCTCTAGCCTCGCCATAGAGCAGCATTTCAAGGCCTCTACCCACTAAATCAGTAAGAGTGTCCTTTGCTGCCGGGATGAGCACATCAAATATCAAGTACTCACCAACATCTCCTCTGTCTTCAGAAAGGAATGTATCACCGAAACGCTTGCCTAATGAGCGCTTCTTTCTTGTGGCCTTACCATGGAGCTGTGGTCTCTTATCGTCTTCACGTCTCTCAGCCACTTCAGGAGCCTTGTCCTGGCTATTATCTGGGTAACTGCTAACATCAATCGGCATTCTCGTTTACCTCCTCATTCGCGCTCTCTTCAAAAACATTATGGATGACTGTCTCATCATTCACCTTTACGTCCTCGCACTTACCGAATTGTGCGTCATAAGCCTTAGTCATCTTACGCAGCTCCTTAATAGTCTCAAGGTTCTCCTTTGCATCAGCAATCTGCTTATCCACATGCTCAGCAACCTTATCGCCAACATAACAACTTACGCAAAATGTTCCAATAGGGATAACTACCTTATCCATAAATTTTGACCCGCTACTAACACTTCCCAAAACTTTAAGCGCATGGCTAACGCTCGCTGTGCTACATAAATTAACTGCTAATCCTAATAAACTCATAATAATATTCTCCTTTTCTTTAAAAAAAAATATAAGACCTGTGTTTCCACAAGTCCTATATTGTCCATTACTCTACATCGTTTACTCAGTTGCATTTGTGTCTGCCACTTCTGTTTCTACTGTACCAGCTTCTTCAGCTGCTGTCTCAGTTACTATACAGTTACCATCAACAATGTCATCATCTACCCACTCATCGTCCTTCTGCTCAAGTGCAGGTGCCTCAGAATTCTTGTTAATCAGGTAAGCCGCACCTAATACTACGCCGCCTACAATAGCGACTTTCTTAAGTCTTGGCTTTGCCTTTTCCCAAGTCTCTTTAGTCTTCACTTTTGCATTGTGTCCGATTGCTCTCAATGCTTCCTTTGTTGAGATTATAACTTCTCCAGTCTCCTCAACAACATCTTCAGTTACTTCTACAATTTTCTCTTCATTTGCCATAATACAAATCCTCCTAATATAATTTATTTGTAGACTTACTGTCCATTAATGCATATGTTTTTATTGCAGAAAAATCAAGAGCCTATGTTTCCATAGACTCCCGTCTTGAGATTAATCTTTTTTTCGTCTAAATAGTTTAAATATTAAACTAAATAACGATACACCAATTACTACGTCCGCTACCACTAATGCAACTCCTGATAAGCATCCAGCTAATAAGCCGAATATTGCTACCAAAATCGCAATTATAATAACAAACAATATTAATAATAGTATAAATGTTACCATAGTCCTTTACCTCCTATTGTTAAAAATATCATTTTATCTCATTACTAAGCATGTAATTATTGCAGAGACCCCGCTGTAAAATTGGCATTAGTAGTTGGTAACCAAAAAATATAATTCCAGGAGGTGATTTGGCGATCAACGAGGCCCCTGCGTAGCAAGAGGTAAAAAATATAAAGAGATGCTTTGGTGGGATTCGAACTCACGTCCCCTTGGTTGTCCAAGTGCGCTACCGCCGCGCCACAAAACGTCTCTCTATTATTAGCTATGTTATTTTTGCAATTTGCTCAATAAGTCTATAATCCACCTTATCAGATCTTCAAGCAATCTTGCTGCTATAAACCCTGTAAATATAAATACTAAATAACCGACAGCTATGTATAATGCTGCTAAAATCATGATGTCTCCTCTAAATGCTGTCTAAAATTTCCCTGTTATCTTCCTGTACTTCTTCCTTGTCATCTTGAGTGCCTTGATTAAAGCCTTTGCATCGTTGTCCGTAAGGCATAAAGTCACTGGGATCTCCACATCGGCCATATTGACTAACATCCCTATAGCAAAGCCTCCTTTATTGACATAGTCGTCACCAGGTACCAATAATGTCTCAGGCACCTGTGTAATATCACAGAATATACCTGCGTTGTCGTTAATGACATATTTACGTCCCTCACATATCATAGCATGTTCCTCGCTTTCTTCAAAATATTACCTATTTCGTTTGACGTCTTAGCGCTGTCAATCTCAGAATAAAATTGCTTCCTTTGCGCATCTGTGAAACAGAAGTCTCTGATAACCTGCTTAGCGTCCTTCTTATACGATTTAATATCATCAGGCTCATATAGCTCTTGCTTCCTTAGCATACCCATTTTCCTCATTCGTCCTCCTCAATCTTGTTACCTGTGATCCACTGGTATACATCTATAGCCATAGGTCCTCTAACAT
>Ga0326514_10001335_pt1 | contig 16068 bp, 10 predicted proteins | sample 3_2548_0518_D_FD_203653 | JGI IMG/M metagenome (GOLD analysis project Ga0326514, IMG submission 203653) | Bovine rumen microbial communities from UC Davis, California, United States - 3_2548_0518 | ecosystem: Host-associated > Mammals > Digestive system > Stomach > Rumen | place: USA...
TATTGTAGCGTATTTCCACTAACAGCATGTAGCTTCAACCTCGTGTCATTTTCAGCTATTTCTAGTTTGTTTGATTGGAATATCTCTAAGAAGTCCTTATTTAGTATTCTATCTTTCCTAAATGTGAATAATCCGTTATCAACTCCAGTATATGTTATATTATATAAGGTATAGCCGATGGACAATGCATCATCCCAGCTATACTCACCTTCACTCTTAATCCATCCACTGTCATCACAATCAGCATGTGTTAAATCCATGTATGAAATTAAACAGTTATCAGCATTATTTCCATAATATCCATAACTGTCTTTATTAACAAAGAAATCCCAATATTCATCTTTGTTAATTCTTAATCTCAATCTATGATAGTTATTTACCTTTAAATTTGCCATTGTAACGCATTATTTTACTAATTATAAATATTTATTTAATAATAAAACAGATAGATTATGAAAATAATAAATTTGAACGAATCTCAATTCACAAGGCTGTTTGATGAAGGTATCGAGAATTATGGCAGAAGTAATACTCCAGAGTACCAAAATCAAGATGAAGTTACACTTACAGCAAAGAAAATAAACCAAGATGGTGATATAGAAGATTCAAAACCAATTACCACTGATAAGTTCTCAAGACAGCAGACTCCACAGCAATGGGGTAGTGTTGGTGGTAGAAAATCATCAAATACAATTTAATTGAAATGGCTATTATATTTGAAGACTCAGCAAAGGTAACAAAGAAGCAAATACCAATTCCACAGAATGCCAAGAATGTGTTCAAAGCGATGAAGAAAATCTATGAACCATACTTGGATAAGAATATTCCTGGAAGTAAGATTCTGAAGTCTTTGGGTAGCGACAAAAAATATAACAAAAAAGGTGCAAACGCACAAACAAACGGAAAGGAGATTAAACAAGATTCCGTTAATGTTAATGACGCAAAGGTGAGATTGCACAGAATGAATAAACTACCCAAGAACAGCATCCAATACCAGTTAAATGGTGGGGAATTGGCTGCTAACATTTATAGAAAGGGTATTGAACGTGCAAGAGGAACAAAAGAGGTAGAGGCTGTTAAACCACCGAAGCCAACTACAAATGCAGACTTGAAACCAGCTGATACAAAACCTGAAACAATCAAAACACCAAGTGGTAAGATTACATATACCGTTACTGCTGAAAATAGGATAATTAAGGAAGCATTTGATGAAGAACATCCTTATTATGACTATCTTAATGACTATGATGCAAGATATGTTTTCAATGAGTTCCTATCTAATCCGAATGGAAAACAAAGTTGGGGTGTATTGATTAACCCAGATATGTATGCGAAAGCATTGAAGGAGTTCACTAGGTTTGGAAGACTCACAAGTTTCCCAACTAGATATATCTATCAGTGGATGGGAATTATTATGAAGAATACAGCAATTCTTAAAGCTAACACAAGTATCGCTGGTCACAGTCAATGGTTTCCAACTGAAGATTTTGAGGATTTTGTTGTTTCTTATTTTGGAAACAGTAGAGAGATTGATATTGATAAAGATAGTGTTAAAATTGAGGTATTCCCTAAAGACATATTGAAATTGTCTAACGATGAGTTTAGTTCGCTAAATGAGGCTGTTGATAAATATGGACAAACATATTTCCCTTGGGTTTCACAAGGTGATGCAGATAGAATGGTGGCGCAGCAAGACCTTGAAAGACAGAAAGCTAAATTTAGTCAGATGTATGGTGATATAGGTGAATACATTGCTGAGTTTAACCAAAATTCTAGATATAATGGAGAAATAGAGGTTGACTACAATACAAACAAACTATATTGGGTAGTTGACCAAATGAATTTTCTTGACCTCATAGGATTTTATGATTGGATGCAAATGCCAGATGGGAGTGATGCATTTTCAGATTTTGGTATAGAGCCGTTAGAAAGAATTCTATCTGAGTATGATGAAGAGTTACCACCAGAGAAAGTATTGGTGATTGTAAATAAGGCATTAGATGTTTACCACCAGAGAGGTGATATGGCTTCAATATTTGTTACTGGAGGTAGTCGTGCATTGAGTAGGATTGCAGAACACGCTCAGAAATCAAAGAAAAAGATTTACATAACAGAAAAACAAATCGTTAAGTTAAGACATGGCAAATACGTTAAATAATACATTAAATAAGGTTGGTGATGCTATTGAGGCTGTAATGGGTGGTGCTAAGAAATCCACGCCATATAATGACCCAAACCGTGTATATACAGGTCAAACTTGTCTTGAGCGATTTGGTATGGAAGCTAGAAGTGCTCACCTTATGAGAAATGAATGGAAGAGAGACTTACAGTACACAAAACTACTTGTTGATGCTGAATATCTCATCCAGACTGAATTTAAGGTGTCTTCTTACGAGGATAGATTGAGAGAGCAAGAAGACGCAAGGATGCAGAGAGAAGCAGAGAGAAATAAAACTAAAATCGAGAAGCTTCAAGCTAAGAAAGATAAGATTGATGCTCAAATTGCAAATTTGGAGCAAACTGCTTCTGATAGAAAATATCCGAAAGAGGCTAGGAAAAAGTCTTAAAAAACAACTAAGTACTATTTATTATTAAAATAAAATATTTAAAATTTATAGAGAATATGGCAAATACAGTTCAGAATGGTCAGACATGCCTTGAGAAGAGAGGTATGGAAGAAAGACACGTTGAGATAACTCGTAGTGATTATAACATTGAAAATCAGTACGGTGCTACTCACAAAGACGCACTTAGTGATGGTGATGCACAAGGTAAGGGTACTGGACACGGAGGACACACTCACTACTTACCAGACTGTACAAAACCAACAACAAGAATTGATTACAGCAACTTTGATACCGAGAATGGCGGTGGCTGTTACGATATTAAGGGTAGAAACGGAATAAGTGGACGTGAAAGAGCATTGGCAATTTCTATGTACAATAAGGAAGTTCCTTACGGAGCAAAGCTTGTAGATACAACAGCTAATGTTAATGATGGTCAGTATTTCGTTGGTCAGCAGATTGGTAATCCAAATTCAAACTGCGGATAAGAATAATTGACTAAAAGTAATATATTATGGTTTATGACAATAAGAGGTTGAATGACCTTGCCAAGAACATACTAATTGGTATGGAGTTGGTTGACAAGAGAGTTGATACCCTTGGAGGTAAGAAAGTTAAGAAAGAACTTAACGAGGAAGAACAATTAGAAGCAATGAAAGAAACACGTGATTTCTTTGCAAATAAGAGAAATCAAGCTAAGTTGGAAGCATTGAAGAAATTGATTGTTGATAACCAGTATCAAGAAAGATTCAATAATCTTTACAAGGGAATCAAGGAAACTCCACAGAGTCAGCTTAACGAAATGAATATGGCAGTCACATACAACCCATATAGCGAGAAGGAATAACAATGATAAGTCTTAAATTATGCGACATAGTTAAAAATCTTCTGAAAGAAGATGTTTCTAGTGATGAGGTTCTAGATGCCATTCGTAATAAGTATCATGTTCGTATCAGCTACGATGATGGTATGCCAGACAATGGTGGGAATCCCAAAGGAAGTCGTGTAATTCAGCCAATGGCAATTGGTACAACAAAGAAAGGATACCCAGTAGTTAGGGCATTCCAAGTTAGTGGTAATTCAAGAAGGGGAGCACCTAAATGGAAGTTCTTCAGACTTGATAGGGTCACATCTTGGAGACCTATGAGGAATAAAAAATTTTTTACAACACCTGATGATGGATATGGTGAATATAACAGAGTCGGTGATAGAAGCATGGGTACTTTTGTTGACAATGCTAAGTTTGGTGATATGAATGACCCATTGGAGAGAGCAAGAGCCGAAAGACAACAAGCTGCAAGTGCGCCAAAAGTTTCGACTAAAAATGCTCAAGGACCAATATCAGCAAACCAGCAATGGAAGAAGAACGTATTTACCTCACAGCCAAATAGTGAGAGATACGCTCAGTTTGCTAGGAATGTTGATAAAACAGGAGAAAAGACTGATGAATATTGGGATGATTATGAAAGAGCTTTGCAGCAAGCAAATGCTCAAAATCAAGCACCAAGACCACCTCAGTCTCAATCTGGTCCAGTTGACAACAGTTATGATGAAAATTTCTATGATGTCAACGATGTTGATTTCAACGAAAATAATTTTATAAAGAATAAAAACAGAAGATAAAATGGCAAACGCAAATCCAGCAGATAAACAAGCAAAATTGCAGAATGCGATGTCTAGGGCTAAAAAGCTCATACAGTTAGAATCAAACGGTACTTTGGATAAGATTGCCGCTGGTGTTAGAGACGGTGTTAACAGTTCTCTAGAGAGTGGTGATATTATCACAGAGCAATTGATGACAACACCTAGAAATAGAAGGACAGAAGCACCTATGGTTGGGGCTAAGATGGGAGAAAATGCCATGAATGTTCCAGCTGCGATTAGAGAATCTTTCTCTACAAATCCAATTGATGAGTCTAGTCTTTATTCAGCATTTGGCGGTGCTCAAGGTGGTAACGATGATTTGGCATTCTTAACTGAGGATATTCCTGCTCCACGTCAGCCACAACGTGTTAATATGCAGTCACAAGATGTTAGACAGTTGGTTAATGAGGGAATGGGCTATCAACAGCCACAATACGCACCTCAAGTACAAATGTCAGCACAAGTTGACTATCCTATGATTAGGACTATCGTAGAAGAAATTGTTAGAAAGTATGCAGTATCATTGAAGAATAAGATTATCAATGAAGGTACTAACGGTAACGAGATTAATACCATTAGTCTAGGTAAGACATTCAAGTTCTTAGACAGTAAGGGAAATATTTATGAATGCCAGATGAAAAGAGTTGGCAATATAAACGATAAAAGAAAGAGCGTTAATGGTTAACGCTCTTTTTTTAGTATTGTATGTAGTCATTCAAGAAGAAGTCATCAATTATCCCCAATTTAAGTGCAGCCCTATAAGCTGTTTGGTTTCCTTTAAAGAATTCTGTCTTTGTGTTGTATTTAATAGCCTCATTTTTTATATTCTCATAGTTCCAGTGATGTTTCTTGTGTTGCTTCTGCCTCACAAGCCACGTCATTTCGTCTATGTACCCATATCTATAGGCGGCAAGAAAGGCACTTAAATTCCCTTTTTGGAATTCCTCTTTTGTTTTGTACTTTCTTGCTTCAGCCATGATATTTCCTTTATCTTTCCAGTAATTTTTTGGGTGTTTCATAAAAATTGTAGGGTTTATATACATTTCTCTATATAAATATGGAGAAAAAGACAAACAAGTTAAAAACGTTTTATATTTATTATTAAAATAAAACTATAAAATAATAAGTAACAGATTATGAAAGGACTTTATTACTATAAGTTACAATCACCTTACCCAGAAGATGTGACAAAGAACTGTAAGCTTACTATCAATGAGATAGATAGCAACTTCTTGTCATTAAAGGATGAGGACATTAAGAGTGCAGAGTTCATTTATGATGAGGGCGATGCAAACAACAAGTCTCTTATACTTACTAGAAACAATGGTGAAAAGCTTATCGTTCCTCTTACTGACGTTACATACAATCTAAACGTTGACACTGAGTGTGGTGAAAGTGGAACTACCCTTACAATCGAATACGATGGCAAGGATGGTTGGCAGAAATTCAAAATCACCGATATTGTCACAGCCGATAAGTTGATGAAGCTTGTAGGTGATAACGTTCTTACAAGGGTTATCACAGATGGTACACTTAGAGGTGATGGCAGAATGAGTCATCCACTTGGAATCAACGGTGTTGAGAAGACTGGTATGTATGCACCTGTTAAGGCAAAGATTGACTTGACAAAGGGTGGTAGACTACCAGAGGTTGCAAAGCTTGGCACAAGATATGTAACTGTTGAGTATGTAAACGATTATGGCTATCTTTACAACGGAGCTGGTCTTGATAAGATTTCAGCAAACGTAGCAGAAGAAGGTCATGGATGGCGTGTACCATCTAAGGCAGATTGGGATTTGCTTCTAAACTCAATTGAGCCATGTAAGGCATTCCAAAACCACGAGTCTGCAAAGTGCCACGTTGAACTTGGCAAGTTAGCAGGTAAGTATCTCAAGTCAGAGTGCGGATGGTTAGGACAAGACCCATGTGAGTGTTATCCAACAAAGCCAACCACAGGTTGTTCATTCGAGCAAGAGGCATGTGATGTTGATGAGGATTATATCAGCGACCCAACATCAGAATTCCCAGCAGATAAGAAGATTTCTCCACTTGGAGTTGACAAGTATGGAATGGCAATCCTACCAGCAGGTATGGTTGGTCTTGATGCTTATGACAGACCACAAGCAGATGCATTCCAAGCACAAGCATTCTTCTGGACAACAACACACGTTCATGGTGATGCTGAACAAGACAGATACGTTAAGGAATTCTCTTATAAGAAATCAGGTGTTATCCAAGAGGCACAGTGTCCATCACCATTCTACAGTGTAAGACTTGTTAAGGATTATGATGGATGTAACTATTTCGATTCAGAATACATTGATGGTGTACTTTACAAGACTATATTGTTCCCTAAGACAGGACAGATTTGGCTTGCAACCAACTACGCTAAGAAGGAAGGTTTCATTCCAGCTGACGGAGACCAAGAGGGTGCAGAGCTTGCAGAAGTAAACAATGGTGAAGTTCTTGAGAAGAGAAAGGCATTATTCTTGAATGAATGGAATGGATACTATTGGGAGAAAAAGCAGATGAATGAGGGTGATACTGTAGTAGTAGAAAATCCTTGTGAGGCTGTCGATGTTAAGGAAATTACATACTGTTGGAGAACCAATTTCAATATTGAGGAAACTCAGTCAGAATGTGATGGAGAAGTTCCAGTAGATGACGTTGAACCATTGAACGACCAAGAATGTGAGACAATCACAATTGAGCGTGAGGCGCAGCACAATGTAGAATACCGTGTATATACAGAGGATGGTTGCAGCCAAGACTTGTATAACACAGATGACCTTGTTGTAGAGAGACTATTAAGACTTATCCTACCTATTATCATTAAGGAGAAGGAAGAGAGAATTTCTGCAATTACAGAGGTTAGACATGAAATCTACATTGAGAAGATGGAGAGAATTTCTGCTGACACAGAAATCTGGGAAGCACTTTATAAGGAAATCCATGACAGAGAGAGTGCCGATACAGAGATTTGGGAAGCATTGGCTGAAGAGGCAGAAGCTCGTATTTCTGGTGATACCTATCTCAATGAAAAGATTGAGAAAGAAATAAGGGAAAGAAAGCAAGCTGACGATGACCTTTGGGATGCTCTTAACCACGAAATCTCACGTGCAATTAGCGCAGAGACAGAGTTGAGAGTTGACTTGGATGAGGAAATCGAAAGAGCAAAGGCAGAAGAGCAGAGACTTGACGAGAAGATTGATGCTGAGACTGCTAGAGCAAAGGAAGCTGAAGAGGCACTTGACCAGAAGATAGATGATGAAATCGAGAGAGCTACAGAGAGAGAAGATGAAATCGAACTAAAGCTTGACGAGGAAATCGAAAGAGCAAAAGCTAGAGAGGATGAAATTGACGGTCAGTTGCTTGACCCATCAAAGAATCCTTATACAATGTCAGCAGCAGTTGGTAAAGACCAGTTTAACTTAGTTCTTGAATCAAAGGACGGTGACGAGGCACACTTTATCAAGATAATGTTTGATGGTAACTTTGGCGAAATCTAATAAGTTGATAACAATATATAATAACGATGAATACAATCAATAGATTACAATTAAGACATCATACTCCTATATTTGAAACTAGGGAGGCTGCTATTGAGTATATTTATAGCCAAATAAGATTTGCCGATGAAGGTTTGGCATTTGAGGATAAGAGCTATGGCTTTTCTTTACTAGGAGAGCCAACAGTTCTTTTGTATAAGAATGTCACAGAGGCTGACCCAACTGGTGAGAACGACCCACACCTTATCTTTGCTATTGGTTCTGCAACTAACGAAGGAACACAGTACAACGATAACAGATTCTGTATTATCGACATTGATAAGACAGAGAAGGAAATCGAGGACTTGTGGGAAGAGTTGGAAAAGGCTATCAAGAGTTTGTCTATCTTCACAAGAGATACCAATACTTTGAAGCTATACTCTGAGAAAACAGAAGACGGTACAATTATTAGTGGTGATGTTGTTGTTGCAACATCCCAGATATTTGACGATGCTCGTAAGCCAAACATCATTCTTAGCACTGATGACGGTTTGTTTACCTACGTAAACATGGAGTATGACAAAGACAATGACCTACTTACTTTCACCGTAAACGGTGATACTAAGCAATGGCTTATCAACAACAACTATCTAGTTGGCGGTTGGTATAGCAAGAAGGATGAGTCTTTGCATTTGAAGAGTAAGGATGATAGCGAGATTGTAATATCACTTGAAAACCTTATTGATGAGTGGGGTGTAGAAGGTGAGGCTTCAAATACTCCTATCGTATTGACTAGAGAAGAGGTTGGATATGGTGATGATTCACTCCATAACCATGTAGAGCCTTGGCAAGATGTATTGAAAGCTGACGTTAGACTTGCTGACAGAAAATACAACATATTGAAAAAGACCAGTGATGGTAGATATTTGTATGTCGATGGTTTGGCAAATAATATCACATTCTTCAAGGATGGCGAGGAAATGACCGTTCAAGAGGCACTTGCTAATGCAACAAAGGGCGTGTCAAATGATAGCACAAATATCATTTACGAAAAGGCAGATGGATTCTATGCAACAGCAATGTTGAAATATTTTAACAAGGAGAACAAGCTTGTCTTCACAACATCTAATGTAACAGGTGGTACAACAACTGAGGAAATTAAGCTTAACTCTGTTGAGGCATTTAAGAAGATTGTCTACGACCCAGTAACAGAGACTCTTATCATCATGTACGTTGATGGTAATGGTGACATTCAAGAGTGTGACGTTCCAATCGGTCAGATGATGCAAGATTGGGAGTGGGATATTGTAAATGACGGACACAACGTTAAGCTTCACAAGCAGAGAGTTGTTGGTGGTAACGACAAGGTATCTGCTGATGCTGCAATTTACGATGACCCAGATAACATTTTGGTTGACAAGAACCATGAGTTGTTCGTTAAGGGTACTGCCGATAATATCAGATATGGTAGAGACGGTAACGTAAGTGACGAGCTTGATAAGCTTAACGCTAATGATGCGGACATCAACGCTAGACTTAACGAGACTAGTGGCAAGGTTGATACTTTGAGAGTAGAGTTTGACGCAGAGGTTGAACGTGCTACTAGCGAGGAACAGCGTATTGAGGACAAACTCAATAACGAGATTACTCGTTCAAAGGAAAAGGATGCAGAGCATGATTCTAAAATCAGCACAATTGAACAGACAATTGGTGATGGTTTCTCAATAGATGGTCATGAGACTATAACTTATAAATTCAATGAGTTGTCTGCAAAGACAAATACAATTTCAGCAAAGACTGAAACAATTGATGCTAACCTTGGCTTGCTTTCAGCAAAGACAGAGGCTGAGATTGTACGTGCAAAGAGTGAAGAGCAGAGAATTGAGAAGAAATTCGATGACGCACTTGGTGAGGGCTTCGACATCCGTAACACCGTAAGAGACGAATTCGATAGAGAAAAGTCTGAGCGTGTTGGCGAGGATGCAAGACTTCAAGCAGAGATTGACGCACTTAGCGCAGATACAAAGGGCAAACTTATTGACGTTATTAATCTAGACCACTCAATTGACGTTGACAAGACAGACCCAGTTAAGCCAGTAATCAGCGTAAATCTTAGTGACGAGCAAATCGAGAATATGCCTAATGTCATTAAGTTGAATAATGACGGTTTATATGCAGGTGTTGACCTTGATTATTATTTCGAGTCTGGTACTAGCAAGAACGTACTTGTGTTCAAGACAACAAACGGTACTAAGACATTTGACTTGAAGACCAATTCTGTTGTAGATAAGATTTACTACGACCCAACAAGGGAAGCAATCATTATCGAATACACTGTAGATGGTAAGAGAATGCCAGATGTTGTTGTTCCAGTTCATGATTTGATTAACGAGTGGCGTGTATCTGAGGATACAAATGGCGCAATAAAGCTTTACAAGTACAGAGAAAGTGGTGCAACACAAGATATTCTTTATGCTGAATCAATTATTGCAGACCACGAGGACAACATTTTAATCAACGACAATGGTGCTCTTTATGTATCTGGTGCTCAGATTGAACAGAACAAGGCTGATATTGCAGCATTGGGCGATAGAATGGATGCAGCAGAGGCTGACATTGACGCACTTGAAGATGGTCTTGCAGCAGAGATTTCTCGTGCAACTGGTGAGGAACAGCGTATTGAAGAGAAGCTTGACCGTGAGATTGAACGTTCAACAACTGAGGACGATAACTTATGGGAAGCTTTGAGAGCAGAAATCGCTCGTTCAACTGACAAGGATAATGAGCATGATAGAGAGATTGCAGAAGAAATCCAGAGAGCAAAGGATGCAGAACACGCACTTCATGACGAAATCGTAGAAGAGACAACTGCTCGTATTTCTGGTGACACTGCACTCAATGCAAAGATTGATAATGAGATTTCTCGTGCAACTACTGAGGAACAGAGAATTGAAACCAAGTTGAATAATGAGATTACTCGTTCAACAGAAAAAGATGCAGAGCATGATGAGAAGATTTATCAGCTAAGAGTTGACTTGGAGGAAGAGATTGACCGTGCTTCAAGAGCTGAAGACATATTGGACAATAGAATCACCAACGTTGATGAAAAGTTAGACCGTGAAATTGCTCGCTCAACTGCAAAGGACGAAGAGCATGACACCAAGATTAATGAGCTTAGAACTGACCTCACAAATGAGATTACTAATAGAACAAATGAAGATTTGAGATTAGAAGGTCTCATCCACTCAGAGGAAGATAGAGCCAAGACTGCTGAAAGTGCAATAACACACGCTCTTGAGGTAGAAATACTTGACAGACAGAATGGTGACAATACTCTTAACCAGAAGATTGATACTGAGATTTCTCGTGCAACATCTGAAGAGGCAAGAATTGAACGTGAGTTGAACGCCAAAATTGATAACGAGATTTCTCGTGCAACATCTGAGGAACAGAGAATCGAAGGTAAGCTTGATGCTGAGATTGACCGTTCAATTAATAAGGACGATGATTTACAAACTCAGATTAATGCTGAAGTTCTTGCAAGAACTGAGGGTGATAGAGATTTACGTATCGCAATCACAAACGAGGAAGCTAGAGCAAAAGGTAGAGAAGACCAAATTGAAAACAATTTGAATCTTGAAATCCAGAGAGCACAAGATGCTGAAAATGCACTTGGTATCAAGCTTTCAGCAGAGACAGCAGCAAGACAAGCTGAAGATGAGCACATTTGGAGAGTAATCAGACCAATTGAGTTCTTCGATACAACCACAATACACAATGAAAGAGTTCGTAACGAGGGTGCAAATCCTGACGAGGTTAGACATAGTGTAGTCATTGCACAAGCTGATGATAATATCATTACAGCAAGCGATATACTTGGTGGTTTGTATTCAACCGCAAGACTTGGATATAATCAGTCTGCTAACTTGTTGACAATATACGGTCCAGATGATAAGATTCTTAACAGTGTTGAGTTAGGTCCTGGTTCATTAATCAAGGATATTTCTTATGATTACACTGAGAAAGATTTGGTAATCACTTATCGTAGAGCAGGTGAATCTGAAGATACAATCATGAAATTCCCAGTAGCTGACTTGTTCAATGAATGGGATGTTCAGAATCCATCTGAGAAGAGTGCTCTTGAGTTACATAAGGAAGACCAGTCAACTGAAACAGGTACTGTTGACATCATTTGGGGTAGAGTTCTTATAACAGATGACCGCAACGGTGATGGTAAACCAGACCCAGGTAGTGACAATGTTATTGAAATCAGAAACAACGGACTTTATGTTAGTGGTTCTGCAATGACAGAGGCTATCAATATCGCTGAGTGTACTAGAAATGAGCTTAAAGAGGTTGAGGTAGCAGTACTTGGACACAAGGTTGACCAAGAGTGTGGTAGTGGATTCACATATACTCCAAAGGAGACAGCTTGTTTCATCAGTGCAGCAACAGATATGTACGATGCAGACATAATCCTTGATAAGTATGTTTGTTCAGCACACACAAGAATTACAAAGGTAGAGGAAGATGTAGATTGCTTATGGCAAGAGGTAAATATCACCCAAGAGAATGTTCTTGGATTCACAATACCTCCTTGTGGAATCAATGCTGATGGTACTCCATATCATTACACAGGACATATTGATGCTTGTATAATCAGTGCAGCAACAAGTATGGATGATGCAGACGTTCTTCTTGATGAAGCAATCTGCGGAATGATGGGAGATTTCAACTGTATCAGTGCTGAGACCAAGATGGTTGAGGACGTACTTGGAGTTGTCGGTAACTGTGATAAGGTAATTAACTATCCTACAAGCCAAGGTTGCTTGCTATCAAGCGCAACAACATTCGCACAAGCTGACTTGATTCTTGAGGAAGCTGTATGCGCATTGATGAGAATGGCAATGAGAGGTAGTGAGAGACCTACAACATCTGCTCAAGTAGTACAAGACCCATTGTATCCAGATGACCCAGATAAGAAGATGATTGCTGTTGATGTAAGATTATCTCATGGTAATGATACAGCTAGATGGCAAGAAGATGAGGATTTGGTAATCACTGATTATAATGGTGATTGCGTTGAAAGTGGTGATAGCGGTTGCGCATACTCAGAGTTTACAGATACAAACGTATTGAGAATCGTTGACTTAACTGGTTTAGGATTCGTTCCAGAGGCTAAGTACAATGGTCTATTCTTGAGCAACGTTTGGGATTGCGGACAGTACACTGAAAACGGTGAAGGTACACCTTACGAAAAGTATATGATTGATGATTCTGCAACAGCAGAGAATTATTACGATAGAGTATACAGAAACGGTAAGAGATACCACAACGGATAAACTATAATAAAAAAGGTTAGGAAAAAAATCCTAACCTTTTTTTGTTATTGTTCATTTCTATCAATGTAATCGTATGCAATGTCATCGAATACGAATCCACCAGTTGATGGTGTCTTATTTGGTATTTTCTTAAAGTAAAGTCTCATATCAGAACCCATTGTAACTATTGTTGACAAAACTGCTGGAATCTTACCCTCGCTTTCAAACTCTTCCACATCTTTATTAGTGATAGTATCGAGTGCTGCAAGATATTTAGCATTTTCAGTTTCATACAGTTCGTTCTTTTCTTGCTCGACTTCCTCTAAGTGTTTTTTAACAAGACCATCCCAATCAATGTTACATTCTTTAACGAATGGTGGAACTTCATTGATTTTAACCCAAAACTCTATTTCTTTCCTTTCAGGTGTCATCAACGCCTCGAATGTATCTTGGTCTTCTTCCTTGTTTGGATAACCGCTTACAAGTTTTGATTGTTCTTCAGTGAAGAATAACTTATCTTTTGGGTTATTCACAAGAATTTTATTTCTGATGTCTGGATGGAAGCAAACCAACAATGGTGTAATTCTTTTGTTGAATTGGTCAATGTATTTTTCAACATTATATTCCAATCCCTCATATTCACTGCAAAGTACGTCTTCCTCCTTATCAAGAATCTCATTTGGAACAAGTTTACAGTTAAGTATGATTTCATCTTCATCAAATGCAGATGAGCCATATTGCTGTTTTGCAAGCTCAAGTCTCGTCATTTTAGTTCCTTCTTGATTCTTATAGAATTTTTCAACCTCTTTCGTTATCTCTGTTTTTTCTCCATTAAGATAATAATAGAAATGTGTTACACGTTTTACGTCAGAATGACCTTTCTTAGTACCTGTATTAATGTAATAGATTGTATCACTTACATTTACATTCACATTTTCCTTTATTACAAGTTCATACCAAGCTTGACGAGATTTTTTTGAACCAGCTTTTGTAAGTGTTTTACAGTCAGCAATATAATCTTTAATTGATTTCTTTATATTACCTTTAGAAGCTATGTCTTTAATTGGTATTTGGTAGTTGTAAATTTTTTCGACATAATCATAATAATTCGACAAGAATTTATATCCGTTACCCCTAAGAAGTAAATCTACACCTTCGTCAATGAATTTCTCAAGGTATCCACTCATTTTTCTTGACTTAATTGTGTTACCCACCTTCTTAGTTGTACCATCTGGCATTAAGTCAGCATAGTTCTTTCTTGCGAAGTTAATGGTGGCATCACAATATTCATCAATACCAAGACCCATCTTATTAATACCTCCGTTATATGCTTGAGACATGTACAAGTCCTCAAACTCCGCAACGTCAGCTTCTACTTTTGTATAAGGTTTACCCTCTATTGTATTACGTCCAAGACCCTTACCGATGTAAGGATTATCATCTGTGTATCTGAACTTATCATCTGTTGGCATTTGGAAGTTGAAACCATCAGTATCACCCACGATAGGAGTATAACCAATCTGTGTGAAATGGTAAATCATAAGTCTAAGAGACATACGACCAATACAAGTTGTTTTTTCTGCTGCGTCCACATCACCAAATGGGAATATATTAGGAGCACCATAAGAACCGAAGAATGAGTTTGCAAGAATCTTCAAAGGCAACTGTTTCTTATCATTACCAGTCTTCTCAATCTCCCATTTCTGTATTTCAGTTTTCAAATTCCTTTTAAATAGTTCATCCAACCCATCGTATGCTGCAAGTTCTTTCTTGAGAGCTTTTGCCCTATCACCTGCCGCACCTTTCAAATCCTTATATTTCTCACGTTGTGTTAGAATATATTCAAGGAATGACAACATAACATTCATGATGTCAATTGGTGTTGATACATGCCATGTAAGAATAATTGATGGATACAAGGAGTTGTAGTCAAGCTTCACAATACGGTCAACGAAGCCAGTCTTAAGAAGACGTGACAAGCCACCTGTGAAACGTTTGCTAGGTGCTGCTGCTGGCACTGCCAAACCATTCTCATAACACCATGCAAGCATGATAAGTTTCCAAATACCTGCTGTACCCATTGTACAAGCCCTTGTGAAAGTTGTTGGTAACATTTTACCTACCAAGAAGTTAGACTCATTAAGTTTCTCTTCTACCTTATCAGTTTCCCACAAGTCATCAAGAAGATAACGTTCAACAATGTAACGTCCACTTACGAGTTCATAACCATCCATCAATGGTCTTTTATCGGTTATTCTGTACCAATCACCATCTGTATCTGAGAAGCCATAAACTTTCTCTTGAACATTCCAAGTTGATGTAATCTTGTCACCAGGAACGTACACTCTGTTTGGTTTTTTCAGTTTGAGGTATTTTGTTACGTATTTCAAGTTTGAGGATTTCATACTTGAATCCAATGCTTGCGCTCTACGTGCTGCATGTAGTGAGTCTAATATAATGTGACCCCACATAACAGTTGGGCGGTAGTATTCCACCTCTTGTCCTAGTTTTAGGACAGATTCTTTCGCTTTTTTATATATTGGGTGTTTGAAGAATCTCAGTGTCATTTCTTGGAAATCACCACCAAGTTCCTCATAACGAACCATGAAGAAATCCCAGTCAAAGTTTTCTGAGTTATGACCTGCGATTACATCTGGCTGAATCTGTGATAGAATAAAAATCGCTTGTTCAATTCCAGCCATTTCAGCAGCATCTAACTCAGCTTTTGTCTTACCCTCTATTTCAATGATTTTGTCATAACCCTTATTGGTGTGAATACCAATCTGTTCAATTCTATGTATTCTAGGGTTAAGACCTTGCGTTTCCAAGTCAAACGTGAGACGTGTAAGGTCATCGTAGTTATTATAGCCTTTAAATAGACGCTTACCAGTCTGAATCATATATTGTTCAACTGGTGTTGCTGCTAAAAATTCTCTGTTTGATTCGTTTGGTTGGTCTTTTTTAGCTCTTTCATTAATTGGAACTCCAGCTTCTTGAAAGAACTGTTGGAATGTTTTGTTGCTCATTCTCCTAGTGGCATAGAACATATAT
>Ga0326514_10001336_pt1 | contig 16064 bp, 22 predicted proteins | sample 3_2548_0518_D_FD_203653 | JGI IMG/M metagenome (GOLD analysis project Ga0326514, IMG submission 203653) | Bovine rumen microbial communities from UC Davis, California, United States - 3_2548_0518 | ecosystem: Host-associated > Mammals > Digestive system > Stomach > Rumen | place: USA...
ACCGTCTTCACACGCGGGGCTGTTTGGCCGTTTTGGAAATGGGAAAAATGAGGCTGTTTGGGCGCGTTTGCGCTGGCGACTGATAAGGTGGCGGGGTGTGTTTTTAATGCCGTCTATGCGGCTGAAAATAGTCAAAAACGCCACTTTCAAAAATGGGAATTTCGCGCACATGGCCGCGCGCTGGCGCGCATGTTGGCAGCATAACCGAACCTACAAAAGTATATAAATGTATGACTGACGAAGAAAGAAAGAAGCTGGGCGCAGAAGCAGCCGCGCCGCTGAAAGCTATGGCAGAATGGCAAAAGAAGCAGGCCGTCTTCTTTCTGCCACATCTTAAAGACGTGCTGCGTAGAATTCAGAACTTACAAGTGGCATGTACTGGCGTGCTGGAAATGACGGTACGCACAGACTTCAGCCCGGACTTCTACGACGGCGTGCGCTTAATGGTAATATGCCAGCTGCGTAAAAACAGCGGTACGCTACGGCACTTTGCTTTCTATTCATGGGATAAGACGGCCACAATGGAAGCGACGCTGGCAGAACTTAACCAGCATGTGCAATTTCTTATAGAACTGGATAAACGGCCAGCGTATGAAACGAAAACGTAACAAAGAGTTTTGGCGGCTGCTGGGGCGTGCTGTCATAGCGTGGGAAACCATCAAGAAAATGGAAGAATATAAAAAGCAGAATTGTATAACTTCAAAATTTAAGAACGTATGACTTACGAAAACTTAGTGATTCTATTGGGAAATGTCGGCAGGGAGCCGGAATTTCAAGGTTTACAGAACGGCGGGCTGGTGGCGCGCTTTTCACTGGCTACCAGTACGGGCGGCTTCACTGCCAAAGACGGTAGGGAAATTCCTAAAGTAACGCAGTGGCATAACATAGTCTGCTGGGATAAGAACGCGGAATATGTGCAGAAGTATGTGCGCAAAGGTGCTTTTATCTATGTGCGCGGTATGCTGAAGTACGACACATATACAAACGAGCAAGGCCAGCAAGTTACAGCCGCGTACATCGACGCTTCTATGCTGACACTGACAGAGAGAAAGCAGCAGGCCGCGCCGCTACCCGGTGACGTGCCAGTCAGCAGTCTGCCACGTATGTAACCACTGGAAGTTATGACCTACGAAGAAATGCTGAAGCAAAACAAAGCCGAAGTAGCCGGGCTGAAAGACAAACAGCACTACGACAACCCGGAAGAACGGCTGCAAATGGACTGCGTAGAGTGGTTTAGATACCAGTACCCGCTACACTGGCGGCAGCTTTTCGCAGTACCAAACGGCGGCAGCAGAAACAAGAAAGAAGCCGCTAATATGAAAGCCGCTGGCGTGGTGGCTGGTGTGGCAGACTTGATTCTGCTAATACCAAATGACAAATACGGCGCGCTTTGTATTGAACTGAAGCATGGAAAGAACAAACAGACAGACTTACAAAAGGAGTGGCAGGCATCTACAGAGGCACACGGAAACTTGTACGTCGTCGTCTACACACTGGAAGAATTTATCTCTATTGTTAAACAATATCTTAAAACAGCAAAGTTATGAAGACAAGTATCATTTTGTTAGCATTTGCAGCTATTACGCTTTTTGTGATAGCAGTAGTAAGTAGTCAGTTTAAGCACGAAAAGCTGGCCAGCTGGTTACTGGCAGCGTGCTTTGTACTGCTGGGTATCATGTTAGACCGCATCTATATTGTACTGATATGGTGAAGAAAACAACCAAAGCAAGCAGACCGCGCCGCGTAGCTGGCAACTGCATGACGTGCGCAAAAGCGCATCTTATGCAGTGGGGTAATAACCCGATAATAAGCCAGTGCGCGGCCAGCGGCCAGCGTGAAGTAGCCAGTGCGCCGCTACCAGCAGCGTGTCAGAACCGCTACGAAGAAGCGCGCGTGCTACCTTTGGAAATAGAACACTTTGCAAAGCGTTAAGCGTATGGAACCGGGTACACAAGTATTTGTAAACTGGTACGGCCATGTATGTGCTGGCACGGTACTGGATAAGCAAAAGGCCAACTTCAGCGGCGAGATATGGAAAGACTGGATAGCCATTTCTATGCAAGTGCCAGCGTCAGACGGTAAGCCGATAGTGGCAGGCTGTCACAATATATGCGCCTATCATAAGAAGCATGTCTATGATACCAGCGAAGCAGCGGCAACCGCGTGGCGTGAATTCCAGATACGAAGCCAGCAGACAAAGCCGGAACCAGCCGCGCCAGTGGAAGCTACACTGGAACCAGTGACACAGCCGGACGGTGAAGACTGGCTGGCAGACAGCCGGGCTTTCTTGAAAGCACACTGGAACCATGAGCGCAACCACATACAAGTAGATGCTATTCCCGACTATATGCGTATATTCCGCGCTGACGTGTGCCGACACATCGGCTATAAAGACCCGGAACCAGTCACGCCGGAACTGCCAAAGCCAGTATTACCCGCGCCGGAACTGCCAAAGCCGGAACCAGTAGAACCAAAACACGCAGAACCAGCCGGAAATTATGCGCAAAACCAGCCGGAAATTATACGCAGGCCAGCGCGCCGGAAAAAGAAGCGCGAAGAATCAAGCAAATATATTCAATTATCATTCGACTTTTAGATAGAAAGAATTATGAGAAAAAAGAACAAAAAGCAGCGCACAGACGGCTACCGTGGCCGCTGGACGGTTACGGGCGTTAATAGACTTACTGGTGAGCGCGAAAGTATTACTATACCGTGCCAGTACGAACAAGTTAACGCCATCTATGAGAAAACGAAAGCCAAACGCGCCAGCCAGCGCAGTTACATACGTTTAAAGCTGGAACGTGCGAGGGGGGGGGGAGTTACCGCTATTCAGTTAGAACTATTCAAATGACATGGCTATGAAACAGAGATATTACGACACTGCCACTGGCAGACTTTATGACCGTCACACTGGCTGCATTACACTGGTGCGTGTATGGACTGGCCAAATGTTAGGAGATTTGCGCCGCTGGTATGCCACTACGACTAACGACGAACTGGCCGCGCTGCTGGGCGTGTCACGGTGCAGCGTACAGCGTAAGGCGAAGCAGTTAGGACTTCAGAAAGATGCTGGCTGGCTGCGTAAGCTACGCCATCAGTCTTTGACGTGGGCGCGGATAAGAAATAACAAGTTAGGCCGTGGCCGCTTTCAGCCCGGCAACCGCATAGGCGCGGCCAACTGGTTTAAGTGTGCGCAGGCGTAAGTATATACTTATGCAGGCGCGAAAAAAATTACAAACGAAATAAAAGTATATACTTATGATAGAAGAAAACGAAAACCCGGTACGAAAGTTTGATACCAGCCGCTATGATATTTACACCATCAAAGAAGCCGTGGACGTGTGCGCTATCCAGCTTAACGAAGACATTCCGGCTATGCTGAAAGTGCAGGGCGTGGCGCGTGCAGAATGGGAACACCATATAACGACCTACGCCAGCGGCAAGAAAGAAGACTATAAGCAGCTTAAATATATCATAGCAGACAAAGGCACGGCTTATCCCGGCGACTGGCTGGTATGGAACGGAAACTATCTGCAAATCATGTTTGACGCAGAATTTAAGCAGAAATATAAACCCAAACGTGCTAAGAATACAAAATAATTACTACCTTTGTAGTGAGCTTTCATAGCACTACTTGAATTAGCTTTGCCAGTCTGCGAAGATAGGCGGTAATACACAAGGATTTTAGTTAAACATAGGCTTTGGCGCGCCAGCGGGCGCGCTTTTTTTGTTAGCACAAACGAACTAACTTTGTGAAAATCTTAGTACCTTTGTGCCAAACCTATTAGTTTTTGCTGATTATGAAAGAAATCGAATTTGTAAAAGTAGGCACGCGCCTACTGAAAGCAGACGCGGAGCGTCTTAAAGCCGTGGCAAAGCGTAGCGGCTTCAGTAGTGACTACGCATTAGTACGCTATCTTATTCACACGTTTTTGCGCGTGGCAGACCCTAAGAACGACGTTATAGACGCGCCGTTAGCACCTGAATTTATAGAGTTATTCAGCACTGACAAAGGACAGAAGAAACGACTGGAAGCTGTCTATAAGAACTTTGGGCGTGCAGCCTACGCGCTACGTGACTTTCACATGAAAGCCGGAGACTATGACAAGCCGGAAGCTGGCGACGTTATAGCCGACGAAGTAGCCAGTATGTTTGAAGACTGCGAGAATGAGGGCGCGGCGAAGACATACCCGGCTAACGTACTGAAACGAACCTTAAAGTAAGCGTATGGCCAAAGACGACAACTATAACAGAATCATTCACGGCAAAGAGTGGCGGCGCGTCAGTAAGCTATATAAAGCCGCGCATCCGCTATGTGAAGAATGCGAAAAATGGCCAGCTACGGCGGTACATCATCGCAGACCGCTGGAAACGTTTACGAATTTTGGCGACATGCTGGCAGCAGCATACGACTGGCAGAATTTGGAAAGCGTTTGCCAAAAATGCCACGACAAACTGCATAAAGAACTGGATAGCCATAACTTTGCCCGTAACAAGGAACTGGCAGCGCGCCGGAATGAAGACCGCGCCAGCAGCATACTTTCACTATTTGAAGACTAAGGACATGGCAGACGAAAAGAAGCAAAGACACCTAATAGGCGACGACAAAACCATGAAGCAGCGAAAAACTAACAGCTTCATGGACTTAATACGCGCCGCGCTGGAAGCAGCCGACTTATACAAGCCGGAAAAAGAACCAGCCATATACATGCTGGCTACGTTACTGGAACTATACCAAAAGACGCGCGCCGCCATCGACAAAGACGGGCTGACGGTAGAGAATAGCACAAAGACGACTTTTAAGACGGTGGCGAACCCGGCAGTGGCTATGAATCTAAGCTATGCCAAAGCTATACAGAACTACTTACAGCAGTTAGGCTTATCCGCTGCAATGGCCAAAGCTGGCGACGCTGGTAGTAGTGGCGGCAGTGATATGGCAGACAACCCGCTTACAGAACTGCGTAACGCTATCGAGGGCAACAGAACGCCCGTAATACTGAAGCTGAAGACTAACATATAGTGACAGATAGCGAGAAACAAGCAGCCCGTGCGCTGAAAGAAGCCGTTAGTAAAGAACTGGCAGCTATCAGCGTGGAAGCGTACAACTTGACAGCTATCGACTACAGACTGGAAGTGTACGCCCGTGGGCTTATTATGTCGCCGGAAAAACACAACCTTTGGGAACTGCTGGCACTTCGCAGATTCTTTGAATTTCTGAAAATATACGAATTCCGTATCAATGAAGTGCAAAACTACATAATCTTCTACGAAAGTCTGAAGTTTGACGGCTTACATGGCCGGACACGCTACAAAATGACACCCGTACAAGTCTTTCAGTTTGCCAATATCATGGGCTTTTACACTGAAGACGGTAAACGGCTTATCCGTGACGTGCTGCTGTTTGTGCCGCGTAAGTTTGCGAAGACTACCAGCGTAACCAGCTTTGCCATATACGACTTGTTAGTAGGCGACGCAAACGCACAAGCCTACACAGCGGCCAACAGCTACGAGCAGGCGCAAATCTGCTTTAGGGAAATCAAAGAAGTGCTAAAAGGCTTAGACCCACAATTAAAGTCGTTTAAGCTGAAGCGCGAGAAAGTGGAATGGATAGACACAGCCGCCAGCGGGCGTACTGCATTTGTGCGCTGTTTGGCCAGCAAAGCCGACACGCTGGACGGCTTGAACGCCAGCACCGTTATTATGGACGAATACAGCCAAGCCGACAGCAGCGAACTTTACGGCGTGCTGACGACTTCAATGGGTGCGCGTCTAAACCCGCTTACTATCGTTATCACTACGGCTTCAGACAAGCCAAACGCGCCGTTTGTGTCAATGCTGAACCGTTATAAAAGCATACTACGCGGCGAAGTGGAAAATGACCGCGTATTTGCCCATATCTTTGAGCCGGACGTGGACGACGCGCCGGACGACCCGGCAACGTGGGCAAAGGTGCAGCCACACTTAGGTATAACGGTACAGCCGGACTACTACGCCGCTGAATGGGAGCGCGCGCAGACAGATGCAGAAGCCATGAAGACGTTTTTAACTAAGATGCTGAATATATTCGTAAGCGGAAATTCAAAGCCGTGGATAGAGGGCGCAACCGTGCGAGACCATAGCGAACAGATAGACATAACGACGTTAGGCGCGCCAGCAGACTGCGAAGTAGGCATAGACTTGTCAGTAGATAACGACTTTTCCGCTGTCAGCTACTTTATATATCTCAAAAATCGAAAGCAGGGCTACATTAAGACAGACTACTATTTCCCCAAAGGCCAGCTGGCTACGCATCCGAACCGCGAACTATACAAGAAATGGGCTGAAGCTGGCTATCTGCATCTATGTGAGGGCAATATAATAGACTACCAGCAAATCGTTAAGGACATTTGGGGCTACAGCAAATATCTACGAATATGGAAGTTTGGCTATGACCGCTACAAGTCTGCTGAATTCCGTAACACGCTGATAGCATGGGGAGCCAGCAAAGACCAGCTATTTGACTATTCACAGACAGCCGTACACTTTACCGCGCCAGTGCTGGCCATGAGTAGGGGCATAGAAAAGAATTATTTAGTATTTGAGCCGAACCCGATAACGCAGTTTTGCTTTGATAACGCCGTGCTGGTAGTGGATAATATGGGCAACGCAAAACCATTTAAGAAAAACGACAGCGAGAAAACGAAAATAGACGGCGTTATTACGTCGCTTATGGCTTTGGGTATGGCAGACAATCAAGTGCGTAAGGGGTAGGACATCGAGGGGGCAAAAGAGACAATGGAACCAGTAATAATAAATCGAATTTTGCAAAATGGGTATATTTGACAGATTCAGAAAGAAGAAAAACGCCGGGCGAAGTTACCGCCGTGGCGCAGACCCTAACGTAATCGCCAGCACTACGGGCGACTTATCAGCCATCTTTGGCAATAACGAGGGTGTAAGCGAAACTACAGCCGTGCGTATAGCTACCGTGTTTAGGTGTGCCGACATCGTAAGCAGCAGTGTAGCCGGGCTGGGTATGAATGTGCTAAGACGTAAGACCGTTGAGGCTGACGGCGAAAGCTACCAGCTATTCAGTGTAGAAGAAAAGCACCCGCTTCAGTATCTTTTGAGCGAAAAGCCTAACGACGTGCTTACGGCTTTCGACTTTATGAAAAACGCCGTGCTTAACGTGCTGCTTCGCGGTAACGCCTACATTCTGCCAGTCTATGACCGTGGCGAAGTTAAGAAGCTGCTGCTGCTGCAAAGCGACAGAGTGACTTACGACGTACTGACGAACACCTACGCCGTTAATGACGACTACAACCACATACACGGCGAATATTACGCAGACGAAATCATACATTTGCGTAATTTCTCGTTAGACGGCGGCTATACTGGCAGCAGCACTATAGCCTACGCTGGTAAGGTGCTGCAAATCGGCATGAAGACCGACGAACTGCAAATAGACAGCTTTAAGCCCGGCAGCACTACGCGCGGCTTCATTTCCGGCGACAATACCGTAACGCAGGGCTTTGGCCAGCTGCAAGACGACCAGCTGGAAGCTGTCAGCGAGCGTGTAGAAAGAGAGTTAGGCAGTGGAAAGCGTATTTTCCAGTTACCGGGTGTTATGCGCTTCAATCAGCTGGCACTTTCCCCGGCTGACTTACAGCTGCTGGATAGTAAGAAGTTTAACGTGCTGGAAATTTGCCGCTTCTTTGGCGTGCATCCCGACAAAGTATTTGCACAGACCAGTACGAACTATAAGGCCAGCGAAAACAGCCAAACGGTGTATATGACTGACACGTTAGCACCTTTGCTTATCAAGATAGAAAACGAATTCAAAGTTAAGCTGATACCGCAAAGCGTGGCAGCAGACTACAAAATTAAATTCAATTTGGAAGACTACTACCAAAGCGACGTACTGGCAGAAGCCGACTACTTCACTAAAATGGTGCAGGCTGGCGGCATGACACCAAACGAAGTAAGACTGCGTAAAGGCCGTAAGCCACTACCCGGTGGAAATAAGCTGTTTGTCAGCTGCAATGTAGCACCCGCTGACAGCGCAAAGATAAACGGCGACAAACAAACTGAAGCATCGAGGGGGCAAAATGCAGAATAAGTGACGTAATTATAAAACGACGCATAAAAATGAGTAAAACGAGAAAATTTACAAGAGCCTTTGAGGGTGAACACTTTCAACCGCGTGCCGTTGAGGGAACCCGGCGCATAGAGGGCTACGCCATCGTCTTCAATCAGCGCAGTGTGTTTGTGACTGACTGGAACCTTTGGAAGCGTGTTATAGAAATTATCGCGCCTACGGCCATTAACGACGACCTACTGAAGCGTAGCGACGTTATAGCTACCGTAGAGCATGACAGCCGCCGTCTGCTGGCACGCAGTCTTAACGGCAAAGGTACACTGGAACTATCCATAGACGAAACTGGCCTAAAGTATTCTTTTGAGTGCCCGGACACAGCCGACGGCAATTTTGTGTACGAACATGTGAAGCGCGGAAACATTACTGGCAGCAGCTTTATGTATGTCAATAAAGACGACGAATGTAATGTGACGTACACCAAAGAGACCGACGAAAACGGCAAAGAACAGATTATTAGAACGGTGAACACCATCGACAAGCTGCTGGACGTAGCCGTAGTAATGCGCCCGGCATATCCAGCCAGCAGTGTGGAAGCACGCGCTGAAGAAATGAAAGAACTGGAAGCCGCCATTAAGCGCGCGCTGGGTGAAGCTGACGAAGACGACGACAACGAAGACGACGAGACGCGCGAAGAAAAATACTGGCGTAGCCGTCAGCTTGCAAACGCCGCTTTGAAAGAAGCGTTAGACATCGAAATGAGACACTAAACTTATATTATTCACCAACTTTATAAAGTTACAATTATGCCAAAAAAGACTAAGAGCGTGGAAACACGCGCCAAAGAGAAGAATTTGCGCAGTCAGCTGGCAGCTAACAAGCTGAAAATGCAGCAAATCAGTGACAAACTGGTAGCCGAAAAGCGTGCTATGACAGACGAAGAGACTACAGAAATGGAGAATCTGCGTACTGCAAACCAGCAAATCAGCGTACAGCTGGACGTGCTGGAAGCACCCGACTACGAACCCGTGCAGGAGCGCGCCGACAGAGAGCTGGCCACTTCTGAAATTCTCGCATCTATGCGCAGTTTGCGCGGACTGCCTGACAAGTACGCTTATTTGCGTGCTACAGAAGACCCAAACTGCATGATTATTCCGGCCAACGACGCAGAGGCTACACGCATTTTGCAGCGTGACGGCGGCAATAGCGTGCCCGCTATCCAGTCGCTTAACACCGTTACCCCGGTAGTGCCTATCACTATGCAGGATATTATCGAGCCGCTGTCACATCTGCTTATCTACGACAAAGTAGGTTTGCGCATTCAGCACGGCATCGAAGGCCAGTGGAATTTCCCCGTAGTTAGTGGTGTTGAGGCTACTTTCTTAGGTGAGAACGTGGAAGTAACCGACGGCAAGCTGGACTTCAGCGCGATTACGCCCGCGCCGAAGCGTTACAGCATCAGCATTCCCGTGTCTAATCTCGCTATGATTCAAGCCGTAGGACTGCGTAGCATCATCATTAACGCCATGTCTACGGGTGTGGCTAATCTGATTAACAAGGTTACTTTCAGCACTACGCAGGTAGGGCAGGCCGCCACTTTCCCGACTGGCCCATTTGTAGGCTGCGACAACATCAACGCCGCTGCTACAAAGATTACCTACGCCGAGGCCGTAGCACTGAAGTATGCTGTTATCGGTAAGGGTGTGCTTGGTGCTGAATTCGGCTGCTATGTATGTACGCCGGAGACCTACGCAGAACTGGCAACCACGCCACGCGACGCTGGTAGTGGCCTTATGGTATTGCAGGACGGTAAGATAGACGGTACACCCGTATTCTATACTACCGACTTCGACGCTAACAAGCTGGGCTTTGGTATCTTTAGCTATGACGTTTGCGGCTTCTTTGGCCAGCAGAGTTTGGGCTTTGATTCAACCAGTAAGGACGCTATGAAGCAGGGCATGACATGGTTTGTGCTGAACGGCTACATGGACTTGAAAGCACTGCGTACAGAGGCATTTGCCTACATCACAAAGCACCAGTAAGACTTTGAATTCTTTCTATCATCAGCAGGCGGCTGGCTGGCACGTTGAGGCTGGCCAGCCGCTTCACTTAAAACGACACTATCATGGCAACTTTTGCAACACTGGAAGACTTGAAAGAGCAGTGCAACGTACAGCACAACGAAGACGACAAGCGACTGCGTGAAATGTTAGACGCTGCTGAATCATGGCTTGAAAAGACCGTGCAGCAGCCGCTTACTGACATAGCCGCAAAGCATAACGGCGCGCTGCCAAAGGACTTAAAGCAGGCTATGCTTATCTTTGGAGCCGGGCTTTATGCGAACCGTGAGGGCGTGGCGTTTAGCGGCCAGCCTACGCCAGTGCCGTATAATCTTATGTCGCTGGTAACACCATACATCAAATACCGTTAAGTTATGCGTGCCGGACTATTAGACGAATTTTGCACTATCTACGGAGAGCAACAGACACAAAGCACTACTGGCTTTGTGAAGCGCGAGACCGTGGAACTGGCGCGCGTGCGCTGCCATCGTATCAACAAGCGCGAGAAAGCCGCCGTAGCTGCCAACGAAGAACAGCTGCAAGGCCAAGTAACGCTACAGCTGCGTGACGACGCGCGGCTGCGTGGTGCTACCAGCTTTAACTACGACGGTGAAGACTACCATATTACGCAGACCATCAGACAGCGCGCGGATAAGTCGTTAGAACTGACTGGCCAGCAGATTCAGAAATAAGCATGGGTAGGCTGACAGAATACTTTGGTAAGGCCGGAAGCGGTAACACTGGCACTGGCGGCAAGGTAGCCGACGGCATCAGCGTGGAGTATAGCGGCATCGAACACATAGACGCTGCTTTGCAACAGCTGGAAGAAATCGAGCGAGACAAAGCCGTGCAAGCCGGGCTACGTGCTGGCGGTACTTACTTAGTCAGACAAGGCCGCAAGCGTCTGCGTAAAGGGCTGAAGACAGACAAAGCGCACAAACGCCGTGAAGCTGGCAGACAGCCCGGCAATTTGCTAAAGTCTTTCGTGGTGAGGCTGAAGAAAAGCCGTACTGGTGCGCTGGTAGGCTTCAAACGGCCAGAGGGTGCGCACAGCCACTTAGTAGACTTAGGAACCCAAAAGCGTGAGACACACAGTGGCTTAAACCGTGGCGAAATGCCATCGTTACGCTACTGGAGTGAGACGCGCGAACAAGACACTGGCACAGCTTTGGGCTACGTTATCGAGGGAATAGAGAAAGCCGCCACACGCAGGCTGTCAAAATAACATCGAGGGGGCAAAAGCAAAAGATACGCCAGTAATATAAAACGAGAATATGGCAAAGTCAAATATACGTGCAGGCGCGGTGATACGTGACGCGCTACTTCAAAACGAAGCACTGACGGCAATAGTAGGCCAGCAGATAATGCCACTACGCGCCGCCAAAGGCACTACTGGCAGCTACATACTATATGGACGCGACGGCTACGAACCTACGCTAACGCAAATGGGAAAAGTAGACAATGTGGCCGAAGTGCTGGTAAACTGCTACAGCACCGACTACGACGAAACTTTAGACATGGCCGAAGCCGTAGAAGATACCGTGCGCGTTATGCGTAACAGCGGCGTGGAAATATTCATAGCCGACTGCGTGGAAGACGTGGCAGCAGAGTTTAAGGACACTGGCGAAGCCATCTACGTGCAGGCTTTCACTTTGACATTTGGAACACTTCAAAAATAAATCATAGTTATTAACAAATTAAACATTTTCAAATTATGGCAGCAGGAGCATACGACAGCGCATCTGACATCATGCAGGGTCAAATGCTGATTTACGTGGACGACACGCTATTTGCGTTTTCCACAAGTACCGAACTGGCACTTAACACTAACATGGTAGACACCAGCAACCAGTTAGACGGTGGCTGGGAAAGCAGTCTACCCGGTAAGAAAGGCTGGACACTTAACGGCCAGTCATTTGTCACGCAGAAGCAGGGCGCGCTTAGTGCCGACGAACTGCTGGCAAAGCAGATTAACGGGCAGACGCTTACTATTTGGTTTGGTAAGTGTACCATTACCGACAACGCAGAGGGCGGCGTGGACGTAGTCAAAGGAAGCGCAGGCTGGACGGGTAAGGCACACATTACTGGTTGCACCGTGACCAGTGAGGCCGGAAACTTGGTTAAATTCCAGTGCAACATGCAGGGTACTGGCGCGCTGAAGTCAGCGGGTGAGTAAACGGTTGTTTGACATAATCAGTAGTTAGTTTTAGGTTAGGGAGCCAGCCGGGTAACTGGCTGGCTTTTTCTTCTTTATGCTTACTTTAGCGAATATCATAGAATGGGAGCAGCTGACGGGTAAGAAGCTGCAAGAATACGACGGCAGCAGTATAGACGACATGGCCGCTTTGGGCTATGTGCAGTACGAAGACCGCCGTAAATGGACGCTGGCAGAATACAAAGACGCTTTGCTGCTGGCCAAAGAGACGAAAGAACTTGAAAGCGTGGCACGCCGCGCCGCGCTGGAATTCCGATATATAGCACAATTCAATGTGCGCCGTGTTGAGGCTGACGACGAAAAGAACGACGACAGCATTACGGATATATGCGGCCAGCTTATCACTAACGGCATAGACGGTAATTTTCTGCTTTCGCGCGGGCTGGAAGATTTGGGCTGGCTGACGCGCGCCGCATGTCAGCACGAACAAAAGACATGGGAAAGCAGCCGCTTTTGGGCTTATCTGCAACTATCGCCGTACTTAGACAAGAACAAAGTACACAACGCCAAAGAATTTCTACCGTTTGCGTGGGAAGCACCACTGGAAAGCGAAATCATCACAGACATGGAAAAGAAAATGGCAGCAGCATTATTCAAGACTAAAGTATAATTCAATATGGCAAAACTTAACTTTTCTATCGCGCTGAATCTGCTAACGCAGGGCATTAAGCACGGAGTGACTGAAGTAGAGGGGTATTTCAAGAAACTGCGTAGTACCATCACAAGCACGTTAGGCGGGCTGGGTATCGGTTTGGGTATAACGGAATTCGGGCGTAGCATGATTAACGCCGGAAAAGACTTTGAAGCTGGTATGGCCAGAGTGCGCGCCGTTACAAACGCCAGCACTGAAGACTTCAAAGCAATGGAAGCGGAAGCCAAACGGCTGGGCGGTACGACGAAGTACACGGCCAGCGAAGCCGCCAGTGCTTTGGAGAATCTGACACGTAACGGCTTGACACCCACGCAGGCTACAGCCGCTTTGTCTAAGACGCTACAGCTGGCGCAGGCTAACGCCATCAGTTTGGCAGAGGCGGCAGACATGGCTACTAACACCATGAACGGCTTTGGCATGAGCGTAGACGAGTTAGGCAAAGTGAATGACATACTTTCCAGTACAGCCGCGCATAGTGCCACTAACGTACTGGAACTGGCAGAGGCCGTAAAGAACGCCGCGCCACTGGCTAAGAACTGCGGCGTAGGCATTCAAGAAACTAACGCCGCGCTGGGTACACTGGCAAACGTAGGTATTAAGGGCGCGGACGCTGGCACGGCTTTGAAACAAGTCTTTATGGGGCTTTCCACTGAAAGCGACAAAGGAGCCAAAGCACTGAAGAAATACGGGCTGGAAATTAACCAGCAGACCATAGAAGTAGACGGGCTGGCAGGCACACTAAAGAAGCTATACGAAAGCGGAATAGGTAAGAATAACCAAGACTTAGCAGACGTGTTTGGGCGGCGTGCTTTCAGCGGTGCAGCTGCTTTGATTAACAACTATGAAAAGTTTATAGAACTTAACGACACGCTGGCCAGCAGCTACGGCGAGACAGAAAGAATGTTTGAACAAGGCAGCGGGCGTATGCAAAGCGCGCTGGCTTCTTTGTCGTCTGCATGGGAAGCGTTTCAAATCGAAATCTTTCAAGGCGGCGAAAATCTATTTGTTGCGCCTATCGAAGCACTTACTGGATTCATACGATATTGCACAGAGAATTTAGGCACACTGGCCGCTAAGATACTGGCCATATTCGCAGGCGTTAAGGTTATCCAGTATTTCCGGCAGTGGCAGGCTGCTGGCGGTACTGCGTTTATGACAATGGCAGCACAAGCGCAGGCAGCACACGCAAAGGTAAATACCTTAGAGCGCGCCGGGCTGACACTGCGAAAACAAATCAAGTCACTGGAAGCACAGCTGGAAAAGGCCAGTGCAGACCAGCGTTTAGCCATCGAAGTACAGCTGGAAGCAAAGAAGCGACAGCTGAAAGCCAACGAACTGGCCGTAACGAAAGCCACTGAAGCCGCTAAAGCAGCGGACGCGCAGGCAGCAGCCGTTAAGAGTGCTACCGGGTGGCAGCTGGCCATGATAAAGATAAAAGCAGCCGCTACGACAGCAGCAGCAGCCATGAAGACTATATGGAGTACCGTTTGGCCTATGCTGCTTATGACCGTAATAGTAGAAGTTATCAGCAAAATTTCTTCACTGATACGCGAAGCCGCCGGAGCGCGTGACGTTATCAAGGACATAGAGAAAGAAGCCACACAGAGCGAAAACGAGCAACGCGCCAAAATAGCCGCGCTGTCTAAGATAGTACACGACAATACGCAGGCCATCAAGAACCGCCAGCAGGCTATAGCGGACTTACAGAAAATAGTGCCTGACTATCACGCCAGCCTAACACAAGAGGGCAAACTGATAAACGACAATACTAACGCGCTGGACGCTTACTGCAAAAAGCTGAAGCTGGCAGCACAGATACAAGCCGCCAGTACGAAGCTGGCAGACGCGGAAATGCAGCTGTCAGACTTTGAAAAGAACGCCAGCAAAGGTGTGTCTGCTGCATACTTTAACGAGCGCGTTATGGGCATGTCTGAAAACGACGCTATACGTGAGGCTGGAGCATCCCCAAGCGGCTACAGAGCGTTTAAGGCTAAGTGGGCAAAGCTGCAAGCCAACGTGACGACGCTAAACAACTATATCGAGGATAAGACAAAGGAAATGAACGCCGTAGTAGTTACCAGTGGAACCGGGGGAACTGGTGGCGGTGGCGGTGGCGGTACTGGCGGCGGCGGTGGCGACAACAAACAAAAAACCGACCTACAAAAAGCACAAGAAGACTATACACGCAGTCTGCGTGAACTTGACGAAAAGAAGCGGCTGGAACTGGTTACGGAAAACGAATACCAGCAGCAGCTTTCCCGGCTGAATGAAGAAACGCTGTTAAGGCTTCGCAGTAGCGACGACGTAGCCGCGCGCGAATCTGCATTTGCTAAGAAGCTGGAAGCAGCAGTAAAAGCCGACAAGTCAGCCAAAGCCGCGCGCGAACTGGCAGACGCTGAAGCGCGCTATAAGGAAACCATAGCCGAAGCTGACAGAAAGAAAGCTAACGGCGCGCTGACAGAAGAAAGCTACGCCAAAGCGGTACTGGCAGCACAGACGCGCTTCATAGACCAAGCCGCCGCCATCGACGGGCTGACAGACGAACAGAAGCACACTATACAAGTCATACAGAAATACCGTAAGGCTTTGGAAGTGGGAGCCATGAACGCAGAACTGGCCAAACAGCCCGGACGTGACAAAACATTTGACTACAAGCTGACAGCTGACGAAATAGCGAAGACCGAAATAGAATACCAGCTTGAACAAGCTAAGAAGCGGCTGGCAGAAATGAAGTCTTTGGCCAGCGACATGACGGCAGAGATAGAAGACCAAATGAAGAAAGTCACGTCTTTGGATGAGGCTTTGAAGCTGGCAAAGGTGCGCGAAGACGTTAAGGCACTGCAAAAAGACTTAGCAAAGACAGAATGGAATAGCGTAAAGGACTTAGCCAGCAGTACAAACACCATCGTAAGCGCGTGGACTGGTTTAGCAGATACACTTTCCGACGAAGACGCAAGCCCGTGGGAAAAGATAGCCGCCATTTGGAACGCCATGACGCAGACGGTAGACGGCTTTTTGCGCATTATCGACGCAGTGAACGCATGGACTGAAGCCAGCGAGACT
>Ga0326514_10001337_pt1 | contig 16064 bp, 15 predicted proteins | sample 3_2548_0518_D_FD_203653 | JGI IMG/M metagenome (GOLD analysis project Ga0326514, IMG submission 203653) | Bovine rumen microbial communities from UC Davis, California, United States - 3_2548_0518 | ecosystem: Host-associated > Mammals > Digestive system > Stomach > Rumen | place: USA...
GCATGGTCGCCAGATTGTTGATTTAGGCTTCCAGATTGAACTTCCTCATGGCTGCGGAGCGAATATCCAGCCCAGAAGCGGATTCTCTGCAAAGGGCTTCGAGGTCACTCTCGTTCCTCGTTTCTATCTCCCATTCCTGCACGTTCACACCAAGCGCATTGATGCAGATGTGATATTGGGTCTTGTGGACGAGAATTATCGAGGCAATGTTGGTGTCATCATCAAGAGTCGATACAGAAGCATCTTCTACAAGGCGTACATCGCTCGCGGCACTCGTATAGCGCAGATGCGAATTTCGTCAGTACCTCAGTCTGAGATTATTCAGACAGAAGAACTTGATATGTCAAATGACCGTGGTGGCGGTTTTGGCCACTCTGGTACAAAATCCAATAAATAATGGGAGAGCAGTACGAACTTTTAAGCGTATCAGAGGTTGCCAGACTCGAAAAAAGGTCAATCCAGACCATTTACAACCACATTCGTTTCGGCATGTACGAGACGGTAGACTTCAAGCGAGGTTCTAAGATGCGCGGAATATTAATCAAGTATCCAAAAGACAAAATAAAGTAATTATGGTAAGTAAATCAGCTGAATATTATCGCACCCACCCAAAGGCTCGCGAGAAGAAAAAGAAGTATGACTCGGAGTTCGAGAAGAAACCCGAACAAGTAAAGAAACGCGTCGAACTGAAGCGTGAGAATCGTGAGCACGACGAAAAGTACGGAAAGGCTTCCAGAAAAGGCAAGGATTTGTCTCACACATCAAGGGGGCTTGTATATAAGCCTTCATCTGTAAACAGAGGCTCTAAGTCTGATTCTGCGGGAGACCGACGCGCCCGTGGAGGTAAGAAAAAGAAATGAGTGTATGAACAACAATATTAGCAAGACTATGTTGCGCGTATTGAGGGAGGATTACGAGAAAGCCTGTAACGGGTATCTCGTAACTCTCTTGAATATGTGGGAACTTGACGCTTCTTATGGCTTCTGGGTGTCGGACGAAGTCGGAGGTGTGTATTCCTACGGTGATACTGGTCTGTATCTGAATATGGACGACATGATTTACGTCGTTGAGAACAATATATCTGAGCAGTTTTATCAAGAATGGCTTGATTACTGTGTATGGGCTGGTGAGTTCAATCAGACAGTCCCAAATCTACGCGCATGGCATCATGGATTCCCACGTGTCGATGAAGCGACACAGAAGAAGCTCTCTGAGATGAAGCGCGAGTTAGATAAACTGATAGAAGAAAACAAAAGAAAAATCTAGTATATGCCAAGAAAAAGAAAGCGTAAGCTTGCTATACGTGTCAAGCAAAGTGCCAGAATTACTGAAAAGCGTGACAGTATTACGGTCGCCAGACCAGATACTGCCAGTATTTCTCGACCAGATACCTTACGAAAAGCCCCGACGGAAGTACCGTCGAACGGCATCGTATTTAAGGTTAAGGTCAAGAAGAAATGATTTTGGCAAACAGTGCAAGGCGTTTACTGATTAACAGTGGAAAAGTGTTACCATTTGCTCTTTGCTTTATTTTGTCTGTATCTTATACTGAAACATTAGTAGCTGTTGTGACCGAGGATTTTCTTGAGTACGAAGGATATGTTGTATTAAACACGCCAATTTCCTTCAGAATAGCAAAGGTGTTTAGGTATGATTGGTTGATAATGATACTCGTATTCGTAATTAGTATTGCAATAGAGGCGTGCAAATGGAATGTGTATGCATCAATGTATCTTGCGGTACATCTTTTCGAAAGGCACTACTTCAGCTTCGAGATGGAAATGGATTCCATCGCGTTAGTTGCAGGTCTGAATCTTATAGTATCAGCATTCTTCGTTTACAAAGGATGCCGTATTTTTATTAAAAAGTGCTAATAAATTTGGAATATTAAAAGTTAATTACTACCTTTGTCGAGGATTGGGCGTGAGTATGTGGTAGCTCCCGTACAATAGCCCATAGAAAGTTAAGCGTTCGTCTTTCTATCGCCCTTTCCTCTTTTTAATAAAAACGACGCATAATTTAAATTGAACGCAAATGGCATTACAAGCGAAAACTGAAAAACAGGGTAAGCACATTGAGTCTCTAGACTTTGTTGCTTATGTTCTAGATGACGGAAAGGGTGTTAGGCTTAATGATGACGTAATTACCTTTGACGAGATGGCTGTTATTGTGGATTATCTTCGTACGTCTACGGATAAGAAAAAAGACATTTTCGAAGAGTGTTGGGTGGCTTACAGACGAAAGGGTATCAAGAAAAAGGCCAAGGAGCAATGGAACAAACTTAAGGAATCTGAGATGGATATGGTAATGCCTCACATCAAGGCATACGTTTCTTCGCGTGAGATTCAGTATCAGAAGGATTTCGAGAGATACCTTCGAGACAGGGTGTTCATGGAGGTTGTATACAAAGGTAACAATCTGGTATATGACCCAACAAAGTCGGCAGGTTCAACTGCAACCAACCAAGCATACTCACCACTGTGCGGCGGAATGCTCAATTGGAACGAGTATTATAAGTGTTATATATACACTGGTATCTGGTATGGTGGCATCGTCGATGGTTACACGGATGATAACCGTCCAGATGGGGCATCTGTTATGCTTAACAATGGCCGTGGAAAGATGGTTTGGAACAAGGACTCTAAAGAGTGGATTAAGGGATGATTAATATTGATACAATACGCAAGTGGTGGGACATATTCGTTGGAGCTGAAGGCTTCACCGAGATACGTATTCTTGGTAAGTTTACATATAGCGGATATTTCAAGTCGCTAGATAATCTGCTTGAGGCTATACAACCTTACGCAGAAATGGATGATGAGCAGATTTACTTCGTTCTCAACGACATCGACCCATTGTGTTATGGTCGCAAGCAGTGCGAGAAGTTTGTTAAGAACGCGAAGATTACGACAAACGACGGCGACATTGTACACAGACGCTGGGTCTTGTGTGACTTTGACCCCGTGAGACGTTCTGGAACAAACTCTACGGACGAGCAGCTTGGGTTCGCTCACCAGAAGGCGCAGGCTGTGTTTAGATTCCTGCGAGACAGGGGCTTTAGCGAGCCAGTTATCTGTAAGAGCGGTAACGGATACCACTGCCTCTATCGCATTGATGCTCCTGCAACCGACGAGGTAACAGAGGTTATTAAGGGGTTCTTTAAGTACATGAGTTCCATATTTACCGATGATAAGGTTGATTTCGATGAAAAGAACTTCAATGCTGCCAGAATCAGCAAACTTTACGGAACTATGGCAAAGAAGGGCGCGAACATCGAGGAGATGCCTTGGCGTATGTCCGATATTATTTACGTCCCCTCTAAAATACTCCCGACTCCTATAGGCAAATTCAAGGAGCTTGCTGACTTACTCCCGAAGGAAGAACCGAAGCAAGTGTCAGAAAGAAGGCCGTTTCAAGGTCAGCAGCAGTTTGATTTGCGCTCATGGATGAATGAGCACGAAATTTCATACAAGGAGGAAAAGCAAGGTACAAGCACGAAGTTCACTCTTGAGTATTGCCCTTGGGTTGATACTCACTCCGACAAGAAGAAGTGGGATAGCGCCCTGTTCTTAGACCCAGATGGCAAGATTACGTTCAACTGTCACCACAGTCACTGTAAGGACAAGACGTGGCATGACGTGCGCCTGTTCTATGAGCCAAATGCGTACGAGCGCCCAGTGTTTCAACCGCAAACATATCAGTCTCGCATATACGTTCCTCAGAAGCCGAAGTACGAGATTAAGCAGGAGACTCCAGAATTGGGCAAGAAGTGGCTACAGCTGTCGGATATTGAAAAGGTTGACCTGTCTGCAATACCTCGCGTCAAGACTGGATTTGCAGAGATTGACAGGATGATTCTCGGACTGGCAGAAGGTGAGCTTTCTGTACTCTCTGGTGGTAATGCCAGTGGTAAAACTTCGCTCCTTGACACGATTATTCTCAGTGCTATTGAGCAGCATGTTCCAACGGCTGCTTACTCTGGAGAGTTGCCTTCGTACATCTTCAAATCTTGGCTTCAGATGGCCGCTGCTGGTCGCGACAACCTCATGCCTTCTAAATTCGGAGATGGAAAGTTCTTTGTGCCGAATAATGTCGGCGAGAGAATAGACAGATGGATGACAGACAAGTTCTTCCTGTACAACAATGAGTATGGAAACTCTGTTGAAGAAGTTATGCATGACATGGAGGAGCTTCTTGAATTAGGTGTCAAGCTGTTCATTCTTGATAACATGATGTCCTTGGATTTGGAGGCGCTTGATGGTGGTAACTCTAATGTTAAGCAGAAGAGCCTTATCGTTAGGCTCAAGGATTTCGCGAAAAACAACAAAGTTCACGTAATCGTTGTTGCCCACCCAAGGAAGACTACTGCGTTCCTAAGGAAGAACGACATTAGTGGAACTGGAGACATTACGAATGTTGCTGATAACGTGTTTATCGCTCATCGTGTCAACCAAGACTTTCTGAAGGCTGGAGCTGAGTTCTACGGTCAAGGCGAAATCATGCGATTCCAAGGATTCGGTAATGTGATTGAGATTTCAAAGAACCGAATGTATGGTGTGTGTGATGTTCTTGTCGGCCTCCACTACGAGATAGAGAGCCGTCGATTCAAGAATACTGAATACGAGGATATTCACTACGGATGGGAGGCTGCTCCAGAACAGCAGACTTACTGGAACGAGCCAGAATACCACGAAGTGTATACAGAGGGAGAGCCAGACTTGCCGTTCGCGAGATACCAAGGCGATGATGCAGAACCATTCTAATGATTAAAATTAAAATAGTATGGAAAATAATATCTCGATATGCTGCAAGACGGACTGTCCGCACCGAATGGAGTGCGCAAAGTTCGCAAGAGCGCTTGATGTCAACTCTGGCAAGATAGTTAATGGTTATTATATTGTTGATAAATGTGAATACGAAAAATGAGTAAGGTACAAACAGAACAAGAATTGATTGAGGAATTGAAGGCGATTCCAGAGGCTGAGTTTAATGAGCTGCTTTCAGAGAGAAATGTTGGCCATCTCTGCCTCCATTGTAAGTATAGAAAAAGAGGTAACAGGAAGTGTTACTGCATGGCGCAGTACTCTTCTTGGACTCCAGACAAGTATAAGAGAATAACGGCTCATGACGAGGCGTGTGGATTGTTTAAAGTAAGAATGGCGAGAGCATGGCTAAATTCATAGTACAGGGTTATATCAGAAACGTCAAATATCTACAGGAGTCGTGCATCGTCTTTGTGGACGAGTTTAAGCAGGGCTTCAAGCGTGGGAATGGCGAGGTTGTTGACGATAAGTATATCCAGTGGAAGATAGTCTTTAAGGGTTACTTCAAGAATTATATTAGCAAGCATTTCTCAGACGGCATGCTGGTTGATATATACGCAGAAGTTCTCCCGTACGCCATAGAGCAGGGCGTGACTGTGGACGGGTATAGCTGTATCGGAAAGACTATCGACAGAAGTTCTTATCCGAGGTCTGGAGCAAAGCAGGAAATACGTATAGTGAAAGAGAGTCAGATGCACTCGAATGCCAAGCCCGATTTGGACGGATACAACGAACCAGATTTTTAGTGTTTTTCTAACAATATTTATTAATTCTAAAGTTTATTATTATGGAGAAAAGTAATGTAGAAGTAATTGACGAGTTGAAGAAGGAAGTATCTCGTCTGAAGTCAAAAATCGGCGGCTACAAGAAGGCCAATGAGGATTATCGCAAGCAGGTTAAGGATTTGCTGAAGAAGCAGGCTCTTGGTATTAAGAACACTCCAGAGTTCGAGACCAAGCTGATTGAGCTGGAGAGAGCCAACGAGACCATCAAAACAAAGCAGTCTATCATCGAGTCTTTTCAGAAGAAGTGTGAAGGCTTAATTATTGAAAACAAGGCTCTCGCAGGCAAAGTTGCAGCTTTGAATGACGTTCTGGCCGAGTCAGAGGAAACAATTTTTGAACTTCGCAAGCCGTGGTGGAAGAGAATCTTCTAACACCTCTGAGTAAACAAGAAGACCACTACCTTCACAGGCGGTGGCCTTCTTTTTATGAAAACACAATATAAAACTATATATTAGAATGTAGTTGGTGCAGATTTGCAATGCAGCTCAATGGTGGTCATGATGAAGCTGTTTGAACCACGGTTCAACTTTTGAACTGTCGGTTTTACGGGCTTAAGGCTTATAACATTGGCCTGCTTGCCAGTGTAGACGGATTTAATATAGAACGCTCCCGTCTTGCACATGTAGTTGATAATGCTGTCGTATACGACATTTTCGTTTATCTCTGTTGAGGCGTAGCGTCGTGATACAACAAACGTCAACTGGAGGTCTACATTGGCGCGTCGGATAATGTCGTTGCCGCTTCCATCCTGCTCGGTAACGGTTATATCCTCTGTGCCATCCATCCACTGCTGTTTGAATACGTTGATGGCCTCTCCCTGTTCATTAAACCCATCTATGGAGAGAATCTTCATGCCAGCCCATTTTGTCGTAACGTCCTCCCAAGCTGCCGAAGCATTCTTGCGGACGAAGTATTTTCCTGTCAATTCGTTACTCATAAATCTATAATTTTAAAGTCTTATTGAAAATCTTTACTTTAGGCGAGATGCAGAACGTGCCTCTCTCAACCTTTGATTTGTCGCTGTACCTGTAAACGACAATCTCGCATGTATCGTCAGCATCGTCGATAATCAGCTCAGATTCGTCAAACAGATACACCAGAACTGAGTTGTAGCCTTCAAGTGTAAGATGTACACTTGATTTATTGCTTATATACAACACACTACATTTTGTTTCTGGAACTGTTACGTCAACGTTGTCGCACCACATTAGATGCGTTGTGTCGGCATTGATTGTAATTGGCTCTTTTGCGTCAACGTACATGCAGCTTGTGTAGCCTTCTACGCCATCGACATCATTAAACAACTTGCCGCTCACGTAATCACCAAACTCTCGCAGACAGTAGTCTTTTGATACACCCGCCCCATTGTAACAGAACGTGGCAAAGTGCGGCATCGCTTGTCTTGCCAAAACCAACTGCATAAGTTTTTCCTTGTCTCCGTGGCAGTTTGACCACTTAGTATTCCATTCCTTGCACAAATTTGAAAGCAAGGCATTCTTTCTATAAAAAATCAACTCATCCATATCAATCTGTTATTTCTACTTTATAATTCATCAAGGCATTATACACTTTCTCGGTAATTTTACCTTCTTTGTAGTATCTGGTTGCCATTTCTTTTACATGTGCTTCTTTTGCTGTCTTGTATGCAGTAAAAGCTTCCTCTGGAGTACAAAAAGTGCCCAAATGTTCGCGTTTTCCATATCTGTTTAGGTATGCGATATATTTTACACCATTTGTCCTTTTTGTGTAAGAAACTCCTAAAGGAAATAAACCTCGTTTGGCATCGGATTTGCATAGCAATACGTTTATTTCGTTCGGAACAAAGCAGCACGTTTGAGGGCTATAAACCTTGTTTCCTTTGACGAGAATATCCTTATCTAAGCAATAGTCATCAATGTAGTTCTTATCAAACCATTCCTTAAACACGCTAAAACGCTTCCACTCCTCGCATACAAAACAATCTTTGTATGTGTGGCGGTTTTTGTGATAATCAGCGCTATAACACCTTTTTAGCATTTGTTCCCAAGTGTGATAAGATAATAGATGCGTATGGTTATATTTTATATTCCCTTTGTAATCATTAACACCTACGCCGTAGACAAAATTTGGACGTTTGCGTACGTTTCCTGTGTTACTTATACGTCTTTTGTTTTTTGCGCAGAGAGGGCATCCATGCTTTTGGTGAAGGTGATTTGTTACGGAGATGTGGAATACAGAATTGTGCTGTTTGCAGATAACTGGAATCACACTCTTGCTATTCATGTAATTGCTTTCGTTAACAAGGTCGTAGCAATACTTATCCTCATGAATTTGTTTTAATTCATTAATCAATTGTGCCAAAGGCTTTTTCTTTGTCATGTAGTCTATTCTTTTAAAACCGTCTACCATTAAAAATATGGAAGGGGCGATAGACTTACCCCTTATCGGCTGGTGGCCAAACCAGCCTATCCATAGTGCAAAGATACATATAATTCTAAACATATACAAATTCTTTTAGTTTAATTAAGAATTAAGTTCTACCATGAAAGCGCGTCCACTCGGATTAAGAGCACCCTCAAGCATATTCTGTATAGACATCTGAACTTGGTGTGAGTTTTGCAGTTGGAGCAAAATCTGTCCCAGAGTCGCAGTCTGAATATCAACATCAAAACCGAGAACTACATCACGGATTTGTATCAATAAATCATTTTGCAAGTAGACTTGCTGACTAACGTTGTTCATATATGCCTCCAGCGCTCCTGCCGTATCTTCACTCATGCCCTGCAAGCCCTGTTGTAGCGCCGACAGGCTCTTTTCTGCATTGCTACCATAAGCAATACCAAGTGCGCCATATAAAGCCTTCAAGTCGTCATTAATGGCCTCGCTTATAGACTTGTCACCAATGAGGTCTTTGATGCGCTGTAGTTCGTTCATTGTAACGCTCACGCCGCCTTCACTATCGTCACTTGTGATTGCATCTACGGTATCCCATATTTTTTGTAGGCGATTGGCGACAACTCGGCTTGCTACTGACTTCATAATCATATTATCAATCATGTCGTCAAATTTGCTGTTGATAGCAGCCATTGTATCCTCTCCTGCTCTCCAAGCGTCAACCCAAGTACTAACGAACTCTTCAGCTGCATCCTTCACCTTGCTACCAAGAAGTGTGGCTGCAATTTCGTCGGCCATCTCTTTTAGCTCAATCTGCAAGTCCTTTATGGAGCTTTCGAGTTCCTTTATCCTGTCGTCGTCCCTGTCCTTAGAACGCTTTTCGCTTTCAAGCTGCTTCTGTCTCTGGAGTTCTCTCAGTTGAGCCTCCTTATTTACCATCTCCTGTCGTCTGGCCTGCAACTCGGCAGAACCCATCTCTGTTTCTACTGCACGCTCAAGGTCTTTGTATGCCAGAGATAACTTACGGACGTTCTCGATAGAATCGTTTATTTCTTTGTTGAGCTTTCTGGTTTTTGCAGCTCCACCTCCAAAGATGCTTGAAATTGAATCACCAATTCCAGCAAAGAGGTTTACTGTACCACTAAGAACTCCGAACACGTTACCGCTCGTTGCGCTGCTAACTATTGACGACATTGCTTGTCCTGCTTTCGACAAGCCGTCAATTACGCCGTCGAGATTATGTCCTAAAACAGTTTCTCCCTTACTTCCGTCAACACCGAATAGTGAGTTAAGTGTGTCTCGGAACTCTCCAAGACCTTGTAGGTTTGCGGAAACTTTATTGAGCATTGTAGCAACAGATGATGTTTGACTCTTGAATATCTTTCTCATCAAGTCGTACTTTTCTACCAGCTGTTGTGCAGCGGCCAGCTCCTTTTTCCTTGTTTTAAGTTCGGTTTCCTCCAAAGCCAGAGAATCTATAACTATTTTGTATTGCTCGGTCTTTGTCTGGTTAGCAGACTCAAGGATTTCCTTCTGTTTCTTCAAATTAGCAACAACCTCTTTTTCCTCGTCGTACTGCTTCTGGGCAGTTCTAAATCTTTCCTGTGCTTGCTTACCAGTGCTACCGACAGCCTTCGCATATTCCTTTGCGTTTTTGATAAGTCCCTTGAATGGGTTGCGCTTTGACAGCTGAGTCTCTATCTGCAAGTACTTGTCCGTGATAGTCTTCAACTGCTCTGGTGTAAGTTGCTTCCAGTCACCCTTCAGCTCTTCCAGTTTTTGATGGATAGCCTCAAGTGTCTTGGTAGATGCATACTCCAGATTCTCGAACATGGTTACATAGAGTGTGGAGTTCTTGAACTCATCCCGCTTAACCTGTCCCTTATCGTTCTCCGCAGCAGCGTTGATAGCATTGAGCTTAGTGATATAATCCTGTGACCTACGCATCTCTTCTGTGTAGTACACATTATTAAGTTCCTTCATCTGAGCAAGACGCTTGGCTTCGATTGTAGCCATCTTATCCGAGTAGTCGCCGAACTTCTTAACGTAGTCGTCAAGCATCTTCTCTGTACTCTCCAGATTCTTTCTGTACATATCGCGCCACTCCTTCTGAGCCTTAACGAGTTCCTGTACGGCTGCGCTATCGTAAGCGAGACCCATCCAACGGCCATTCTTGTCTGGCTTGATAGCTGCGCTCATGAGGTCGAAGCTATCTATGTTAACCTTAAGCTCCTGCAACTTCTGCATTGCAACCTTATTTGCCTTGTCGAACGCTTCGGCAAAAGTCTGAGGAAGAGCATCCGTGTCGATACCAAAGATGTTAGCGAACATGTCTCCGAGTTCTGGATTAGCATCGAGTTCCAGAGCCAGCTCGTATTCGTCCTTGATATTGCCGAGTTCTCTGTTAAGAGCATCGGTTATCTGAGTGGTATCGAATTTGTCAACATCGAGCTTTACTTTCTGAATCTCAACCTCAAGAGCCTGTATCTCTGAAGGCTTGGCTTTGCCCTTCAGAGCGTCAAGTTGCTTCTGCAACATGGCTAGCAGAGCGTGTGGGTTATTATTACCTGCAAACTTAGATAGGTCAAGCCCAACACCATACTTATTGAGTACTGCATTTATGTTAGCAACAGACTTGTCGTAGCCAGAGATAGCAGAACTGATAGCTTCAGCGTGTGTAACGCCTGCCTTTGTAAGCTCCTTGTAATTGCTGCGAACCTTCTCTATTAGTTGAAGCTCGTTTTTAAGAGCCTTCTGGAGTTCTGTCTCGGCCTCATGGCGAGCCTTGTTTGCGGCGGTGTTTTCTTTCTTCGTAGAGAAATCATATCCACCCCAAGACTCTACCGTTTTCGCGTCTTCTAGCCACTGGTCAGCAACAGATTTTGCGTTCTTCGCGTCTGCAAGAATAGCTTTAGAAGCCGCATCCTGCTTCTTTGCATTGTTCGCGATGATGCTGGCATTTTTCTGTGAAATCTCAAGCTGCTTCTTGCGCTCGTCGCTTATTCGTTTCTCGTATGCAACATTATCCTCTCCGTTTTTACGCATGAGAGTACCGTATCTTTGCTGTGCAGCGGCTTCCGACTTCTCTCGCTTTTTTTGGTCAGCAATCCAAGGCTGATTAATAAACTTGTCCTTAAAATTCTTTTGTACGTCTTCGAGAGTAGTTGTTGCCATCTCAGCGACAATACGAACCTTAAAATCGGTTGAGTTTAGTTGCCTCAATATCTCGTCAATAGCGCTTTGCGAAGCCTCTGGCATATCCTTTCTCAGCTTATCTGCCGTCTTTTGTATTGCGTCAGTTTGAGCAGTAGACCAAGTGTGTGTGTCTTTCAGAATGTCATTTGTAACATCACTGAATGCACTTGCATGGTCTTTCTTAAGCCTTTCAAGGAACTTGTCGTAATAGAACGCTTGCTTATCTACTGCATTAGAGAACTCTTTTGACATTGTGTCGTAAAAAAGCTCCTCAAACAAAGCCTTTCCTTTTCCGCGTATTTGTGGGAACATCTGCTCTATTCCACTAAGTACGCGGGCTACAGCCTCGTTTACCTGTATTTTATCCTTCAAACCCTCCTCTCCGAGTTCTTCACGAATAGTTTCTGCTGCATTGTGGGCAAAATTCTTAATTTCATTCTCTGCCTCCTCTGAGCTGCTTCCCATGTCCTCTGTTATAGAATCGTACATGGCCTTCGCTGCTGCTATGGTATTTTCAAAGAAACCATTATGTTTCTTCGCAGCCCACTCAGACAATTCTACTTGGCGTTTAAGATGTTCGTTGTAATCTTCAATATCCTCAACAAGCCCCTCTCCAAAAGCACCATAGAGAATACTATCCTGTGTAATATCAAGCTCGTTATTAAGTTCACTCAACTTAGACGTGGCCTTCTGGATGCTTTCTGCAAGTGTAAATGCGTTGGACACCCTCTTGTTCAAATCTTCTTCTTTAATAAGTTCTGCGACAATAAGTTTCGAGGATGCAGCCGACATCTCGATTTGTTCTCTCAGCGCCTCCCAAGTTTTTGTAGCTTCTGATACCGTCAATTTTCCAGAATCAGCCGCCAGTCTGTTTGCGACCATCTCGGAAGAGTGAAGCATGTCGTACATCGCTTTAGATGCCTCCTCTGCTCCATTGCGTATTTGAGTGTTAAGTCTCTCAATCTCCTCGGCATTTCTGTTGTAGGTCATTATCGCGTCTGCAATAAACAGCCACATTGCCGCACCAGCAGCAGATATTCCCAAAGACATCGTTTTATATCCAGCTGTCATGCCAGCCAGCTTTTGCTGTAATTTTGTTCCAAGAAGGACTTGAGCACCTATAGCAGTATTCAGCTCTCCAGTAAATGCAAGGGCTGTCATTTGAGCTAGTTTAAATAGCCCAAACGCCAACAATATACTCTTTAATATTTGGTCAATATCCTTCCAATGCAGGAACAATTCTTTCAAAGCGCCAATAGAACCAGAAAGGATGCCTTGTGTTGAATTTCCCATATCGTTAAGCATATTGTTCCATGTAAGGGTAAGGTTGGCAATTCGAACCTTAAGCGTTTCGGCCATTTTTGCTTGGAAGTCAAAGAACTTACCTCCTTCGTCCGTCATCTTTGTAACAACAGACATTACGTCGTTATAGTCAATAGCCTTCTTCTTCATTCTGTCATACACGTCGGCTGTACTTACTATACGTCCTTCAAGCTGCGTGTAATAATCAGCAAGCTGTTTAACCAAAGGTATACCAGCATTCGCGAACATACGAGCATCGCGGCTATTCAGATAGCCATAAGCCTTAATCTGTCCGAGTGCGTATGTAAGACGCTCAATTGGTATTCCTACAGCTGAAGCCATGTCAGCCAGACGGCGTGTGGTATCAACTACGTCTTTAGCGGCAATATCGTATGCTGTGAGCTGTTTGGCAGCTGTAGAAAGTTCAATCAGCGTGTATGGTGAAACGAGAGCCATCTCAGACAGCTCCTTAAATATTTGCGAACCTCTCTCTGCACTATTAATAAGGATGCCGAGAGCACGCTCGTTCATTTCGTACTGAGAGCGAATCTCTATAAGATTCTTGACGAACTGAGTGGACGCTCCAACAGTAAAGTAGAATGCCAGACGATTCTTCATATAGTTAAACGAACGAACCAGAGCGTTGTTTGAAGAAAGCATATCCTTGTTCTGCCCAAGGATTTTATTCTGTTCAAGCCTTAGTTTCTCAAGAGCCTTATTAACTTGTTCTATTTCTTCTTTTCCTTTTACATTAGAGAAGTCGAGACCAGAGCGATAACTTCTCAACATCTGCATTTTATATGCAATCTCATCGAGATTCTTGCTTGGCAAATCCATTGCGACCTTTAAACTTATAGGTCGAGAAGAGATGTTTCTTATTACCGCGATTTGCCTTTGCAGTCTGCGGATGGAATCAGAAAGTTCCGTTCCTCCTTTTAGATAGCGCTGTTGAAGAGTAAGACGAGAATAGGCTTCTTCCTGTTGCTTAAGCATCATGTTAAGTTGCTTAACAGACGCTGTTTTTATATTGTAGTTGTGTATTTCATGACTCTGTATATTTAATGCACTGGCGATAGCTTGTTGCATGTTACTATAGGCAGAAGTCGTATTATTAATCTCTTTTCTATAAGCCTCAAAATTAGCCCTTGCTTCTCTCACTCTCTCATTCTCCTTGTCCGTGTTTTGTGGAGAATATTTTCCGCTAACCGTTCTGCGCTGCTGTTCTGCTTCTGCAACTTCTCTGGAAACCTTCGCCTCCTTCTCTTTTGCTGCGATTATGGTCTGCTCCTTCTGAAGAATACTATCCAGCTGTGTATCTACGTTCTTATTGACGTTTATGAGATAGGTCAAACTTTCCTGCACGTTGCTTGGTAGCGAAATGTATTCAATACCTTTCTTCTTTGATGTTTTTTGCTGCGACTGAGCAAGTTTGTCGTACGCGTCTGCTGTCTGCTTGACGGCATCTGCTTCATCATGCTGTTTCTTTGTACGCTTAGAACTACCTCCGTCGCTTCCACCAGAGCCAAACTTAATATTACCAACAGATTGCAACGATGCTTGCATTTTAGCAACCGCTGCGTCCGTGTTGGCAGTCATTTTGTTTAACCCAGCGTTTAGGTCGTTGACCATTTTGTCGATTGATGCTTTTAGCTTCGCGTCATCGAGATTCGCTACAACTATTGTGGGTTGGTTTGCCATATCTATATAGTTTTTAAAAGATTATTTTTTCTTTTTTACAGGAATATCGTACACTTCGCCTGCTTTTAAGTCTTGCGGTATACCCAGACTGCTAATGAAGTTATCCAGCTTCTGTTGAGCCTCGTACGCCTCCTTATAATTCTCCCAAGCCTTCTTGTCGTTGCCCTTCAGATACTTAGTATGGGTATTATCCACGGCCATGAACTGAATCTGGGCGATAGACAGGCGATACAGATAATCGTCTAGTCTGTATTGGGTGAAGGCTCTGAGGAAGTCGCTTGCGTCTGCAATGACAGTGCTTCCATAAATCGTAATGCTGTCTCCTCCGAGTTCTTCTTCCTCGCGAGCAGTGAATCCGTAAGCGTACTCACCGATTTTCTGAGTAAAAAAAAACCGCCCAAGTCTATTGACTTGATAGCGCCGAGAATGATAGCCGCCCATTGGTTCGTGTCGTAGGTGGACATCATAACCTTGGCCTTCATCATTTTTACGAGCTTATCGTTGCGGGACATAACCTCGTCAACGTCCTCGAAATTATGAATATCGTCGGGAGTGAACAGGTGATTACAGATTACGATAGCAACAATCTCGCACATCGCATCCAAATCGGTACACAAGGCCATTATAACCTTGTTGTCGGTATCCAGAGACTCGTCGGCCTTGCGCATATCCATAACGAGGTTACAGATACGGTACAGGGAGTAGTAGCGCATATCCTTTACGCGATATTCCCTGTCGCCCAATTTAACAAGAGATGGGGTATCGTTGAGTATGTCAACAATATCCTTCTTGATGTCTATTGGAAAGTCCGACATTTCCTGTTTTGTTTGTTCTACATTATTCTCTTTCATATTGTGTTTCGTGAATCGTTTTGTTTATGTTCTCGTATAACGAAAAGGGGAGCGGTCTGGGGGTTTAATCCCTTACGCTCCCCCTACGTTCACGAAAACAAAGCTATGCTGGCAGTAGTTTAGCTAGCACCAACAATCTTGTACATGTGGTCTACGTACGGAGAATCCTTTGTTCCTTCGCCAGTAGTGTATACAAGAGCGGTGATTGTCACACTGTAGTTCAGAGCACCATCGGCCTCCTTCTTGATAGTACCAACGGTCAGACCCTTGTAGATAACCAGAGCGCTGTTGCCACGTCCAAAATCGAGCTTCCACTCATGCTCAGAGGTGTGTGCCGATGCAGCACCCTCATAAATATTGCTGGCAGAATCGTATGTACCACCGAACAGAGCAGGCAGCTCAGACAGGTCGTAGTTAGCCAGCTCGAACGTCATTGTAACAGGCTGTCCTTTGTAGATGATGTCGAATGGGGCATCATAGAACTCGGCCTCAATCTCGGTTGAGTCTGGCTCATCCTGTGCGATTGCGAGACCTTTCAGCACACCCATCAGAGGAGTGTAATCACCACTTGCGCCTACGTTGCGATAACCAAGGCTAATAGGCTTCAAAGTTGTCTTCTTAGTCATAACTTAAATCCTTTTTAAATTAGTTACTTATTATTGTTAATTATTTTGTTGCGTTTCGTCAATTTCGACGATAAACGACTTGATGAACATGTAAAAGGTGTTGTTGGCATTACCCTCGTCCTTTCCATCTGAAGAGAGAATACTATCCTCATCTATCCAGTACGTGCCGTTGTTGTCAGCTTCTGCCGCGCGTTCAACTGCTGCATTAATAGCGTCCTCGAACTGCTTGTACTTTACGGTGTCGAGTCTTCCTCTGGAGATAGGTGGAACGTAGCATCTGATATACACACGGGCATAGCCGAAGGTCGAGTCCTTGAACTCGCTAGCATCTACGAGGTCTCCTACAGTAATGACGATGAAGCCATTTGTAGTATCGTCCTCTGTCAGCTCCTGTGGCTCTTCCATGAGGTA
>Ga0326514_10001338_pt1 | contig 16063 bp, 23 predicted proteins | sample 3_2548_0518_D_FD_203653 | JGI IMG/M metagenome (GOLD analysis project Ga0326514, IMG submission 203653) | Bovine rumen microbial communities from UC Davis, California, United States - 3_2548_0518 | ecosystem: Host-associated > Mammals > Digestive system > Stomach > Rumen | place: USA...
GCGCTGGTGGTATGGAGCCAATGGGCAACCAATACACCCTACTCGCGTATATCCCTTCTGATACAACGGATTTACTTTGAGATTTTCTTGTTTGATGTAATCCCATATGTCACTGTCAAGCCATTCGTAGATCGGGTTAACTACTGTCGCTCCTTTTCGCTTCATCAGCTTAATTAGCGTGCAATCCCACACAGGATCGTTAAGCTCTTGAGCTTCTCGATGCACTTCCTCTGCGTGGTCGTATGAAAAAAATGTAGCTTGCCTGTAGTTCCCCCCCTAATGCCGAAGGTGTCGCGTCCTTGCCGTTTACTGCTTTCCGCAGCTCTTACACCTAGAGAACATATTCTATTAGGGGTTCCTGACTCCTTGAGAACTGAACAACAGTAACGGACAATTCGTGTTGGTGGCATATATTTCTGAGGGATTAGGTTCCACATTGTAGTCCGTGTTCCGTCGGGTTGTTCGTGATAATCAATCCTTGTCTTTACTCCACGTTCATCAAGTCTCTTGAATACTTCTCTTATGTGGCGCACCGTTTCGGGAGCGTCCACCGTAGTGTGAGAGTTCATAACCTCGAAATCATCGGGGTTAAGGCAAGACTCCGCAAGGTGAAGCATTACATCTGAGTCCTTGCCGCCGCTGTATGTCACGATCAATGGAGCTTCGTAGTAGGTCTTGCTCATATCCGCCGCAAGAATTAGAACCTTCTTTGCCTTGTCGATTTTCTCCGCCAGCGTCTGCGGCTGTCTGTCTGTCTGTCTGTCTGTCAAGGTATCATTTATATTGGTTATTCCTAAGTCAAGACTAAACTGTTCCATTATTTACCTCTTTTCTCTACGTCCTCATCAATCCACTTGGCTATGATAAACGCCACTACACATAAGGCTATCCATGCTATCAATTCCATCTCTTTCTCTCCTTTTTTTCTCACGGTATACTCGCCCAGCCTCGAGCCTTTCTTCTCGGTGTAAATAGTAGTTTCTGCGGTTTCTGGCTCTGATTTCTTCCCTGTGGGCTTCTCTATACTTTCTCTGGTATTCGTTCCAATCGGTTGTCTTATTACCCTCTTTCTGGGGAAGTCCAGCTTTTCTTCTTTCGCGGTATATCTTCTGCTTTTCGCGTTCTTGTTCTCTTCTTCTCATATACCGCCTGTGATTATATTCATATCTGGGGCTGCGCTTCTTTTCTTGATTTACCCCATATTTCGCATCCATTTGAGCTGCTTCAAGTTCATTAAGGATGCAATCGGAAAACGGGCAAGTGAAACAATCTTTCCAATGTTTACATCCTGTTACCATAAGATCACCTCTTAAAAATCTTTCTTACTCAGCCCGAGGGTGTTGAGATAATCTTCCGTCCAACTCGGCTCTATCTCGTATTCCTCGCCGTTCACTGTGGTTCCGTACTCACACTTGCCGTCTGTCTGTTCGTATAGCCAATTCTTGAAACACTCGTCTCCATCAAATCGGTGGAAGTACATTCCCTTATACTTGATAAAGTTCCCTTCTATCTCATTCCCGCAAAATTCACAAGCATGGCTCATCCCTCTATACCTATCCTTTCCCGAATACTAATCCGCATACTCGGCGGAAGTTTCATGTTTTCGGCTTCGCGTTTCGCGTAGGCGTCGTACTGTCTGATAAAGTGGCTTTGCTCTACGCTCTTTACCGTGTTCACGTCCATCAGTGCCATTTCCCGAAGGTTTGCAGCATTGCCGAGGACGTTTTGACAAAGTGGTGGGAGACGGTCAAATTCTTCCTCGCTGTGATACACTGAGTTACAGATTGCTTTATATACGAGGTTCCACGCTTCGAGCGCTCCCATGATCTCGTTTTTCGGATTCAACTTGTTCATCTGTTCGATTACCTGACCGACTACCGGTGGAAATCCTTTTGTATCATTTACCAAGTAGGATTTAAGCCCGAGAGCGACTTGTTCATAACTGAACTCTTCCAGACACAAGTGCCATCCTTTGGCTAAATCATCAAGCTCCTTCTCGGTGAACTTCTCATAGTGCCTCGGATATTGAGTTTTGATGATGTATATGATTTTCCATACTTCCTCGATTGTCATAGCCCCATCCTCCTTCTAAAGAAATCATCGTCAACGCCTGAGAAATTGTTCTGGGTTTGTGATCTTGGTTTGTTGGTGTAGTTCCCGTCAAGAACCTTCGCCATGTTCGCGTCGTTCATCAGCCAATCAAAATTCGCGTTCCAATTTCTGCTGTTGTTCCCCTTCAGGAAGTCGGACTTCTCAGCTAAATCGAAAACTCTTTGAATCTCTTCAAGGCTGTACTTTTTCAACCGTGCTCCGATAGCTTTCTTTCTACTGTCTGACAGTTTGGTAAGTCTGGGGAACGACACGCAAGTGTTGTTGTACATATCAGCGATTAGCTGATACTTATTTTTCTCTATCTCTATATCTGTCTCTAACTCTTTCTCTATCTCTGTGTTGCAATTTGTTTCAATTTGTTTCATCGGTGTTGCATCGGTGTTGCATTGCAACGCTTCTTGTTCCTTTTTTCTTGCCCTTGATAACCTTGACCGCTGTGTTGATGCGGTTTCGGAGCCGATACACGTCTGGACATATGGCAGGAAGTACTCTTTCCCGTTCTCGCTGCTCTCTAAAAGCCCTACCCTTGAGAGGTATTGAATTGTTACTCTTACGTCGTCAGCGTTCTCGTCGATATCTAACGCGAGTTCCTCGGCGAAGTCGTCCATTACATCGTCAAAGTAGAGATATCCGTCGTCCTTCAGTGCTTTGAGCTGCATCTTGAGATAGATGATTGTATACGTATCACCTCCGGCTAAACTTCTAAGTCTCTTGATACGTTTACTTGAAAAGAAATCATTGTAGAGCTTTAACCAAAAATACTTCTTGTTTTCTCCCATCTACTCACCCTCAATCTCCCACTCTGCAACAATCGATAGAAAATCTTCCAGCCTCAAAGTTACAAGGTTTTCACAATTATTTTTTCTAAAGAACACTACAGGAATTTTCCCGCTTTTACTGCTGTCTCTTATCGCCTGTTCCATCCATTCATATATCTGTAGTTTCTCCTGATGCTTACATTCAATGTGTATGTTAGGAAGTCCAACAACATCTGCTGCGTCCCCTGTGTTCCCACAATACTGAGCTGTTCTTCTGGAATCATAGCCATGATCGCGCAATATGCCGACTATTTCTCTTTCATATCTAGCGCCCTTTTGTTTGCTGTTAATTGGCATCTATCCTCCTTTCCACCCCTGCCCTGATAAAGCAGGGGCTTTAAACTCCATAAAGTCTGATTCTGTGATAAATTCCTTTCGGAAACGAAAAGGCTTAAACTGTGATTTCCGTACATTCTCTGAACTTATCTTTATCGAAGCCCGGGAGGCTCTTTACCGCCTCTTTATCGCTGCTACTCAGCTTATTCCACCAAGCCTGCTTATCCTCGGCTTTCGCAACGAATATTTTCACGTAACCGCCGATTGTCTTGTATTCAGGGTGGTTTTCTTTTTCTTTGTCACTCATGTCGTCGGCGTCTATGAAATCTGAATAACTATATGGGCATCCTTTCATTACCCTGTATGCTCTGCTCTCGTACCAATCCTCGAACGTCCAATCGCTATCCTTATCGAAAATCTTGATCTTGGGTTCTTTTTCTGTACAAAAAATTCCGCTGTTCCTATCTCCGCTGTTCCAATCTCCGCTGTTCCAATATCCGCTGTTCCAATTTCCGCTGTTCCTATCTCCGCTGTTCCTATATCCGCTGTTCCAATATCCGCTGTTCCAATTTCCGCTGTTCCTATTTCCGCTGTTCCTATCTCCGCTGTTCCTATCTCCGCTGTTCCAATATCCGCTGTTCCTATCTCCGCTGTTCCTATTTCCGCTGTTCCAATTTCCGCTGTTCCTATTTCCGCTGTTCCTATCTCCGCTGTTCCTATATCCGCTGTTCCAATTTCCGCTGTTCCAAATTCCGCTGTTACTATCTCCGCTGTTCTTATCTCCGCTGTTCCTATATCCGCTGTTACTTTTTCCTGTGTTGCCTTTTCTGAGGTTTTCACAAGTGATCTCAGCAAGAATCCTTATCTTGTTGGTAACACGTTTAACACCTTCCTCCGCGATATCTCCGACTGCTTCTACTTCGCATATCCTTGTATCATCTGATTCAGCGTAGAACTCGTAGCAATCTGCGATTGTTTCACAGAAGTGAAACCCCTGTCTGCACGGTATCGGCTTACCGTCAAAAGTAAACTCTTTGCCTATCTCGTATTGCATCCCTCTACAAGTCAAATCTTTATTAAATGCCTTATATCCTTTCATTTTCATGTCTCCCTTCATAAATAATTTTTCCCGTATCTTTTGCGGAACTCATTCGCTGTCTTTCCGTAGTACTCCATCCATGCTTTCTGCCCTATCTTCTGAAGCTCTTTGTCGAAGTTTCCTTTATCGTGCAGCTTCATGTGGCAGCTATGACACAACATCACTGTCAATCCGTCTTTATCTGCTAGTTTGCGATTCGCTGTACCATGTATTACATGGTGACGATCAGTAGCATATTGCCCGCAGAGATAACAACTCTCTGTGTTTTCTGTGTGGATAATGCTTTCTTTACTTCCCACCCATACCTCTTCTTCTTTTGCTTTCCTTGCTGCTCGCCTGGCTTTTGCTTTAGCTTTAAGCTCGTCCTTGTGAGTGTCGTAATATTTCTTCTTGTATGCCCTGATTTTCTCCTTGTTCTTTGAAGCGTAATTCTGGTAGTAAGAAAAATTTCTAAGTTCCTGAGTATCTCCCCATTTACAATCAGAGAATGGGCAAGTGAAACAATCTTTCCAACGTTTGCATCCTGTCTCCATATGTATTACCTCTTTTGTTCTGTCTGTTCCTCAAGCTGTCGAATCTTTGCTAACTCCGTCGAAGTCAGTGTTTGAACCCCAACGGATGCAGCCTCCTGAACCATCATATCTACTAATGCACTCATTTCTGACGTGTTGAATGTGTGTGAACCTCGGAGCATCACGTAACATCTGAACATCTTTCCGTCTTTTCCTTCCTTTGTCTGGGAGGTTGGCTTTAAGTGGTACTTTTCAGCGTTTAGAGCCGTTTTTTCGGCTTCGTCCGTGTCGGGTAGATAAACAGGTATAGGCTGTCCGTCTATGCACTCTCTGAGCCCGAGGGCGCGTAAATTTTGGTTATGAATCTCGTTGATGTTGGCTCCGAATTTTAATGTTTTTTCTGCGACCTTCCCCGCGAGTTCCCAATAATATGAATTTTGATTCCGGCTACGTTTATTTTTGTGCTCCTGCAAGTCCCATTCCGCGTCAGGCGGTTGGTCCATAAGGAACATAACTAATTGTCGTGTGTTCTTCGTGATTTTCATTTTTTATCCTTCGTCTTAGAAAACCTGTTCATTACGGCCTGATATCCTGCTTCTGTCATTTCGTCGAGAGACTTGATTTTGAAGGGAGCTAACACCGTCGAGATATCGATCCCAGTCCTCTTCATTTCGCTTTCGATCTCTGCTTTTTGCTTCGCAGTTATCTTTGCAAGCATCGGGTCACTTTTAGGAGCTGCTTTCTTTGCTGCTGTTTTTGGCTTGATCTCGGAGCTTTCTTCTTCGCTGTCCTTCATTTCGTCGGTCGGAATACAGAAGGTTTGGAAACAAGCGTACTTAAACGCTGCGCTGAGTGCTTTGTTTGTTGATTTATCACTTCTATCCATCGCTTCACCGATTACGACACATTCGATACTAGAGCCGTCGTCCGTATAGAAGGTATATTTCACGGTGAGAATGGTGTAAACCATCGTTGTGCCACTGCTGCCTGTCCGTTCCTCTCTGCGTGAATCAAGCACCGTAGGAGTAACGAAAACTTTGTTCTTTACCATCGCGGGATTGAGTGCGCTCATTACTGCGTCGATTCCTCTGTATTTGTAATGATCGTAAGTGTTAACGCTGTCCTTTCCGACTATTCCGACATCTTTCATTACATTGGCTATTGCTGAATAGATTTTGCCCTCCATGTTTTATTCCTCCGTGTATTCAATCTCGTTAAATTCAAGGAACTGTCTCACGCTTTCCGCGTCCTCTGCTGCTACCGTGAATGTTATATTCTGGCTTGTGAATGGAATCTCTGAGGCGTCAATCGTAAATGCTTCAGGCTCTACCTCGGGGGTGGGTTCCTCTTCTTCCTGTGTCTCTTCGGTTTCTGCTGCTTTCGCTGCTTCTTCAGCTTCTTGTCTTGCTTTCTCCGCTTCTGCTTCAGCTCTTGCTTTTGCTGCTGCCTCAGCCCTTGCCCTTGCTTCTTCCTCAGCTTTCCTTCTTTCCTCAAGCTGTTTTTTTACTGCGATGTAAGTCGAGTTCTTCGCTATCGCTGCCGCGAGGTTTCCTGTATTCTTGTAAATTCCGATTAGCTCATCCTCAATCTCTGAGTTAAGCCCTTTAATAGCTGCCAAGTCGTTTTTAACTCTTACGACTGCCTCCTGAATGTCGGATATGATCTCATTATCACTGCATGTTGCGTTCTTCCATGTACTCTTAAATACTGCTGAATAAGGTAAGAACTCCTCGAACTCTCCGATGTTCTCCGCATACACCACTTTTGTGTGTTCAATCTTCTCGGCGATACGCTTTTCTTCAAAGCTCTTTAATTTCGCGTCGATCATGTCGATAGGCTTATCAATAACTGAAAGAACATCTTTTACTTTCGCTTCAAATTCTTCGTAAGGTTTATTGAAAGTGCGTTTTACTTCCTTCCTGCGGTCGTCCACTGCTTTCTTAATCTTGCGCAGGGTTGCCAAGTCTGCTTTTGATTCTTTTATGTTGTCCTCTGTGATCTCAAGTTCCATGTATGCCGTCATTTGACGTTCAAGAGCTTCTTTTATCTCTTCGATGTTGCAATCAATAACACCTGCCTGCTGCGTTACTTTAACTTCTATATCATTCATTTTCCTTATCCTCCTTACTTTCCGTGTACTCTCTCAAGTTCTTCGCTGACTTCGAGGATATCCCTCGCGTACTTGCTGATCTTGCCCCTTTTCGCCTTGTAGAAAGCGTCTTTTTCACCGTGGTATAACATCAGCGCTAAACTTACGTCCTCGTTGCAATCGAAGAGTTCTGACATGATATCCGCACCGACGTGTACATTGTTGTCGATATCGAACAGATCATAAATTCCAAGTCGCTGCATCCTCTGCCTGTGAGTAGTTGCGTCTATCTGCATCAATCCGATGCAGGTGAACGATGAATCAACAACCTTGTGATTGAATCGGCTTTCCTTCCAACAAATCGCCTCAAGTAATTCGGGACATATTCCGTACTCTTCGCCCCATTTCTCACAAGCGTCCTGTACCTTCTGGGGTACAATTATCTTTTCCGTTTCAACCTTCCCTGCGTGTACCGTTATCGCGGGTATCAAGAAAGACAGAATTGCTAAGTGCTTAATCTTTTCCATTGCTCATCCTTTCATGAAGTTCTCGAAAACGAAGCGTATTCCGCAGATTACATATTCAAATATCTGCTTCTGACTGCCATCGAGATAGTTTTGGATTGTGATTATTCCATTCATGAGCTTAAAAGTTAACTCATACAGAATCATTTCTCTGCTCCTTTCACAATTTCGAGAATGTCGTCGTCGGGGATTTTTAAGACTCCGGCAAGAACTTTTAATTCGTATATCCTCATTTGGCGGGGGTTCTCGATGCGGGTTAACAATGTTCGATAGTCAAATCCTGTTTGCCTTGCCAACTCTCTGAATGACTTGATTCGCTGCTCAGACATTAGCTTTAAGATTTTCCATTTCATGCTGCCTCAAGTGCCTCCATTATTTTTGATGCCTGCGGTGATTTTGTGATGATGCAGATTGATGTTGCCATGCTGATTGACATGATCGTGTCGTCGTCTACATCGATGAAGTCGAACCCTTCATTGAATCCGTACTCTTTGATACTCTCAATCCACTCTGTATACGGTGTGGTGATGTTTAACTTGTTATATAACTCTCTTGCTGATACGATACTTGTTATTCTTCTCATATGTACCTCACTTTCTTCGGTTAAACCGATTTAAACGGGTAAAAATTGAATATCTGCATAGCTTGTTGAATATAACTTCTCGATTTCTTTGATCTGTGGAACTGTCGGGAATGATTTAGCGCGTTCCCAATTACTTAGTGTTTCTGGTGTTATGCCTAGTGCTTTAGCGGCTTCTATCTGAGTATAGCCTGCGTTCACTCGAAGAGCTTTGAGCGTCATCATGCGGAGGAACCTCCTTTCTTGAGAATTATGTTCATCGGTTAAACCGATTTCATTTCTGTATCTTTATAATAATCGGTTAAACCGATATTGTCAACACTTTTTTTCATTTTTCTTGAATTTTTTTTCATTTTGCCCGATAATGGTTACGGAAGGAGATTAAACAAAAAAATATACCCCGACGCACCGCTTTGATACGTCGGGGTAATTGTTATTTAAGACTATTGATTGTTGAAATATCAGCGATTCCCAAAAGTCCTTTAGCCTTTTTATGATTTATAACTGCCTCTTCTGTTTTAGGCCCGAAAATACCGTCAATGTCAAGCCCTGCTCCGTTCGCATCAAGTTGGAACTGCAACCACTTGACCGAATCACCGCGGTCGCCTCTTTTGATGGTATCAGCAGTCAGTGTATACGGGTTATCCATAACATCGTACTTTGTGAGCCCGTACTTCTCGATAATCGCGATTACCGAATTAACCTCCGTCGAGCTTGTCATATAGCCGCAAGCCTTAATCTGCTGCATCTGTTCTCTGTAGTCACTCGTAGTGAGCACCTTAGCATACAGAGAAGTGTTCAGCAGTTCATAGTAATTAAAAACGGACTGCTCAGCGCTATCATAAGCCCTAAAAGCTGCCCGTATCGTTGTATGCTGCCCGAGAGTGTATTCTTCCTTTGTGGAAGATGTGAAAAACTTCATGCTCCAATATTTAACAGCCGTCTTGCCGGTTCCTACCTTCTGCCCGAAATAAGCATTATGCTTTTTCATTATCGGACTTGTTCCGTAGGCTGATTCGACGCAAGCCATGCCGATACATACCGAAGGTTTAACGTTTCCAAGCGTTCTGTACGCTTTCTGCGCCAGAGGCGCAATCATTTCGATGAATAATGAAATCTCTGCCGCAGTTGCCATTTATTTTTCCTCCCTACTCACAAGTACATCAATAGCTTTAATAAGAATAGGCGGTAACGGAATACCCATAAGCCCCGCGTTCTCTACTATCGATATAAGTTCGTTTGCGCAGAATCCAATAATCGCAGCGTCACGTATATAGTCCGTCCCGATAAGTAAATCAAGCCTGTACGCAATTAAGACGAATAACAGCGTCATTCCTTTCTTGCACAGGCCTTTATATCCGACCTTGCTGCTTAAAGCCCCTGTTTTACTCTTGGGTGATGCTTTGAATACTCCTGCAACGAGTAGTCCTGAAACATAATCGATTCCCATGAAAAAGATTAAAGTAGTCAACCCTGCGCTCCATTCTCCGAATAATGTGGTTATCATCGAGCCTATGATTCCGATGAACATTGCTAATATAGTTTTTCCTTGCATAACTTTTCTCCTTTAACTCTTAACTCTCATTTCTTCAGCTTGTAGCGTGTTAATATACTTTCATGTCCACCTCCTTTTTCGTTGTGATCTACGTAGGTTCGCAAACAATTACGTTACAATTAACTAGGTGTAAATGATAAATAAACCGTTTTGCCTCTAAGAGCAGTTAAATTTCCATCGGTGCTTTGCAGATAAATGGCATTATATTCCCATATCATGTCGCGGTTAAGGGCATTAACTTCTGCGGAGGTTAAATTGCGTTCACCTATAATTGTGCCCTTTGTTAGAGTTGGGCGGCTTGTAAACAAAGAAGTAGTTCCACCGACAGTCCATCCTGATTGTTCATGGAAATATATCATTAATACACCTTGTCTATTTATAATTGCTAATTTGTTCGCAAAATTGCTAATTTGCGAGCTTAAAACGTCTACTGCTGCCTTCACGCCGCCGCTAGTGACAGGTTTCGTACTGTTTGTGGTCGGTGTCGTGTCCCATTGTGTCGCATCCCCATCGTAAGTTGACTGTTTGCCTGCAAGTGCCGTATATACTGCACCACTCTGAATCGGCAGCGCATTATTTTGAATCGGAGTTGACGTAGCTGTCTGATTCTTCCACTTTCCCGCTGTTGCATCATATCTAAGCAACTGTGCATTCCCAACGCTTGATATTGATACATCCTCTAATCCACTTAATTCTGTGGGAACATCCTTCCATGTTCCGTCACCTCCGAGGAACTTTGTGTTATCTCCCGCTGCGGGTGCAGGCACTAAGCCGTGTACGCCTGCCGTTGATGAGGTTGCTCCTACCATATCATTAACTGCGCCTGACACCTCGCCAGCCCAATATTTCGCGTTGTTGTGATACGCCGCGTCGCCACTTGTAACAGGAACACCGTTTCTCGTACCATTCGCCCATGCTTCAGCATCTTCCTTGTTCTGTGCCGCTGCTGATTCGCTCAAGCCTGCGTTCGTTTCGCTTGTGCTTGCGGCTGTTGCGCTGTCTGCTGCCTCGCCTGCGTAGTACTTCGAGTTGTTGTGATACGTGGCGTCTCCGCTTGTTACGGGGGTGTTGTCTCTTTCTCCTACAGCCCACGCCTCAGCGTCTTCCTTTGACTGTGCTGCTGCAATATCGCTTGCTACGGCTGTCGCTGCGCTGCCGCTTGCTGCGTTTGCGTAGTATTTCGCGTTGTTGTGGTATGTTGCGTCGCCGCTCGTTACGGGTACGCCGTTTCTGGTTCCGACCGCGTACGCCTCTGAATCTTCCTTGAGCTGCGCAACGCCTGAAACTGAAGCCGCCGCTTCGTCTGAGTAGTACTTGGCGTTGTTTTGATACGCGGGATTGTCGCTTGTTACAGGAACACCGTTAACAGTTCCAGCACCGTATGCCTCTGATTTCGCCGCGTCTGCGTCCATCTGCTCGATGAATCCGTCAATCTGCTGAGCAAGCTCCGCAGCCTCTTCAATGAGTGGGAGGTCGGTTTCGCTAATCACTGTGTCGTCGGATAATGCGGCGGGCTCAACGTGGAGGATGAAGTTAACCGTCGCGATTCTGTCGTCACCGTCCACGAGAACAAGTTCACAAATCACGTCACCCGCTACGGCGGTCATTTGCTCGGTAATGTCGAATGTTACGACGTTGGAACCTGCTGTCACTGTTGCGAGATACTGAAATCCTGTTCTGTCGGGCTTGGTTCCCTGTATATACCCTGATACGCCGTTCGGGATGTTGAATGTGAGTTCTCCGTCATACAGATACATTGTCAACGTACGGGTGTTATTGTCGTATTGGCTCGCGTTAACTCTTGGCAACACCTGCCCCGTGATTAAGTCCAGGTTAATTGATTGTGTTATCATCCCCGCCCTCCTTTCCAAATAAGCCGTTTATCTGCTTGAGTGCTTCGACTTCCTTTTGAAGCCGTTCAATCTGTGAATACTGCTGAATGATAGCGTTGTTGTAGTCGTTGGCTCTCATGCGTTCGAAATGCGAACACGCGTCTCTCAGGACCATACACATAAGGTCAGCAGATATGTTGTGTTCTTCCATGACGCCGACAAGTAATTTTCGGATATCCTCAGACGCCTTAGAGCACACAATCGTCATTGGTATGTTTGCTTCAATATCCATTACAGTTCCTCCACGTGCTCTTTGAATGTCGCGATGTCAGCGTCACACTCTTCTTTGTACGCCTCATATAGCGTGGGTGACTGAATGTTGATGTTCATGTTAACGTCGCCGGTTGTGGTTTTCTGTGCGTACATATTAACCACTGTCTGATTCTCGATAAGCACGTTCGCGCTCAGGGTAGTTGATTTTGTTTCTTTATACATAAATGCCTCCTTACGATATGGATTGAATTAATCCGTCTGCTGAGTTGATTGAACCCGTCGAAGTCGTGACAGTTTTCGCGTACCTTATTGTTTGTTCTGTCAGATTGTTTATAACCGTGTGCGTATCAGAACGGGTACTTAGTGAGTAAGTTGTGTCTGGGGTGCTTGCAGTGCCGTACAATGTCACATACCCGCCGCCTGACGGGATGTTTCCCGACACAGAGAAATTAACGTTATGATAACTCGTTGAACTGCTAAGAGACGCACTTGATAAGCCTCCGTAACTTATACGCGCGAAACCTGTAAGCACGTTCCCAAGCGATGCGTTCTCGTATTCAATACCCTTGACGAAACTCGTCGAACCACTCACGCCGACTACTCCATTCAGTGCCAACTTACCGATGATGTTGAAATATCCGTCGCCGATTTCAAGTGCCGCCGATTGGGTTCCGTTTGTCTTGTAACCTGTGATTTTACCCATGTTCATTACGAGCTTGCGCCCATCGGCTGTCATGGAAGTGATTTCTCCGTCGTTCTTCAGCTTGAAATACGTTGAATCAATCGTCAGATTCTTCGAGCTGAGGGCCCCTGTCGCGAGGTTGAAAGTTGTGTTTCCTCCTTCGTCCTGAAGTACTCCCGACTTGATGATGTTAGCTGTTAAGGTTCCTGTGTCGATGAAGTCTGCAACGAAGTGACCGTCAATCGTCCATGCGGTGGTAAATGGCCCGTTATACCCCGATGTACTAAAGCCGATTCCGTTCAAATTCATACGAATGACGTTTACGGCTGTGCTTACGTCGTCAGTGTCCATGATGAGGATTTCTTGAGGTTCCCCGTCGGCATTGGTGTTAAATACCACATGACCGCCTAGCCCACCTTGAATGAGTTTTGTTGCGCGGGCAATAGCTTTCTGCATATGTGAGGTCTGAGCCTCTTCAGAACTCGCTATTTCCTCATCAAAGAAGTTATTGAGCGTGTAGTAAGTGTTGCCGAGTGTGATTGAGTTATACCGTTCCTGTAGAACGTCGTAGTCAGTTCTTACTACCTGCGTCGTGAAATCTACGCCGAGCTTTGAATAAACCACGTGAACCACATCACACATATTCACGCGCTCAAGCGCTGCGATGTTCTTGTATTCTTCCGTATTCCAGAGCTGAACAAATGACACGGTGATGTTGTTTCGGAGTTTCCAACCTTCATTGTTAGCGACGTAACTCTGTGCCTTAGCGCGGAGCTGTGCGACGCTCGGAGCATCTTCGTAATTAGATGAAAAATCGACGGTCTTAATGACCTGGTACGGATAATCTGAAACGTGATTCGATAACACAACCTTTTCAGGAAGCATTACCGTGGTTTCTCCGTTCGTCCAAAACGGACATATTCCCGTGTACACCTCGGTCATATCCAAGGTGTTGTTCAATGCTGTGATATTCTTGCCATATCGGAGCGTTACGCCGTTGTCACTGCCTCTATTCTGTCTGAGAATCACATTCCAACGCGAAAACTCGTAATCACCGTGACCGTATACATCCAGAATCGAACCTTCCTCACCGCTCAGCATCCCTCGAACGCTCCGAGGCGTGTCGATGCTATAGCCGCCTGTCACTGTCAAGTCGGTTGTGAACGTGAACGGACAAGTCGGTGTCACGTTGTTCGGAAGATTCGAGAAAGCCTCTTGAATCGAGCCTGCCGTGAATGGCGACACCACCATGCGCGCGAGCCTGTAACTGATATGCTCCGCGTTGATGGTGATTATTCCGTCTAGTGGTCGGGATATCTTGTATATGACGAACGGTTCCGTCAATCCGCCATCGTGTGGCTGAGCTAAGATAATACGATTTTCCTGAATATCGCTGTAATGAATCCCTGTGATGGGGTATTTCATTTCAAGCTCGTACATCCCGTTTCGTTCTTCAACGACTTTGCAGGTAATCGCGTCTGCCAACCTTCCGAGCCCGTTCGTTGTGAAATTTACTTCGTTTCCTTCATATAATATAGGCGTCATATAATCCACCACCTCGGAATTAAATCAATCTGGGTGATTGCACCCGTGAAGCTAACTCCGTTGTTACCGGAGTGTAGCACTATGTCAGCACTAAAAGCTACGTTGCTGTTGCAATTTGTCGCGCCTTTAAATGCGTCCATGATCTCACAATCGATATCAACATATTCGTCAATCTGTGAAATCGTAATCGTTTCGCTTGCGATTGATACCGTTCCCGCGCCGCTGCCGTACACTCTCAATAGAGGCTTTGCATCGAAATTCGTGCGGTTCAGTATCGTGTTATTGCTTGTGAGAACTATTTTTTGTTCTCCACTCTTTAAGAATCTCTGCGGCTTGCAATCAAACTCAAGTGTAAACTCGCCGCTTCGGTTCATATACCCGTGTGAAGTAATCGCGGGGTTCGTAATGAATCTAGCCATGCGATACTCGTAAGGGTGGTAGGTGTCCTCAAGGCGTTTATAGCCTATCTGTGCGCCTGCATAATTAAGGAAGTCCCTCACCCTATGAGGCATATCCTCTTTTATGAACGCGGGGTATTCAAGGGGAACATTTTTAAAGTTCCCCTTATCGAAAATCAGCGCCCCGTCACGCCCGTCAACTTCCTGTATCACTACGTTTCGTTCAGGAGCGGAGAAGGTAGCTTCTCCCGAAATCCATATACCGAACTCCTGTGTCGAACGACCGTTAAATGTAAAATAGTGCATCATCCGAAAACTACCCCTCTTCTCATTACGTTGCTTGCTATGCGCTGTTCGAGAATGTCTGCAAGTTCTGATACATCCTGTCCCTGTGCGCCATATACGTTGATATTGAATGTATTTGTTGTTGCGCCTGCGCCGAGCTGCGGTGCATCGATTGAAGGAACCATCGTAGACGCTAAGTTGCTCATAGCATTTGCAACCTGCGGAAGTCCGTCCGTGATTCCTTTAGTGAGCAAATCAATCATGTCAGGCATGAATGTGTGGAAGTTGCTCAATGGTCCAACGTCGGGTTCCGTGAAGTGAATGTACGATGCGATTGTATCTGCCACACCTTTGATTGTCTCCTTCACGTCTTTAATCTTCTCTTTAATTCCACTTATCAAGTTCGAGATCATATCAAGCCCCCAATTATAAAACTTCTCGGGGAGGTTTGAAACGTATTCAGCCGCCGCACCGATTCCCTCAGTGATTGCGTTCTTTACGTCTGTGACCTTCTCGGACACTGCTGTGTATATCTGGGTGAAGATTTCCTCAAAATTGGTCTTTATCGCTGTGATTGTCGTTGAAATCCAAGTCTTAATTGAGTTCCATACGTTCATTATTGCGCCCTTAATTGCTTCTAACGCAACCGATATAGCAGTCTTAACGCCTGCCCATATGTTTGTAAATGTCTGCACTAAATCAACGCCGAAAGCGCTAAAGAAGCCTGTGACAAGTGCTATATGCGCCTGTATGAAAGCGAGCATACCATTAAGCCATGCCTGAAGTGCCTGTCCGATGTGTTCGCAAAATCCGTCGATATCACCCGTCAGAAGCGCTACAAATGCCTGTACGATATTGGTGATAAAATCCACGATGCTTTTAACGACGGTTAAAACAGGGCCTATCGCGTTGATTATTCCTGAAGCAATTCCCGCGAGGAATTTAAACAAGAACTCGAACGCAGGCTCAAGTGCGATCATCATAGCTTTGAATGATTCCTTGAGTTCTTCGACAATCGGCTTGATTGTGTTCATAGCATTGGCGAGATTGTCTTTCAAAACGCCGACAACCTCCATGACGCTGTTTCTGAAGTCCTCGTTTGTTACAAACAAGTACGCGAACGCTGCGCCGAGAGCTGCAACCGCCGCAATAATTAACCCGATTGGGCTCGTTAATGCTGCAAGTACCCCAGACAAGCCACCGAAGTGCGTGACCGCCTGTCCAACTAGCGTTAGTACTTTGCCACCTACAGCAATAACGGAACCTACCCCACTGACAATCTTGCCGATTATCAAGAGCGCAGGTCCTATCGCTGCAACTATTGCAGCAATTTTTATAATTTGTTCCTTTTGACTATCATCGAGTGCGTTTAGCTTATCGACGAACTTCTGAACACCGTCCACAGCCTTTCTTATCGTCGGCATCAGCAGATCACCAAACGAAATTGCCAACTCTGACAGGTTTGATTTTAATATGGTTAAAT
>Ga0326514_10001339_pt1 | contig 16058 bp, 27 predicted proteins | sample 3_2548_0518_D_FD_203653 | JGI IMG/M metagenome (GOLD analysis project Ga0326514, IMG submission 203653) | Bovine rumen microbial communities from UC Davis, California, United States - 3_2548_0518 | ecosystem: Host-associated > Mammals > Digestive system > Stomach > Rumen | place: USA...
TGGCTTGAAAAGCAAGGTGAGCAGAAACCTGTTATTTCTGATGAAGCCATACGAGAAGGTGTGGCTCATTTTGGAATTACTCAATACCAGATAGATAATTGGTTAAAGAAGTATATTGATGTTGAAAAGCAATGTGAGCAGAAGCCTACTAATGAACCAAAGTATAAAGTTGGAGACATTATAAGACTCAAAGACGGTGATGGCTTAGAATGGACTGTAGAAGAGGTATTCAATAACGGATATTACACCATTGTCTGTGCTGATAGAGATGATTTCATACTACTTGACGATAATTGGGAACTTGTAGAGCAGAAGTCTACCGAGTGGAGCGAAGAAGATGAAACTCGTCTGACAAATATCATTATTATGCTTAAAGAAGGCGCAAGTCACCACTTTATAAAGGATGATATAAAGAAAAGTGTAGATTGGCTCAAATCCCTCAAAGACAGAGTACAGCGGAAACAAGAGTGGAGTGAAGATGTCGAAGACGCTATAACTCTATTAAAAGATATTGCAGAGGAACAAGAAAAAGACTATTGCCCATATAATGCAAATGATTTACGAAAAGCCGCCCAGTATCTTGAAACTTGCAGACCTCAGAACACTTGGAAGCCAAGTGAAGAGCAGATTAAAGCCGTCAAAGAGGCTGCGTGCTATAGTTCTGTGTTCTCAGAAAAAACTATAGATAATCTGATTGCACTTAGTAAACAGTTAAAGAAACTAAGGGAGGAATAGTTATGAGTAGGGCAAAAGCAAAATTGGTTATAATGCATGATTTGCAATACAAACAACCCGATTTGATTTTAACCAAGAAAGATTGTGATATGATAGCAAACGCTTTAGCTGAAACGTACGGTTTAAAAGAACCTGTATTAATACGTTTCTACAATTATTTAAAAGCTGTTGGAAGGTTATGAAAGTAGAAAAAACGTGTAAATATTGCAAACATTGTTTCTTGGGTAGACACAATAACTATTGGTGTGATTATGGAGGTAGAGGTACTATAAGATAACCTTGGGGGGTTGTTTGGAAAGCCGATGCAAATAAATGCAACGATTTTAAAGTTGAAGAAATATATAAAAATTTAGAATTTGAGTAGCTATGAAATACTGTGTAGAAAACGAGATTTTTGGTCATCTGGAAAGTATCATCAATGGTGCAGAAAGAATGACAAGCGGTAACTTTATGCACAACAAGAATGCAATCAAGCTATCCGCAAAGATTATAATAGACAGACTTCACAGTCTTGGTATTTACGAAAAAGAATAAAGTTATGAAAGCAAACAAAATCCAACAATATCTATGTGATGTTATCTGTAGTCAGCAAGACTTTTGGAAACACACCAACGATATTACTTCACCTACCCATCTCAACGACATAGAGGAAGGGTGTTTTGCACAATTAGGCAACTTGATTTCTGATAAAGACAGAGAAGAGTTTGAAGATAAGTTGAAAGACTTATATTGGTTTATAAGAAAGTTCGATTAGCTATGAAAGCAGAAGAAATAATAACAAGAATACGTCAAGCCTGCGATGCTATCTACGAAAAGTACGAAGGTAATCCTCTAATTGAAAAGGATGATATTATTGCACCCTTTGAAGATATTATCAATGACTATTACGAAGATTTAAGTCCAATGTAATTATGAAAACAAACGAAGCACCAGAGAAAATTTATTTTACTCAAACCGAAAATGGAAAGCACTATTATACAGAAGGTGTTCCATCTGAACGAAATCATGTTGAGTATATCAGGAAAGATGCCTTTATTGAGAAGGCAAAGATGTTTTTTAAAGAACAGACGGAGTGGGTAGACATTGTAGGTGATTATCATTGGGATGAGGATTTCTTTAAAGAATTTGAAAAAGCAATGAAGTTATGAAATATATTAGTTTAGAAGAATTAGAAAAGTATATCTCAGAAAAACGTAGAGATTGTGAGGCAAAAATAGAAGCACTTGAGGGGAGTCGTCCAGAGTATAAGGCACACCTTAGTGGTGCTATGGTCGGATATTTTAATGCACTAAGTTACGCAACAGCAATAGCAAAAGAAATAAAAATTTAAAGATATGGTCTGGCATACTTACTTGATGATAATATTAACCATACTATATATTGCGTGGAAAATATACGTGTATTCTTTATCTATTGAATTTACGTATTATAAAAAGTGTCCATCATTTGCAAAACGCAAATGTAGGGAGATAAAAATTGTGCTGAAAAAGTACTGGGAATGGTATGGGCTAAGTCATCTTAAAGTACCTTTAATTGTGTGGCTTATCTATGGCGGTATATTTATTTGGTAATTAAAAGACAAAATAGCTTATGGAACTGATAGACAAAGACGCTTTAGTAGCGGAGATAGAGAGAAGGATAGAGCATAATACAGAATGGAAAGGTGCTTGTAAAACTCTTGCTGTCCTTGCTGCTAATCAAGCTATAGAAGAGGACAAGAAAATTCTCTCTATTATTAACTCTCTCGAAGTGAAAGATGTGGATTTGGAAAAGGAAATATCATTCCAATGGTCTAAGTTCTGTCTTAATGATAAAGATAAGGATTCTTTTGTTAAGGTTGCCAAGCACTTCTTTGAACTTGGGATTAAAGCAAAAGATTGGGAGAAGGAAAGAGTGGAAGAATGTCCCTACAGGCGAGTAGAATGCACAATGTATGATGGTCATATTCTTGAGTGTAAAGGTGCTTGTAGTTGGGTTGTGGACTATCCTAAATTAAAAGAACTTAAAGCACAGAAAGGAGAAGAGGTATGACAGAGAAAGAGAAACTTAAAAAGTTGAAGGAATTGGCAGATGCAATGTACTACGCTGCACAGTATCTTACTACTGATGCTTCAAGGTTGCATAAGGCTATGGATGAGTATCACAATTTCATTATTCACGAATGTAAAGAAGAGCCTGTAAAAATCAAGAGAGGATGTAAGTATCGCTGTCTTAGTGACATGGTAAACATAGATACGGGAAATATATCCTTTATTGGGGGTAGAATATATCTTGCACCAAAAGATGACACTTTGGTGTCAGAAGAAAACGGATGTCTTTGTGATACATCCGAAGATGCTTCAAACTTTAAACTTGTAGAAGAGCCTGTAACCAAAGATAAGTTTACTTTTACTTCACTTCCTCGCCTGCTCGATATGATAAAGCCTACAGACAGAGTGAAATGGTATTCTAGTAGACTTGCAGATGCCTTAGAGGAAGAAGGCTATATTACTGATGCTAAAATCGTCAGAGAAAGCATTAAGATTATGAATGGCGAGAAAGTTCCAATGGCAACTATGGATGAAGAGCCTGTAAACGAGGACTTGGAAGAAGCAAGCAAGGAATGGCTTAGACCGCAACTCGATAAGTCCTATGCCAACTACGGAGAGGCAAAGATGATGGAGCTGACACACTTTGACGGATATGCTATGTTAGATGCTATTGAGTTCGGTGCTGAGTGGCAACAGGAAAAAGACTCCATTCCTGCTGAATACTTGGAAGAGTTGATTAATAAGCTAAGTAAACAGTTCCCAGATGTGTCCTTTGCTAAGCTGAGTAGGATTGCTGTAAGGGTGGCCAAGTGGCAGAAAGAAAAACTTTGGAAACCTGCCGATGGTGATGACTTGCCAATTATTGATAGAGAGGTTATGGCACTACTTAACAATGGTAGGGTTGTGTTTGCACATAGACCACCAGAGTATTGGGATGGAAAGAATATTGACACAGGCGAGGTTACAAGATACTATCCTAAGACCTATGACAAAGGTGGTTGGAATATTCCTGACGTCAAATATTGGCTTAATGTTGAACTTCCAAAAAAATAGAACTATGACAAGCGCAGCATATAGTAGTAAAGAACTAAGCCTTGTCTTGCAACATAAAGGCATTGAGGCACATCGTGTAATGCGATTTGAAAAAGGCGGTGGTTGGTACTGGCAGTACACTTTTGACATCATTTGTAGGTGGCTCAGAGAAGTACACGGATTGCACATCTATACCTTCCGTCTTGGTGAGAAATGGCACTATGAGATACAGGTGTTCAAAGAAGGGTACACTTACTCTAAGGTAGGCGGTGATAGTCACGACGAAGCCTTAGAGAATGCTATTTGGTATTGTGTAAATAACTTAATATAGGACTATGAAAGCAAATGAACTGACTGGCAAGATTCTTTTGTCTAACGGCTTTAAGGAGTCTGAGAATGATGTATATGAGTGTTTCTTGCAGATGACAGAACCTCTTGATACTGGCGAAACAGATGTCTATTACAGACGGCTATATATGTACTACAACTACATTGAATGGCGATGGTCTGTGTGGTATCTTGGTGGAGAGGGCAAGCGGCATTTAGGCTATTGCAAGACTGTTGAACAACTGAATAAACTATTGCAAAAGAATAAAATTGAAAAAGAAATAGAGCTATGAGAGCAAAGTTTTTGTTAAATTTAAAAAGGTGGTCGCTGATACCTACGATTGGCGTTAGAACAAGACTTAACTGTATAGTAATAGAGTGGCTATGTGTTAGTTTGTGGCTCGTAGACACCCTCTATTCACGTACATGGTCAAGTAAACATACCGTTGCTAGTTTTAGCCACACACCAACACATCTCTCCCTGCCATCACTGCGGATAGATTTTAGGGAGAAAAGCGTTGATTTTTCTATTCTCGGTTTTCATCTATCGGTTTATTTTTACTTTGGAGAAGATACAGATTTACCATTTTAATTAGTAGAACTATGAGTAGGGCAGAGAATTTTATAAAGGATTGCACAAGGAATTGTAGTAATCTAATGCAAGTTCCTACATTGGACGACAAAGGTAATATAGTACCAGAAACACATCCTTGGCTCACTCCCGACCAAGCAAGAAGGGCTGTGGAGATTGCAAGGGAAGAGATGCGGAATGATATATGTGAGTGGATTGAGGAAAATATTTGCGAATATTTTGATGGTGAAAATATAATGTTTTCTGCTATACACATAGAAAATATAGATGTTTTTGGACAAGAAAAATTCATTAACGACTTAAAACAAGCAATGAGAGATGAGTAAGGCAGAAGATAGATATTTAGAACTTTTCCAAGATGGTAGGTTAAGAAATTGTAGTAGTAAAGAAGCCTTTCTATCAGGCTACCACCAAGCAGAGAAAGACTTGGAACTTACTTGGGAGGATATAAAGACCATTGATAAACTTCTAAACCAATGTGTTGATTATAGCAATCCGTATCAAGAAGTATTGAAACGCTTTAAAGAAAGGAACAAAAAAATGACATGGCAAAATGGAACAGAAGAAACTTAGCAAATGGATGAATTGGTACTGGAATAGAGGCGGCAGAGAGAAAGTACAAGCACGTCGCTATATCAACGAGTACAAACGCTATCAGAAGAAGATAGAAGAAAATCCCTATGCGTCCTCACGGATTGCTTGACATACTCTCACCGCTAAAGCGATGAGATTCTTGGGTGCTTACGTCCACGCACGGTCGCCACAGCGAGCTTCCGCGTCTTACAAGAACTCCCCAATGAGGCAATGCCCTGCCTCAGAATGTTGTTCGCAGCATGAAGGTCGCGGTCGTGATGCTGACCACAAACAGGACAGGTCCACTCCCTGTCATGCAACGATAGAGAATTATGAATATGACCACAGTCACACAACTTGGAAGATGGGTAGTAGCGGTCAATCTTCTTGACCGTCACGCCATAGCGAGGTGCAAGGTACTCCAGCTTTGCAACCATCTTGCCGTGAGCGAGGTCTTGCATCTTGCGACCCCACAGCTTCGTCATGCCAGTGAGCTGCAAGTCCTCGATGTAAATGATGTCATACGTCCTGCAAAGCTCATGCGCCTGCTGCCACTGCCAGTTGTCGCGCTGGTTGGTGATATGCTCTTCCACGCGGTTCTTGGCGCGTTGTGCCTGCTTCCTGTGGTTGCTGCCTTCCTTACAGCGAGACATACGGCGGTCTGCCTTCTTCTTGGCGTTCATGCCCTGCTTCAGGAAACGAGGCGACTGGATGCGCTCGCCATTGGAGAGTGTCATATACGTCTTCAGTCCGAAGTCGATGCCAACGGATGCACCATTATGTGTCTTTCCGATAGGCTTTCCTTCGGCTTCGATACTGAGAACGATATAGTATTCTCCGAGCGGCGACCGCTTCACGGTCACGGTTTTTATTCTTCCAACTCCCAAGTACGGACGGGAGAGCGAGAACTTGTAACGCTTCTTTATTCTGTTAATAGTAAACACGTTGCCGTTCAGCGAGTAGCCATCCTGTTTAAACAAAAACGACGTAAACCAGTCGGCCTTCTTAAACTTAGGCGGTCGCGTTTGAATACGCTTAAAGAAACGCTGATAGGACTTGTCGAGCCTTTCCAATATTTCCTGAACAGTCTGTGCTGTAAATCTGCAGCTATTACCATTCCAGTAAATCCACTTATGTTTAAGCCGTCCTATATCAATGTACTTGTGATACATTCGGTAGTACCGCTTCTGCAACGCCAGCGCATGATTCCATATCCAAGCAGCCTCGCGCAGCATCGCGTCGAGGTGCTTTGTCTGCTTGCTCGTGTAGAGCTTGTACTTGTAGGCTATCATGCGCTTTTATCAAATATTGGGCAGCACATCGCGTTGCTATGGCTTCCAGTGCGAGGCCACCGGGACATTACTGTTACCCGACACGGTTGCTGCCCAAATAGAGTTGGTTTTGTTTGGCGGATACAACAAATGCCACCTGTTGTGGCGGCATCGACGTACCGCACTGGAATTTAAGCATTGCAAAGATACGTATTATCCTTGACATATCCAAAGATTTTGCTTATTATTTTACGAAAAATATGGATTTACGCTATGAGCGAACAATACGAGTATCATTCTCGCTGTGTATTCAACCTTGGCTACCACATCATCTTTTGTTCGAAGTACAGACGGAAGACGCTACAATTGGGTATCGACGAACGACTAAAAAAATACCTTATGCTATCTTCTCAGACTGCATAAGGAAACAAACTAACCTAAAACTATAACTATTAACCTAAAACAGATGAAAATGTTTTCCGCTGAAAACAAAGATTAAAAGACATTCTTAACAATACACTAATCTGTTAAATAAACAATCATACTATAGAAACTACAAAGAAATCACATCCTCACGGACTTTTAGGGAGGAAACAGCGCACAGTTAATACCGAAACCGACATAAGGCTCAAAGCTACGTGACTGCAGACCGAATCCGTAGCCTCCCTGTAAGCCTATGCTCCATCGGCTGCGCTGCTTCTGTATAGTAATAGTCTTTACAACTGTGTTGACAATCTCACGCTGCCTGATAGAGATAGAGTCCAGCTTCGGTGAATTCTCGCACTTCACCCCGCTAACGTAGGCAGTATAGGTAGAATCGTCAGAGAATGTCTTCTGAACAACAGGAAACGTCAGGGAGTCTGCATTTCCATTCTTGTAAACCGTGTCTGGCTTACAGGGAAAGGAAACATACCTGATGACCGTCTCTCCTTTCTCAGCAGGAAGCGTGTCATGCTTAACGATAATCACTGTGTCATGCTTAACAATACTGTCTACTCTGATGGTGTCATTGCTTCCACCACTGCAGCTTCCATACGTACACTTGCAGATAAAGAAAGCAACTACAAGGAACATAAGAAACCAAAGGTAGTACCTGATAACACTCCAACTCTTCTTCATAAGCCCTACTCTATTGTGATATAAATACTGTCTTTTGCACTCTTTAGAACATCATACAGGCGGTGGAAGGTATTTGTAGAGTTCAACACCTTTCCCACCTCCTTGTTCTCACCTACAAGAATACAGCCTTCTGTGTCTTTTGACGTGTTTCCGCAATGTATTAAGACCCCATCGAAGCTGGATACATTAATCAGTCGCGGCAGATAGCCGTCACAGAAAGCGTACTGCTTCTTCTGAGAGAAACGCTGTGACTTTACATTGAGTGTGACACGATACTTACCTGTTGGAATTGCAGTCATACCATGCTTCTTCTTCGACTTGTTGACACTTAACGGAAGAGATTGCGAGAGACTCCTGTCCGTATCCTCCAATGTGTCACAGAACTTTTCTCCGTCAATATACAGGCGACCAATAGTATAAGTGTCCCTGCGTGCTATTCTCTTTAATCTCAGCTCCATAATCAATTATCGTCTTTGTCAAGCACTGTCCTACCATAGGGTATCTGACCCTCACGGAGTCTGTCTTTCAGAAGTTCCAAGACCGTCTGCTTGTCAAGAATAGAGGCAATGACCTGTGCGGCATCGTCCATACGCTTTCTCTGCTTCCTGTCTGCTTTCTCACGGACAGACCAAGCCTCTACGATACATAGGGCAATACCGAAGAATACACATGCCAGGGGAACGTAGTAGGCAGATGTCATGAACATCGCCCAAGCGAAATGTATCATTGTGTCCATACATATCGCAATAAGGATTATACCCTCATAGATAAGTATCTTCGTCAGCGTTCTTGATGCAGCATAGCTTGTATGCTCGTCACCTCGTAGCTTTGCCTTGCGCCATCCAGAGACGAAATCAACACCAATAGCAACCATTACAACTATCATTACTATTACCGATAGGCAGTACATAATGCCTAAACCTTCAAATATCAACTCTTTCATTTCTGTTTCGTTTTTACAGAGAGGAAAGACTAATCCTTCCTCCCGATTAATCACCATTGCTGAATATCTTGCTCCAGTATTCCTTTGCTTTCGGCAGGGCAAGCCATCCAGCAACGAGAACACCGATAGCAGGAACATACTCGCCATAGCAACATAAGTTACCAGCTCCACCGATTACCCCTATTGCAAAGAGAAATAGTATCACGAGTACCAAAGTGCACTCCTTCCATGTCGTTTCTTTGTTCTTCATAATTCTTTCGTTTGTTAGTCATTTATAATTTCGCCAGACTCTTCATTCATTTCTTCTAGCTCATGCTTGATACGCTCAATCTCTGCTTCGTTAGCATTGATAGTTTCACGCATTGCCTGACGTTCAGAGTACAGCTCTTGCGGATTGTATGGCAGTTCTTCACCAGCCCTATCCGCTTCACTGTTTTTAATCACCTTGTAGTCACCACTGCTGAGTTGTACCTCAAGATTCAAATTCTCCGTGTACAGAGCATTAAGCCGCTCTTCTAATTCCGTTCTGTTCATTTTTCAATACTTTTAAGTTTAACTTATATCTTCTGTTCAATCTCGCTTTCACCGAAAATTCTTCCTTGTATGCAAGACATTTCTTTTCGTCGTTCCATTCCAACCACTGCCACCAATCGTCTGAGAGTTTGTCGCGCAAGTCAATAAGTCTCTTATAGTCGCATCTATTCTTCAACAGGCCGCTATAGCTATTAAAGGTATCTAGCATGGCATCTATATTCTTGTACAAAAGACCATTCATATACTTAATTCTTTTCAGAGCGTTACCATACGTACTGTTGTTTAGATGAATCCTATTGGGCCTTATATGGCTACCTAAGAATTCGCATCCAAGCGTTGCAGGTTGGTCGTAAAACTTCTTTTCGTTCAACCTAACATTCTTTAAGGCAAGCCTCCTACGCAACTCTGGCAACAAGGACAATAGATATTGATGACGTTCTTCTGGTACGACCATGACAATATCATCGACAAAGCATACAAGAAGTATTCCGCATTCATTTGTAAGCCACAGTATTTCTTCGTTAACATACAATCCCATTGATGTTTGCCATACCAATCTACCGATGGCAGCACCTGTGCCAACTGGCTTGTTGAACAGACTCTTCTCTTCCTCAATATGCTCTTGCCATAAATAGGGGTCTGTACGTCTGTCACAATGGGCTGCTGGGTTGCAGTGTATGCTTACCATAGCTAGCCATTTCAGATAATCTTTATCCTCATCATTCAGCCATGAACTATCAATTACGCTGCAAACCTTCTTCTCAGCAATATTCCATAAGGCATTAGGAAAATAACCTTGAAAGTCTATCTTTACGATACGTGCTGGCTTGGTGAATCCTTCAGTAACCTCAAAGATATGTTCCATCAACTGATTGATAGCTTTCTGACTACCCATTCCCTTGCGATTGTTGTAGGTGTATGGAGAGAGTATCTTTTCTGCAGTAGGTATTACTACTTCGCATATTTCATGGTCAATCATGCGACCTCCAAACTCAGTAGCAAATATCTCTCGCCAACGTGGACGTGGTGTAAGAAATGTATAGTTCCGACGGATACGAAGAGTCCTATCATCGCGCTCGTTCATAGCACGAATCAGCAAAGGAGCCCAGTTAGCTTCAAACTCGACGGAATCCTTGCCTCTGCGTTTATTTTTTCTAGTCTTCTTCATAATCCTGTATAGATTCATAAATCTCTGTTCATCAGTATAACCCATAATGCGTAATAACATTTTCAGATAATTTCGAGACCGCCCCAACCTGATTCGCGTTGTTCACGTTGTTGTTGTTGAGCGTGCGGTTGTTGCCGTTGAAATTCCAAGCGTTGTTGACGTTGTACCTCTGGGCAAACCAACGGTTCGAGCATGTCCGAGCAACATAATGACGATGGTATGAATGATACCCGTGCTCCCTTTTACCTTTGAGTTCCGATGCTGGATTCTTGCCTGTGTGACCGACCTCTCCGAACACCATGACGCAAAGGGTTATCTGATTGAACTTCTCCATTTCTTGATACCAGTCTCAATGCGTTCCAAGTAACGAGCTATCTGTAGCTTTGCAGAATCAGAGAAGAGATACATTTCTCCTTTGCTCTCCGCGTCACTTACCTTTTGAGTTCCAGCACGCATGTCCATAAGAATCTCAAACGCTGCTAGCATTTCTCCAAAAGAGCCGATGATTCTTTCTACATACATTCGCTTCATTTGCTTTTCATCCTCGTTCCTCATTTCAAAGGCGATGGTAAAATTATGAATGATATTATAGGCGGCATCCTCAAATCTCTTTACAGCAGAGTGCTCACGTCTGATTCTTGGCAGATGAATCGTTACTCTGTCATACAACTTTAGCAACTCTTTCACATCGACCAAAATACTCTCCTTACATGTCTTAGCGTGATTTGAACTCATATTCCCGAACTTATCTTTGATTCTTTATTAGCCGCCCGCGCCCTTACGGGACGCAGACGGACATTGTTTATTATTTAATTTTATAAAAGCGAGACCGCCCCAACCTGCGGCGCGCCGCCCACGTAGTAGCTGTTGAGCGTGCGGCGGTTGCCGTTGAAATTCCAAGCGTTGCTGACGTTGCACCTCTGAGCAAACCAACGGTACGAGCTGTTGGAGAGCGTTACCTTACCTGCTTTCTTCTGCGTGGCGTTGATGACAGCGAGGTTGCTATCCTCCATCATCAGCACGCCCTCCGTGACATCCCACAAGTGGCCACCTTGCAGATAAGCCCAGTTGAGTGCGGTGTACTTCGCCTTTGTACCGCCGCTCTTTGTGGGAGCCATCATCGGTCCGTACTTGGCAGTCAGAGCCTCTCCGTCTGGCAAGGCAAAAACACCCACCTTCATCAACGGCTGAATGCCGAACTCGCCACGCAGGTATGCCTCGTAGGTCTTATAATAGGCGCGGATGTCGGCAGCGTAGGGTGACGACTGGAACTCCGACAACTTCATCGGGTCGGTATTACCCGCCTCACTATGTAATGCCACGTTAGCACTAAGTGTGCGCCCGCTGGTGCTCCAATACGATACAGCACCCTTGAAGTTCATAATACCACTGTAGTTTGTACTCTTACCGTTTACTTTGCGATAATTGTCGCTGGCGGGCATGTCACCCCAAGAGATGTGCGTAAGGCCTGAGCAGTTATAGAAGCGGTAGTCGGTGCAGTCGTCGCGCTGTACGATGACGCGGCTGTTGTCCTCGTCGACGTAGGCCCACCATTGTGCTATAGTGGCAGCGGTAGCGCCCAACTCTGTCAACTTTGCCTCGATAGCGACAGTGCAGGCAGCAGCAGCCTCGGCCAGCGTCGTGGCGGTATAGGTGAAGGTGATACTGGTGGTAGTGTCCCAGTCAGGAATACCAAATCGCAGACCGATGGTCTTACTGTGCTCCTCGCCATCCAGCACGGCATCAGTCCATGCGTACTGGCATACACCAAGGTATTTCAGCGACGGCAGACTGCTGTAGTTACCCAAGAATGTTGCCCAACGGCCATCCTTATGATAGCCCAGGAATACACCCTTGTACGTCCACCCTGCAGGCATCAGGCTGCGGTTATATACCTCCTTGCGGATAGCCACCTTATTGCCGCTCTCGTCGAGATATACGGCATCACCAAACACAGGCGTATCAGTGGTAGGCACATTCACGCCGTCAAACTTGGAGATATTACCCTCCTTAATGTTAGCCACACGGCTCTCGGTGGCAGGCTTGCCAGCGGAATTATAGCTGGCAGCGTCGTTATACTGTTCAATCTGTTTCATAATCTTACTAATTTTATGATGTTATTATTTATTTTTCAGTCTCTTTCTCCCCTCCCTACTCGGGGAGGGGTCGGGGGAGAGGCTGTTAATTCAGTACTACCCAGTCGGCAGTACTGCCTGTAACTGCTACAGCGTAATAAACTTTCTTGTTCACCTTGTCAACGTACTGCTGACCAATCTTGCGCGGACAGCCATTCCACACGGTCATGGTCTCCTCGTTCCAGTTGTCAGGAACATTGGCAGCACTCGGAGCACCCTCCACGCTGCTGTAAAGCACATTTGGAACACCCATCGTCAGGATGTCGTCACACTCAATGGTCTGCGCCTTCACCACAGGCAGTACGGCGTTGTCCTTGCCAGCAAGCAGTTCGCGCAGAGCCTTGTTCTCGTTATAGAGATAGAGCAGAGCTTCGGCAATGACAGGGATGGTCTTATTGTCGATGTTGCTCAGCATCTGGCGCACACTGTCAGGAATACCCTGAGCGTAGGCAATGTTGATGTATGCACTACCGACGGCACCCTGGATGATGATGAGACCCCAGTCCTCGACGTTGAACGAGCTGCCGACAGATACCGTGCCTGTGGCTTCAGTAGCCAACTCGTACTTCACATAGTCATTCTCTACGGTCTCGTTCTGGTCCGTGAAGCTGATAGTTGTACCATCAACGAGCAGGGTGATGCCCAATGTCTCGAAGGCGGCTGCACCACCAGCCTTCATGTCACTGATGGTGGCGCTATGAATGTAGTCGCCCGTCGGCTCGCCCTCAGACTCCACAGGGGTATTGGTCCAAGTAGGCTGCACGTGGTCAACCAGTCTGTGCCATGTCACCTGATTGTCGCCTGTCTTCTCGATGCGGTCTGCCACATTGCCGACGGTCAGCATCTTGTTGTACGAGTGCAGTGCATGAATACCTGCGGCAATATCCACCTCAGAGCCTGAATCGCTGGCGTCGTTGACAGTCACATAGTCGTCGTAACGCTTACTCCAGCCGATGTGTGCACAAGTAACAGCGCGGTCAATACCGCTCACGATGATGTAACCAGCCTGAGAGGTGGTGTAGAAGCGGTAACTCTTGCCACCCGTGCTGGCGTCGGTGTAGGCACAGGCCGCACCATCTGTTACACTCGTAGGCACGCCACTTGCCAGCGGCTTGAAGTACACCGTTGGGCGCAGGTTTCCGCCCTGACTGTTAGTGAACAGTATGCCGTTAGGCTGTGATGCCGTGTTGATAGTGCCGAATGGCAGGGCAGGCACCATGAAGTACAAACCGTTCCCCACAGCCGTTGCGCGGCGCAGGAGGTTGAAGCCCGTTGCGATGAGTTTCGTTGCCGAGAAGTCTGTCTTTGCAGCAATCGACATCAACGTAGCAGGCACGCTGCTGTCAATCGACAGGTCGCCACCAGTAGTCTCAACAACAGCCTCCTGTGTATAGTTTGCGTTTTGTGTACTACCAGCCCATGAAGCAAGATTGTCGGCAAGGGCGGGGATGACAGAGCCGGACTTCAAGCCTTCCAGAAGGGCGTTGACCAGCGCGTCGCAGTACTCCTTGATTGAGAACTCGCGCACCTTCGTGCTGTCCCATGCAGCACCCTGTGCCAGCGCCGCTGTGAATTTCCATAATTTGCGGTCATGGAAACACACATCATCCACAGCATGAGCGGTTGTGGTTGTAAACGCGGGGTAGCCCAGCGCGTTTCGCTCGATGAGATTGAGTAACGACCGGTCGAGCGTTTGGTTGCGGGCGCTATCTACCACCAGTTTAGCAAACGTGCGAGGCGCTTGCGGATTGTTGTTGGTTCGGTTCTTCAGATAAACCTCTTCAATTACTTGTGTCATAATCGTATAAAATATTAAACATTAAACATGAAACATTAGAACGGCCATGTACCGCCTTCGGGCACCACTACCGTGTCGCAGTCTGGCAGGTCGGTCACGTTGGCCTTGGCTGCGAGCAGCTGGTCGGTAGCCGTCTTGTCGTAGTAGTTGGCAGGGTTGAAGATGTCCGTCAGGGGGATAGATATAGGCTGCTTGCCCGCATCGGTGTTGAAGGTGATGACGAGGTTGCCGTCGGTGATGGCCACATCGCTCACCATGCCGTCCTTAATGAAGGCCGTGGCGTCAATCTCGCTCAACACCGTCGAGCCGTGCTTTAGCTCAATCTTCTTGGTCGTGGAGTTGTACGAGCCGCTATCCACCAATGAAGCCTGACTCTGATGGCTGACGAGCACCGTGACCGTCATGCCGTTCTTCAGTTGGATGGTGGTCTTATCGGCATTTGCGCCCGTGCCAGGGGTCACTCTCATCTCGCTCTTCAGGCCGTACTGGTTGTGGCTATGCACGGGGTTCGTGCCGAGGTCATCCTGGAACTGACTGAGCTTCGATGGTGTGTTCTGCAACTGATTGTAGTCGGTGGTACCAGGGTCGCCCTTTACGTAGAGGTTGGTGCGCTGATACTGACCCGCCGTGGCGTTCCAGCGATACACATAGTTATCGTCGCCCACATAGTCGGCCTTCGCGTTCTGAGCGTCGGTGATGCCCTGATAGAGCTCAGCCAGCGCCTGCTGATATACGTCGATAAACTCCTGCTGACTCTCGCTATCCACCACCGCCTCGGGCGTGTCTGCCCACGTCTCGGGCGTGATGCCAGAGTTGATAGCCGCCCACTGTGCCGCTGTGAAGCCAGAGTTGTTCAGGCTGTACTCATAGACCCATGCCGAGCCATTGAACTTGTAGCGGTCCACGCGGGCAATAACCGTCGGCGTGTCGTCGGCAGCAGGGACCTGCACGAAGGCGTAGTCGTTGGCATCGGATGTGATGCTAAGTGCCGACATCCTTGTGGCCAGTGCAGCCGCTATCTGCTGCTGCGTGGCAGAGGTGGTCAGCGAGAGGTCGCTGACGAGGTTGTACGTGCCACGGAACGTAGCCGTTGCCGTAGCGATACTGGAATTCACAAAGGCTTTGTCGGCCAGTTGGTTCGTGGTCGGGTCTGCCTGAGAGGGGAAATAAGCCTTAACAAGCTCTATCTTCCCATTTACCCACGATGCTATCTGGTTAAGCACCGAAACGGTTGAAAGTTTTTCGTCCGCCATAATTGTATGATATTATTAAGTGAATATTTCGTTGAACTGTTCCTGTGTGATGCGCTCAAAGCGATTATCGGTATCTGCCTCCATAGCATCAAGACGGGCATCGAGGGTCTGGTAAGTACCCTTTGCATCCTCTATCTCGTCGGCTCTCTCCTTTGCGTAGTCGCCTTGGTTCTTAGCATAGGTAGCTTTCTCGTTGGCATCCTGTGCGGCGCTGTTGGCCTCGCCCGCCTTGTCGTTAGCGTTCTGGGCAGCGTTGTTAGCGTCGCTGGTAGCCTGCTGAGCATCCTGCTTCACGGTGGCGTAATCGTCCTTGACGTTGGTGTCATAGTCCTCCTTCAGCAGTGCGTAGTCGTCGGTTATTTCCTTGGCGGCATCGATGGCAGGCTTCTGCAGTTCCTCAATCTCTTCTGGTGTGAAGTCTTTATAGGTGAATGGGTTGCCCTTGGCAAAGAAGAATACAGCAGCACGAGCCTTGATGTCCTGCTCCTTAAACTCGTCCCACTCCTGTAGAACACGCACATTGTCCTTGGTAACAACTACCTGACAAT
>Ga0326514_10001340_pt1 | contig 16058 bp, 10 predicted proteins | sample 3_2548_0518_D_FD_203653 | JGI IMG/M metagenome (GOLD analysis project Ga0326514, IMG submission 203653) | Bovine rumen microbial communities from UC Davis, California, United States - 3_2548_0518 | ecosystem: Host-associated > Mammals > Digestive system > Stomach > Rumen | place: USA...
ATAAACAAATATCTGTAATTAATTAATTTATATGTACATAACAATAATTACTAGTAAATAAAATGAATGCTTTTTAGAATAGTTTATATACTATGTTTATCTTAAATAGTAATGGTTAATCTAAAAATTAGATTAAATCTTGTAATAATTTTGGAGGTTTTAATTTGAATAAATCAAAGATATTGGTATTATTATTAGCTGTGCTAATGATAATCTCTGTTTCTGCAGTTTCAGCTGCAGAAGATATCGCTGATTCTGCTGATGTATTGGCACAAGACGATTCCACAACTTTGGAAGCGGACGATGCTGTAGATGTTCAGGCAGATCCTGAACCAGCAGCAGAACCGGCGGCAAATTTCACAACATTAAAAACTGAAATAAATAATGCTGGAAATAACCTGACTCTAGAAAAAGACTATACTAGAGTTGCTGGTGATAATGAAGAAATTGAAATTAACAAAGATTTCACCATTGACGGTCAGGGCAAATACATCCTTGATGGAAATAAAATGGGCAGATTCTTTGTTGTAAATACTGGTTCAACTTTAACATTAAAAGGATTGACTCTATGTAATGGTGTCACACAGGACATTAATAATGGTTTCTCAAATAATGGTGGAGCCATTTTTGTTAGTCAAGGAGCTAGTTTGGTTGTAGAAAATGTTACATTTATCAATAACACTGCAATTACTAATCCGACCACTAATAATTATGGTCAAGGTGGAGCAATCTTTTCCAATGGAAATGTAACCATTAAAGAAGGATCCAAATTCATTAATAACACTGCTAATTGTGGTGGTGCAATTTATGCATCTTCTGCAGGTAAGTTAGATATAAGTGACAGTGAATTCACCGGCAACAACGCTACTGTAAACGGTGGTGCGGTTTATATTAAAGACAATGGTAAGGCAAACATCAAAAATTCAAAATTCTCCGACAATGGTGGGGACGCTGAATATGCAATATATAACAGTGGAACTCTTGCATTGGAAAACAACACTATTTCAGATAAAATTTACAGTTCAACTGAAATCATCAAACCAGGTTCCAATGTAACCATTAGTCCTATCGCTAATGTAACCTACGGAAATCCTGTTGTTGTATACTTCAAAGTTGAAAACAGTACTGGCTATCCAACTGTAAACGTTTCCAAAAAAAGTGGTGACTTAAAAATTGATTACCCTTATGCTGTTTGTGTCATTAATAATGAAAATGTCACTGTCACTAACTTAACTGCTGGTCAATATGTAATAAAGATTATCAACAATGAAGATAACAATTTTGCTGGAAGTTTTGATTCAGCTGTATTCAATGTAACCAAAGCTGACCCTAATTTACAGGTCACAGCTAAAGTCGATGCGGTAGGTATTATTGAAATCGATGCTACTGTTGACAAAAATGTTACCGGAAACATTACATTCAAAGTCATCAATGAAACTGGCGCTGTTGTTCTTAAAGGTGAAGAAGAAATCGAAAACGGTTCTGCAAAATTCGCTGAATTAAGTGTTTTACCAAAAGGTAAATATAATTATACTGTTTTCTATAAGGAAACCGATAACTATGTTAACTCTACACTTAACAGTGAAACTCCATTGGTTGTAGATAAGGAAGTTGCTCATATTGATATTAAAACCCCTGAGGTAAATGAATATGGTATGATTGTTATTAAAGCAAATATTACTAAAGATGCGACAGGTAACGTCACTTTCTATTTCTATAACATTGACACAGGTAAAAACTTGACTGTTCCTATTGAAATTGGCGAAAATGGAACTATCGACTATAATGAACTTACTCCTTTTGAGAAAGGTTATTATCATGTGCAAATCGGTTATAATGGTGATGATAAATACTATGAAACTATAGAAACTAGTGCTTCAGTGGATGTAAACGTAACTAAAACCACTTCTATTTTAAATGTTTACAATGTTACCGTAAACCAATTCGGACACATTGTCGTTCTCGCTAATGTAACCAAAGGCGCTACTGGTAATGTTACTTACTTATTCACCAATGTTGGTACAGGTAAAACACTTGAAGTCAACATTACTGTTGATGAAGATGGTGTTGCAGATTATGATGAAATGACTATTTTCGATAAAGGTGAGTATAAGATTAATGTCTGGTATAATGGTGATGAAAACTATTATGCAACTCCAGATGTTGAAGAAAGTGTTGAGATAACTAAAACTAATGCTACTCTTGATGTATACAGTGTTTCCGTAAATGAATTTGGTCATATTGTAGTTCTTGCTAATTTGACTAAAGGCGCTACTGGTAATGTTACTTACTTATTCACCAATGTTGGTACAGGTAAAACACTTGAAGTCAACATTACTGTTGGTGAAGATGGTGTTGCAGATTATGATGAAATGACTATTTTCGATAAAGGTGAGTATAAGATTAATGTCTGGTATAATGGTGATGAAAACTATTATGCAACTCTAGATGTTGAAGAAAGTGCTGATGTAAATAAAACCGCTCCTGCTATTGATGTTTACGTCAGTTCTATTGAAAACAATGTAACCGTTAAAGTAATTGCTGACAATAATACTGTCAATGGTAAAGTAAACATTACTTTATTTAAAAACGGAACTGAGTATGCTAATGTAGTTAAAAACATGACTAACGGTGTTGTTGAAGAATTTAATTTCACTGAAATTGAAATTGGTGACTATTTGGTTAGAGCAGACTTCTTGGGAAGTGATGATTTCTATCAGACATTTGCAGTAAATGAAACTAAAGTCAGAGCAAGCACTGAGATGAATGTAACCATGACTGTAAATCAATTTGGTCAGATTGTAGTTGCTGCTAACCTTACCAAAGGCGCTACAGGTACTGTACTTTTCATTATTACCAATTCCTCCGGTGATAATATTGTTAATTTAACTGCTGAAATTGATAATGGTACAGCACAAGATTGGACCACTGATGTACTTGCTAAAGGATTTTACTCTGTAAAAGCCATTTACTCAGGTGATGATCATTACGCCACTACTCCTGCTTTTGCTGGCGGTGTTGAAATCGATAAAGAATATCTCAACGTTACCAGTAAAGTATCAATAATGGATGGTGCAAACCAGGCAACTATTGTATTCACTTTCTCCGGAAACGCATCAGGTAATGCAACCGCTTTCTTCTTAAACTACGGTACCAATGCTACTTATGCTATTCAAAACGGTACTGTTGTAATTGATGAAATCTTTGACAACGGTCTTCAATCCGTTTTACTCACATATGACGGTGATGATAAATATTACGGATTCTATGATGTACATGCAGATTTCTTTGTAAAAACATCCTCATTCATTTCCGCTAAGGATGTCAATGTTGTTTACCAGAACAACGGTAAAGTAACTGTAACTTTATATGACAACAATGACGGTAAAGGAAAGAATCCTATAGCTAATGCTGAAATTGTAATTACCTTAAACGGCAAACAATACAAGGCAACCACCAATTCTAAAGGTATTGCTACAGTCACTATTGCAGCTAAATTAGTTCCTAAAAAATATACTGCTACAGTATCATACGCAGGAACCAATGTTACTGTCGGAGATAAGGAAACCTTTAAATTCACAGTTAAAAAGGCAACTCCAAAATTAACAGCTAAAAAGAAAACCTTCAAAGCTAAAACAAAAACCAAAAAATACACTATCGTATTGAAAGACAACAAGAACAAAGCTATGAAGAAAGTTAAAGTATACCTTAAAGTTAAAGGTAAAACATACACTGCAAAAACCAACTCCAAAGGTAAAGCAGTATTTAAAATCAAAAAGTTAACTAAAAAAGGAACTTACAAAGCTAAAGTTACCTTTAAAGGTAACAAATACTTTAACAAAGTTGTCAAAACAGCTAAAATTAAAGTAAAAAGATAGGGATTTTCAATCTCTATCACTTTTTTTATTTTTCACTATCAAAGCACCATTAACTAATCATAATTCATCTTTTTTTTTAATAATTTTCAACTTTTCTTTCAATCTAATGCACATTGTTTTATGTAATAAGTCAAATTGATATATTAATAGTTAAATCATTATGGAGATATATCATGAAGAATTCAAGAATATTAATTTTATTATTGGCAGTGCTGATGATTGTTTCAATCTCTGCAGTTTCAGCTGCAGAAGACATTGCTGATGATGCTGATTTATCCGTTTCAGATGATTCCACTTCTTTAAAAGTGGAAGAATCCGTTGATGATATTCAAGCAGATGAGGAATCTGACAAGCTGGATGATCCAGTAGATACAGGCAATAATTTCACTTCCCTTCAATCTTTGATTGATGCGGAAGAAAAAGAACTGGCTTTAGAAAAAGATTATGCTAGGGTTGATGGTGATAATGATATTCAAATCAATAAAAATTTCACTGTTGACGGTAAGGGCAAATACACAATTGATGCAAAAAAACTTGGCGGAATATTTAATGTGGCTGCTGGAAACACATTGACTTTAAAAAATCTTACTTTAATTAATGGTAATGCCACAGAAGCTGGAGGGGCAATTTTAAATATCGATGGTGAAATTTTAGTATATGACTGTAAATTTATAAATAATACTGCTGCGATGGGTGGTGCAATTGGAAGTGCAGGTCCTTCAACAATTGTAAATTCCCAATTTGAAAAAAATAATGCTACATATGGTGGCGCCATCTATATATACAGTAACCATACAGTTATTGAGGGATGTACTTTCTCTGAAAACCTTGTTGATCGAATAAATAGTAATGGTCAACCTCTAGGTGGAGCCATAATGGCAGAAAAAGATTCAAAAGTAAAAATTTCCAACTCTTTATTCACTAGAAATGATGCTAAGGCTCAATATGGTGTTGGTGGAGCCATATTGTCTAGTGGAGATATTGAAATTGATAACTGTAATTTTACGAACAATATAGCCCAGATAGGTGGAGCCATATCAAGCGGAATTCAAGAGAGGGATGGTGTTGTTAATGTAACAAAATGCATATTTGAAAATAATCATGCCGTCATGATGGGTGGTGCAATCGCATCGTTTAATTCTACACATGTATCTGGTTCTAAATTTATAAATAATTCTGCTGTTGCAGCGGGAGGAGCAATTGCTGCCACTAAAGAGGCTTCTATTAATGATTCCTCATTTGATAATAATACAGCTGATCAGGGTGGCGCCATTATTTTTGACGAAGGCAATAATTTCAGAGTTTCAGATTCAAACTTCACCAACAATAAAGCAAATACAACCGGTGGAGCCATTAGTCTCGGAACTGATGCTAAAACAACTGTTGAAGGATCAACATTTTATGGCAATACTGCTAAAAACGGTTCAGCCATTTATAATGATGGTAATTTAACCGCTTTTAAAAACACTTGTGGTGAAAACGATACAATTTCAAGCAATACTCCAATTAAAAAAATTGAATCTAAAGTAATCATTAGTCCTATTGAAAACGTAACCTATGGAAAACCGGTTGTTGTTCACTACACTATTGAAAACAGGTCAAGCAATGTAACCGTATCAGTTTCCCGAAAAAATGGTGAATTAACATTTCCTGTATCTGATGCAGTTTGTATCATTGAGAAGGACAAAGTAACTGTTACCAACTTAACTGCTGGTCAGTATGTAATTAACATTGTCAATAATGATGATAACAATCTAGTTGGAAGTTTTGATTCAGCAGTATTCAATGTAACCAGAGCAGTTCCTACTTTAGACATAAAAGCTTCTTATGTGAATGAATTAGGTTGGATTATTATAAATGTCACCATTAATAAGGATATTGACCAAGATATTTACTTTAAAATCGATAATGGTGATGAAAAAACTGCTGGTATCTATGAAGGATTTGCAACTTGTAAGGCACAAGATTCATACAGTAAAGGCACTCATAATGTTACGGTAAGTTATCCTGGTGATGAAAACTATATGGAAGTTTCTAAAAACACTACTGTAGAACTTACCAAAGAAACTCCAGTAATTACAATTATAAATGCTGCTGTAAACGAATATGGTGCAATTGTTGTCAATGCGAATATCACTAAAGTCACATCAGGAAAGGTTACTTTACTATTCATCGGCAAGGACACTGATAAAAACTGGACTGTTCCTATTGAAATTGCTGAAAATGGAACAATATTATACGATGAACTCACTCCATTTGAAAAAAGTTTTTACACTGTAGTTATTGACTATTATGGTGATGATAAATATTACGGAGCACATGAATCCACTTATGTGGATGTTAATAAGACCGCTCCTATTTTAGATGTTTATAGCATTGCCGTTAACGAATTCGGACACATTGTAATTCTTGCAAATGTAACCAAAGATGCTACCGGTACAGTTACGTTCATATTTACTGCTAATGATAAAAACTCAACTGTTGATGTAACTATCGATAATGGAACCGTCAAGTTTGATGATGTTGTTGACTTAGGTAAAGGACATTATAGTATCAATACCATTTATAATGGGGATGATAACTACTACTCTTCTTCAGAATCTATCAATGAAACTGAGTTAACCAAAGATCAAATCAGTTCAACTTATGAGGCTGTAGTTACTGCAAATCAGGCTGACATTACTATTAAATTCCCTGCTGATGCAACCGGAAACATTACTGTATTCTATCCTTCAGGATATAATGAAAGCATGCCTATTAACGGCACAGTATTCATTAGTGAAATCGTTGAAAATGGTCCTCAATACATTTTGGTAACCTACCCTGGAGATAAGAATTATTACGGTTTTAACAACTATAAAATCGAGTTCTTTGTAAAGGCTTCCTCATTCATTTCCGCTAAGGATGTCAATGTTGTTTACCAGAACAACGGTAAAGTAACTGTTACTTTATATGACAATAATGATGGTAAAGGAAAGAATCCTATAGATAATGCTGAAGTTGTAATTACCTTAAACGGTAAAACATACAAGGCAAAAACCAATGCTAATGGTATTGCTACAGTCACTATTGCGGCTAAATTGGTTCCTAAAAAATATACTGCTACTGTATCATATGCAGGAACCAACATCACTGTTGGAGATAAGGAAACCTTTAAATTCACAGTTAAAAAGGCAACTCCAAAATTAACAGCTAAAAAGAAAACATTCAAGGCTAAAACAAAAACCAAAAAGTACACTATCGTATTGAAGGACAACAAGAACAAAGCTATGAAGAAAGTTAAAGTATACATTAAGGTTAAAGGCAAAACCTACAAAGCAACCACCAATTCTAAAGGTAAAGCCACTTTCAAGATTAAAAACTTGAAGAAAAAAGGTACCTACAAAGCTAAAGTTACCTTTAAAGCTACCAAATACTTTAACAAAGTTACAAAAACAGCAAAAATTAAAGTAAAAAGATAGGGATTTTCAATCTCTGTCACTTTTCTTTTTTTCATATATACTTGCGGCTCTCACATAATCAAATTCTTTATCAGATTCAATTTAATCAAAGAATCAAATAATTATTCATTATATAAAACAATATCATCCATTTTAATCAAGCATATTTTTAATCTAAACCATGTGTTTTCACATTCACTTTCCCTTTAAAAATCGGTTTTGCCAATTTATATATAGCATTAAAATCAAAAATTTAATCATTAATATATTGGTGATTAAATGAGAATACTTCTTATTCATTCTGATTATTTAAACTACAATGTGAAAAAAGAGACACCTGTAGCTGAAGATATTGAAGAAGCCAAAAAAGAAGGCTCCTTTGATGATTCTTTGGTAGTATTTACAGCTGTTGAAAAAGATGATGAAAATAATCCAGAAGGTATCGTTAAAAATCTAGTTAAGGAAGTTTTAAAAACTAATGATCAGGTTAAGGCTGAAAATATAGTATTGTATCCATATGCTCACCTGTCTTCATCATTAAGTTCTCCAAAAATTGCCGTTCAAATCCTAAAAGATGCTGAACAGGCACTTCTGGCTGAAAACTTAACTGTTCAAAGAGTACCTTTCGGATGGTATAAGGCCTTTGAAATTTCCTGTAAAGGACACCCGTTAAGCGAACTTTCAAGAACAATCACTGCCGACGAAGAAGAGGAAAAAGTCGAAAGAAAACCTTCCAAATGGCAAATACTTGAAGGGGACAAAATCACCCAAATCGATGATTTCGATTTCAAAAACCACGCATTCAAGCAGCTTGTCGACTATGAGCTTGGATGTGGAGCATCCGATGAAGGAGAACCACCACATGTAAAACTGATGAGGGAAAAGGAAATCTGTGACTATGAGCCTGCATCAGATGTGGGAAACCTCAGATGGTATCCTAAAGGAAAACTCATAAGGGACCTTTTAGCCGATTACGTTTATGACCTTACCGTTGAGCGTGGAGCAATGCCTGTTGAAACTCCAATCTTTTATGATCTCGACAACCAGGCAATCTATGAGCATGCATACAAGTTCGGTGAAAGGCAATACAGAACCGACACCAAAAAGAACCTGATGTTAAGATTTGCTGCATGTTTCGGTGCATTCAGATTAATGTCAGACTCATACCTGACCTGGAAAAACCTGCCGGCAAAGATTTTTGAACTGACCAGATACAGTTTCCGTTTTGAGAAAAAGGGAGAAGTTGTCGGTCTTAAAAGGTTAAGGGCATTCACAATGCCGGATTGCCACTCATTCTGTACTGATGTCCATGCATCCCTTGAGGAATTCTCCCAACAGACAGACATGTGTATGCAGACCGGTGTGGACTTGAACCTTGACTTTGAAGTGATTTTCAGGGCAACCCAGGACTTCTTTGATGAAAACGAGCAGTGGATGTATGAAATTGCGAAAAAATTCGAAAAACCTATTTTGCTGGAGATTTTACCTGAAAGACACCACTACTGGGTATGCAAAATCGACCTTGCAAACATTGACGCATTAGGCCGTCCGATTGAAAACCCAACAGTACAAATCGATGTTGAAAGCGGTAAAAGATTCGACATCACTTACCTTGGCGAAGACGGCAACCAGCACAACCCTACAATCCTGCACACTTCCCCAACCGGAAGTATAGAAAGGGTATTATGTGCAATGCTTGAAAAAACAGCAATCGAAATAAACGAACGTTCACCAATGCTTCCAACCTGGTTAAGTCCGATTCAGGCAAGAATCCTGACCATTTCCGAATCCCACAAGGAATTTGCAGAAGAGCTTTACTCAAAAATCAATGCGGCCAACATTCGTGTGGACATTGATGACAGGGATGAAAGCGTAGGTAAAAAGATTAGAAACGCTTCAAAAGAATGGATACCATACATTTTTGTCGTTGGAGATAAGGAAGCCGAATCAGGCAAGTTCCAGGTAACTGTACGTGAAACCGGCGAAAAGGTTGAAATGACAGTTGATGAATTGATCAGTGAAATTAATGCTAAATGTGAAGGAAAACCTTTCAGAAAATTGCCTTTGCCAAAGGACATCTCAAGAAGGATTAACTTCCAATAGTTTATTAAAAATAAAAGTTATAGTATAATATGGAGGAAATTTAATGGACCCAATGTATAGAATAGGAGAAGCTCTTATTGGAGACGGCCCAGAATTAGCACACGTTGACTTGTTAATCGGTGATAAGTTCGGACCAGTCGGTCAAGCTTTCGCTAATGGTTTATCTAACCTTTCCGTAGGCCACACTCCACTAACAAGTGTAATCAGACCTAACTTAATGACCAAACCGGCAACCTTAATTATTCCTAAGGTTACTGTCGGAGACTTAGATGACGCAAGTAAAATTTTCGGACCAGCTCAAACCGCAGTTGCAAGAGCAGTTGCTGATGCAGTTGAAGACGGATACATACCAAAAGACATCGTTGAAGACATTGTAATCAATGTAAGTGTTTTCATTGACCCTTCAGCTGAAGATTACAGAAAAATCTACCAATACAATTACGGAGCAACCAAATTGGCTATCAGAAGAGCAATGGCAGGTTACCCAGACATTGAAAAAGTGCTTGCAGAAAAAGACCGTGGAACTCACCCAATCATGGGATTCAAAGTCAAAAAACTCTGGAGCCCACCATACCTGCAAGTTGCACTTGACCTTGACAATGAAGCAGCTATGGAGAGAATCATCAACGACCTGCCTGACAACGACAGGATCCTTCTTGAAGCGGGCACACCACTTGTTAAAAAATTCGGTGTTGGCATAATCGGTAAAATCAGAGCATTGCGTCCTGATGCATTCATCATTGCTGATTTAAAAACATTGGATGTAGGTCGTGTAGAAGTTAAAATGGCAGCAGATGAAACCGCTGATGCAGTTGCAATTTCCGGTCTCGGTACCATCGAATCAATTGCAAAAGCAATTCACGAAACCCAAAAACAAGGAATCTACTCAATTCTTGACATGATGAACGTCAAAGGATTTGAAGAGAAGTTAGCTCAACTTCCTGATGACTTGAAACCTGACATCGTACTGTTACACAGAAATGTTGATATGGAATCCTACAGGGCAGAACACGGTGAAGACACCAGTGACATGACCGAATGGGGTAACATCAAAGACATCAAATCCACTCTCGGCAATAAAGGCTTAATCGCTGTTGCTGGAGGAATCAAACCTAACAATGTTGAGGAAGCAATTGAAAAAGGTGCAAACATCATCATTGCAGGAAGATACATCATCGGTTCAAGAGACGTAAGAAGAGCTGCACAAGACTTCTTGGAACACTTTGACCCAGATCCAGACAACATGAGACTTGCCATGGATGAAGATGAAAACATTGATGTAAAAGACGAATAGTAAATTAGATTCATTCTAATTTACAACTATTTTTTTTTTAAGGGTGTATACTATGGGATTTTGCAATTCATGCGGACAGCCAATTATAAAAGAAGATTACGGAACCAACAAGGACGGCAGCCTTAACCCTGAATTTTGCAAGGACTGCTATCAGGATGGCGAATACACTGAACCGGACATAACTCTTGAGGAGATGATTGTAAGAAAAACTCATGAGATGATGGATAAAAATCCTAGATTGGCCGAAACTCATGCAACCGCAATCACAGCAACCTTCATTCCAGGATTGAAAAGGTGGAATCCGGAGTTTCAGGATGACTATAAAAGTCTCTAACTCCTGTTTAACATAAATTCCTTAACTCTATTTGCTATAAACTCATCCTGGGTTTGATGGGTTTTGATGTTATATAATTCTTCTTGCAGGTCATTGAATCTGTCTACAAGATCATTATATTCACCTAAAAGTGAATCATAATCTTTTTCTAAGCCTTCATTCAATTCATAGATTTCAGCATAGCTTGTTTTGGTGTTGAGGTTTTCCTGTTTGAGATGGTCGTATTTTGTTGAAACCTGATTGAAGCTTTCCTTAAGTGAGTAATGTTCCTCTTTTATGTTGGAACACTTGTTTTTGAGATTCTTGTTTTCCTCTTTGATGCTTGAATATTTTGTCTTGAGGTTCTCGTTTTCTGTTTTCATGTTGACAAACTTGGTTTTGAGGTTCTCGTTTTCAATTATCAGCTTTGAGTGCTTGTCCTTTATTGTATCGTTTTCGTGTTTCAGGTGGTCGATGTTGTCCTGATGCAAATGTTCATATTTGCTTTCCATTTCACTTAAAGCATCGTTTTGCTCTTGTATTGTTGCTTTCAGCGCTTCAATTTCCTTTTCATATTCCAAAGTAGATGAGTTACCGGTCTCTTCAAGTTGTCTTTCCAATTTTTTCACTTCCTCAACATGCAAATAATTAGCTATTCTCAATACATCAATTTCTTCCTCTCTACTTTTAAACTCTTCAATTTCTGAATTCGGGATAATAAGGACTTCTTCCTTGTTTTCGTATATGTCTTCGTTTTTTGGCACTGTAATCTGTATCTGTTCTGTTGTGTACTTTTTCCGCTCACCGTTTTTCAGTGTCCTGTTGTATTCCCTTGAATACTTTTTTACAATACCATTCCCATATTTCATAATTATCCCCTAGTTATTAATATGTTAATTTTGTTTTTATGATTTAATAAATATTGTGTAGTGACCAACAAATGGTGTAATTTTTTCATTCAAATTTTCTCAAAAATTATTTTAATTAATTTGTATAAACTATTTCTATGAAAATCTTTGGAATATGTGCCAGTCCAAGAAAGAGCACGACGGAGTATGTATTGTCAAAAGCCTTAGAAAAATTAGCTAAGGATAATTTTGAAACTGAAATGTTCACATGTCACATGAAGGATTTAAAGCCATGCATGCATTGCGATTACTGTTTAAAAAACAGGAAATGCATCATTCAGGATGATATGGCTGAAGTGTATGAAAACCTTCAAAGTGCAGATGGCATCATCCTCGCAACTCCCGTCCAGTCAGGTTCGATTTCAGCAAACCTTTCAATGATAATGGACAGGACACGTGCGCTTGAGGCCATCGACTACAATCTTTTAAGGGGTAAAATAGGCATGAGCATTGCCGTTGGTGGAGACCGTACGGGAGGTCAGGATTTCGCACATCTCGCAAATATAACTTACTTCATGATACATGGAATTATTCCGGTCAGCGGAGGACCCTTCGGCTCCAATCTGGGCGCATCATTCTGGTCACAGGACTCCATTGATGAAATCAAAGAAGATGATTATGGTATGGAGTCGTTAAACAGAACTTTGAAGGAATTTGAAAACTTCTTAAATAAATATATTTAAATAGTATAATTTAGTTATTATTATTAAAAAGCTTTTTTTAAGGTTTTATTATGGCAAATAAGTTAGTACGTGGTAGTTTAATTATTCTCATTGGAAATATCATTTTCCGTATTGGGGGCTATTTTTACAGGTTCCTGATGGCGATACTTCTAGGACCTACAGCTTACGGTATTTTGGGAATTACTCTGCCGTTTCAGGGAATATTTCAGACATTATCTGCTGGCGGACTTCCTCCTGCGATAGCAAAATATGTTGCCGAGTATGAGGCCGTCGATGAAAAGGACATGGCCAGACATACAATTTATACGGCATTAAAGATAATGGTGTTTCTGGGACTGTTCTTTGGAGTGCTGATGATATTTGTCGTGGCACCTTGGCTTGCTTATGATTATCTTGGAAAGCCTGCAGCACTGGTTCCACTGCAGATTGTGGGACTGATCACTCCTTTCAGTGTCATTGTCGGAGCATTCAGGGGAGCATTCCAGGGAGTCTATAAGATGGAGTATATTGTCTATACCCGTGCCGTTGAACAGTTGGGTATGATTCTGTTCGCTACTGCATTCGTTTTGATTGGACTTTCCACAGTTGGGGCACTCTGGGGTACTGTTTTGGGATATTCATTGTCTGTTGTTGCGGCGATTTATATCTTCAAGTTTCACATGAAAAAATTCATGCCTGAAGCCAGCAAAAACTTTGAGTTTACCCGCAGGGATGAGTTGAAACTTGCCGGAACATTGGTTAAGTTTTCAATACCTGTCATCATCACAGCAATTGCCGAGATGCTGATTTACAATATCTGCACAATCGTTATGGGAAGATTTTTGACATTTGACGATATCGGATTTTTTGCAGCGGCAGATCCAATCGCACGTCTTCCGTTAATCATTTCAGTTTCAATTGCAACAACAATCTTGCCTGCTTCATCTGAGGCGTTCAAGCTTAAGGACATTGACATGCTGCAGAAATATGTTTCACAGGCCTATAAGTATTCACTGCTGTTTGTCGTTCCTATGTGTGTCGGACTTGCACTGTTTGCCTCCCCGACCCTGAGGATATTGTACTTTAAAAATCCCGCTTACGTTGCAGGTGCCAGTGCACTTGCGATTTTATCAATTGGTATGACATTCTATTCAATTTTTGCAATCTCAACAAGTGTTATACAGGGAATTGGAAATCCTAGAATACCAATGTACATTCTTGTCGGAGGAGCTGTTGTCACAGCCATATTGAACTGGTGGCTTGTTCCGATTATGGGTATTGCAGGTGGTGCTTTGGCTACAAGTATTGCATGTCTTTTGATGATGATACCTTGTATTTATTTCGTATTCAGATTGACCAAGACAAGGCCGCCAACTTCGGCTGTTGTTAAAATAATTGTTGCGTCAATAATCATGGGTATTTTCGCATTTTTCATTCCTAAAACCACCTTATGGCTATTCCCAGGTATTTTAGCATGTATCATTGTATATTTCTTTGCACTTATTCTAGTTAAGTTCTTTAAAAAGGATGATATCGAGGGTTTAAGGGAACTGTCTTCAAGATTCGGTCCTTTGGCCAAAATAGTTAATAAACTATTGAACTTTGTTGAAAAGTTGGAATTTAGAAACTAAACTATTTAAAATATGATGGATATAAATAGTATCATTATATTTCGGGGGATTTATAATGACTGATGTGAAAGCAGGTGTTGAGTATAAAATAAACATAGATGGAAATTCATTTTTGTTGGATAGTAAAAAATACAATTTACTTGAATCTATTTTAGAAACCGGTTCATTAACTACGGCAGCTAAAGAAATCAATGTTTCTTATAGAACTGCATTGAATTATATCGATAAAATTGAATCAACACTTGATGTTAAGGTTGTAAGTACAACTAAAGGTGGAAAAGGCGGAGGTGGAGGAACCTCTTTAACTGAAGAAGGCTATTCCATCTTGAAAGAGTGTAAAAAGATCAATGCCATTATGGAGCTTCACAAGGATGTGAACGAAATCGAAGCCGAAGTGATTGATGTTAATGACGCCAAGGGCGTAATGACCATAAGAATGGAAAGCTTTGAAATCAATGCTCCACTTAACAGGAATTATGAAATTGGAGACCAGATTTTGGCATTGATAAGCTATGATAATATTTTCCTTATGTTGGAGCCTCAGACTTCCAGCATCCGCAATATCCTAAAGGGCCAAATTGTTGAAATGAGGCTTGAGGGTGAAATCATCCGTGTCAAAATCAATGTCGGCGGTGTGATTTTATGCAGTGATATTACAGTCTCTGCAGAAAAGGAATTGAACTTAACCATAGGAAAAGAGGTTTATGTTGGCTTTAAGGCCATGTCTGTTGCAACTTTAAAGTTATAGGGTGATATTATGCCGTTACAAATTTTGGTTGATGAGGAAAAATGTATAGGTTGTGGAGAGTGTGCGGAGATTTGTCCAAAATCTGCTAAAATTTGGAAAGTTGGTAGAGTTGCACGTATATTGGATTTAAGATATTGTCATGTTTGTACAATATGTGCAATGAAATGTCCTACAGACTGCATTACAATTATACGTCCGGGTGAAGAAGCCTAAATTATTGAAGCTAAAATTAATTATTTGATAGGTTAGATTATGACTAGAATTTCAAATCTTTCAAGAAAAACATCAGAAACCGATATAACAATAAAAATGAATCTTGACGGTGAAGGCAAATACAACATTCAGACAGGCATTAACTTTTTCAATCACATGCTTGAATCATTCTCCAAGCATTCCATGATAGATTTGGATGTTGAAGCAAGAGGAGACATTGAAATAGATGACCACCACACCATAGAGGATGTAGGAATACTTTTGGGCGAGGCATTTCTTGAGGCCATTGGAGATAAGAAAGGCATTAAAAGAATGGCGCATGCGATTGTTCCGATGGATGAGTCAGTTTCAACAGTGGCAATTGACATAAGCGGTCGTAGCTACTGCAATATGGACCTGAAATTTAAAAACGAAAAGATCGGAGACATGACCTCTGATATCGTTATTCACTTTTTCGAGTCATTCGCTTCAAGTGCCAAAATCAATATCTACGGCACTGTTGAAGGAGCCAATGATCATCACAAGGCCGAAGCGGTTTTCAAAGCATTTGCCAAAGCCCTAAAAGAAGCGGTAAAAATAGAGCATGATCAGATTCCTTCCACAAAAGGAATATTATAGTTAAACCTTTAATTATCCTTTTTTTAAAATTTTTTTCTTTAGCCCATATCAATACTTCATCTTTCTTTATTTTGTTTAGAAATTTCTTATTTGAAAATCCAGTTGTAATTAAGTCGATTTTGCATTTAAAAGCATTTTCTAGTTCTTTAAGCTTGAAAAGTATTGTATTCCTGTTAATTCACCTTTGTCTATGATGATATCTAAATCACTTTTAGGTGTTGTCTTTCGGCATATGATTCAAAGAATTATG
>Ga0326514_10001341_pt1 | contig 16050 bp, 14 predicted proteins | sample 3_2548_0518_D_FD_203653 | JGI IMG/M metagenome (GOLD analysis project Ga0326514, IMG submission 203653) | Bovine rumen microbial communities from UC Davis, California, United States - 3_2548_0518 | ecosystem: Host-associated > Mammals > Digestive system > Stomach > Rumen | place: USA...
CGAGATGTTTATCAGACACATGGTCGGAATTTGCATTGTGCTTGTATTTACTGTCATGGCAGTAGCGCTGTCTCTCGTGTTCAGAAAGCGTGCTTTGCCTATCATTATGTCGATCCTCGTCGTTATGTTTGTTTCTACGGCAACAACAGTATTCGGTTTATTCAAATTTAATTTGCCGGGTAAAGCTGTAGATGACTATATCGAGAAGAGACATGAGCGTTATGAAGAGATGGTCGAAGAAGGTCTTATGACCGATGAGACGGTAGAATTTCTCGAGGAAAACTACGATAAGGATTTTTACCTCGGAATGGCATGGAAAGTGGGAAGACCGGTCTATCTCATTACCAATCTTGGCTTTAACCAGGATTACGCCGCAGATCTGTCACAGGCTATTTCCAGCACTCCCGATTACACTGATGAGATTGATTTCTCAGTGAATCTGACCAGTGGCATGTACAATCCGGATATGTGTAATCTTCAGCCCAAAGATTTCAAACACACGGATTCGATGCACCTCTCTTATGCTCAGCTCAATACCACATATGTAGTCAGATCCCTGATATATATTCTTGTTATCGGAGGATATGGTTACTTTGTTTTCGGAAGGAAGAATTTGTTCTGATGTTTTATCTTGACCACCGTTTAACGATCATCATCGGCGCTTACGGAAGCGGTAAATCCGAGATCGCAGTCAACATGTCTCTTGCCCAGCGTAAAGCTCTGCCGGACAAGAAGCTTCTCATAGCAGATCTTGATATCGTTAATCCTTTCTACCGTTCATCAGACTGCGGCGCGGTTCTTGAAGAAGCAGGCATAAGGCTGATCACACCTTTGTATGCCGGTTCCAACGTTGATGCTCCTGTCCTTACTCCTGAAATGTACGTTATATTCGATGATGAATCCTATCAGGGCATTTTCGATATCGGAGGAGAAGATATGGGTGCCATCGTTCTCGGTTCCATCCGAAAGAGAATCGAGAATACGGATACAGCCATTTACATGGCAGTTAACACGTTAAGACCGTTTACTTCAGATCCTGAGCAGATCGCGGTAATGACAAATGAGCTTACTGCTGCGGCAGGCTTTAAGATCGACGGTTATCTCAACAATACGAATCTTCTGGAAGAGACTACTGCGGAGATGCTCGAAGAAGGAGAGAAGAAGATCCTTGAAGCGTCAAAGCTTACGGGTATTCCGCTTATAGCCAACTGTGTGATGGAAGGCGTTGACATTCCTGAAGGAAAGCTTAAAGATCATGAACTCTTCAGAATGGAGAGAAAGATCCATTACGCATACTGATTTGGAACCGTTAGTTCCGGAAGGGATCGATATATGAATACGGTTTATGTTGTAGGCCACAGAAACCCTGATACGGATGCTGTTGTTTCCGCAATGGCTTATGCCGCACTTCGAAATGCAGCAGGGGACAGGAATTATGTTGCCGGAAGATTAGATCACTTAAGCGATGAGACCAAGAGAATGCTTGCCAAATTCGGTTTCCAGTCTCCGGTAAGGATCAAGGACGTAAGGACGCAGGTAAGTGATATCGAGTTTGATAAACCACCTGTATTAGAGCCCTCGGCTACTTTGAACCGCGCGTGGAAGACGATGAACGACGGAGGGACAACATCGATACCTGTTGTCAATTCCGACGGCACGCTCTTCGGCACACTTTCTGCAGGAGATATTGCTGCTTATACGCTTGATACCATCGAAAACCCTCACATCACAGATCTTCCGTTGTTTAATCTTCTCGGGGTTATCGAAGGCCAGATAGCGAAAGACGGAAAAAGTGCCGATGTGATATCAGGCGACATCACAATAGCACTTCCGGTAAACGGCGATCTGCCCGCATTCACCGACAGTGACAAGATAGTTCTCTGCGGCAATCAGCCGGACATGATCAGATATGCTCTGGATAAGAATGTCAATGCGCTGATCCTCTGCGGCGTCAACATCGATAAGGAGCTTATCGATCAGTATAAAGACCGTGACACATGTGTTATCTACACTCCGTTTGATGCGCTCCGCACATCGAAGATGATCTGCCAGTCCATGCCGATCGAGCGTGTCTGCATCCGTGAAGGCATAGTCTGTTTTCATCTTACGGATTATCTTGATGATGTCCGTGAGACTATCTTAAAGAGCCGTTTCAGAAGTTATCCGGTACTTGATGAGTCGGATAAAGTTGTCGGAACACTCTCCAGATACCATCTCTTGAGACCTAACAGAAAGAATATAGTTCTCGTTGACCACAATGAATTGGCGCAGTCTGTTCCGGGCCTTGAGCAGGCAGAACTTCTGGAGATAATCGACCATCACAGACTTGCAGACATACAGACAACACAGCCTATCAACGTGCGTAATGAGACTGTCGGAAGCACAACGACCATTATTGCCGAGATGTATCAGGAAAGCGGCGTTACTCCGGCTCCTGCCATGGCAGGTCTTATGGTGTCTGCCATTCTTTCCGACACGGTTATGTTTAAGTCTCCCACATGCACTGAACGTGACAAGGTCCTTGCCGGGCGTCTTGCCAAGATCGCCGGCGTATCGATAGAAGAGATAGGCGCAGAACTTTACGATGCTTCAGGCATTCTTGAACAGAGTGCGGAGCATCTCATCAAAACAGACTTCAAGGAATTCCATATTGCAGGACAGACACTCGGTGTAAGTCAGATCATCTGTGTTGACTCTAAGTCAATGATCGCCAGAAAAAGTGAGTTTCTTGAGACTATGGAGATGCTCAAGAAAAAGAACGGTTATGACATGATCATGCTGATGCTGACAGATGTTCTCGTTGAAGGTACCGTGCTGCTTTTTATCGGCAGCGACGATACGATTCAAAATGCATTCTCTGCTGAAGCTCATGACAATGAACTGTTCCTTCCGGGTGTAATGAGCCGTAAAAAACAGATTATCCCGATGCTGACTGCATTGTGGGGCTGATATTGCCTTTTTCTTTTTCAAATATCTGCTCCAATGATTATGTAAAATCATTGTTGTTTTATCAAATAAATGATATTATTTTTATCGGCGGAGTTATTTTCGACCAAGACCTTAGGAGGAAGTAAATATGGGATTGATTAGCTTAATCAAGAATGTGGCAGGAACAACATTTGATTCAATTTCCAGCCAGATTCAGGATCAGTATCTTGAGTTTTTTACTCAGGATTCTTTGGGACAGGATATCCTTGTTAAGAAGGGTGCCAATAAGATGGAGAAGGGCAGAAACAAGGGTAATTCCGAAGTTATCTCTAACGGCTCCGTCATCAACGTACCTGAGGGATGCTTCTGTCTCCTCGTTAACAATGGTGAGATCGTAGACGTTGTTTCCGATGCAGGCGCTTATAAGTGGGATACATCCACAGCTCCTTCAATTCTTGCTAACAAGAATTTCGGTGAGAATGTAAAGCAGTCCATCGGTGATATCTGGAACCGTATGAAGATGGGCGGAGAGATTCAGCAGCAGCAGAGAGTTTACTTCGTAAACAAGCTCGAGATGATGAATCAGAACTTCGGTACACCTTCACCGGTACCTTACGCAGACCCTGAATACCGTAACATCTATATCCGTTTGAACGGTACATTCTCATTCAGAGTTGAGAATCCTGTTACATTCTTCAGAAACATCGTAGGTAATGTTAAGGATGAGTACACAGTAGCAGAGTTCATGGGAACACCTGCTAAGCCGATGCAGCCTCGTCTTGAGTTCCTTGACAACATCACAGAGACACTCAATAAGTGCGGCGGCCCTTACCCGAACGGCATTATGTTCTCAACACTGCCTTCAAAGCAGGGTGAGTTCAGAAGATACATGGCAGACTGCCTTGATGACGAATGGCTCCAGAAGAGAGGTATCGTTGTAGAGACTGTTGCTATCGCTTCTGTTACACCTGACGATAAGTCACGTGAGAGAATCGAGAAGGTCGACGAAGCAAAGCTCTATGGTCAGGATCCCGGTGCTCTCGGTGCAGCTGTAGCTCTCGGTCAGACAGAGGCTATGAAGGCAGCCGGTGCTAACGCTAACGGCGCAGTTAACGGATTCATGGGCCTTGGTATGATGGGCGCAGTAGGCGGCAATCAGGCTACAGCAGCAGGAATTAATGCAGCTCAGCAGGCTCCTGTTCAGCAGGGCGGTTTCTTCGGTGGCGCAGCTCAGGCTCCCGTTCAGCAGGCAGCTCCCGTAGCAGCAGGTTGGACATGTTCTTGCGGCCAGGCTGGCAACACAGGTAAGTTCTGCAGCAACTGCGGACAGCCTCAGCCGGCACCTGCAGCAGCTGGTTGGACATGCTCTTGCGGTCAGACAGGCAATACAGGTAAGTTCTGCGGTAACTGCGGTAAGCCTCAGCCTGCAGCAGCACCTGCAGCTTGCCCTAAGTGCGGCTACAAGCCCGCTGACGGCAATATGCCTAAGTTCTGCCCTGAGTGCGGTACAAAGATCGAATAAGATCCATCGGTTCTTAAATAAATCCATTCGCGGGGTGTCTCGATCAGAGGCACCCCGTTTTTGCTTGGTGTTAGTGTCGATAATCAATAGTAAAAGCAGCTAAGAAGGCAACTTCTGAATTTTCTGATATTATTGGAATATGATTCTTAGAACTGATGCCTCAAAATGCAAGTCTATATTACAGGGTTACTCTTGTTTTAATAACGGAATGAGTGACTATTGGTATTATTCTGACATTGTTCTTGAGACTGGCAAGTCATATGCGTTGATCAGCGAATATCAGCAAGGTTGTATGTATTTATCGTATCTTCTGGGAGGTCAGATAGAGTTTAAAGACGGATTGGAAATCTTTCTGGATGAGACACGGATCACTCAGAACACGCTGAAGAATATCAGTTGGAATCTCGAACCTTACTATGAAAATTATAAGGATCTTATCGTGAGAAAGGCTATAGAAAAAGCCTTAAAACAAGGATATGTGGGGGAATCATTTGAACAATTGGCTGAAGCCTTTTGTCTTACTCCTGAACGATATGACCGTAAGCTTAGACAATTGAGCGGCGAGAGATGGAGTGCATCAGCAGCGGTCGGATATGCTTCAGGGAAGAAGGTTTTTTACGCACCATATAATCCCAGCATTTTTTATTCATCAAATGCCAGGCTTAAATATTTAATTGATTTTCTGACTTCTCATGAATGTATGGTTATTCTTCCGGTTGGTTCTGATATGTATTTAAAGGATATAGTGGATCAATGTATCTATATTGAGCAACGAACCGATTGGTGGAAATCAATACGATAATGTTCGTGTAACGGTTAGAAGCTTTAGTAGAGATAATCTGGAATATAATCGAACAATTAAGAAAAAAGAGGTGCCCTATGGCACCTCTTTGTGATTTGTTTTCAGAATAACTGATCAGTTCTTCTCGGCAGTGTAACGCTTTCTCATGAAGAGTACGATGCCGGCAAGTGCGATTACAGAAACACCTGCGATTGCAGCAGTGCTTACAGCTTCACCTGATGCAGGAACACTGGAAGCAGGGGTAACAGTGAATTTTGTTGTAACAGTTGCATTGGAGAACTTAATCGTAATCGTGTGTTCACCAAGTGACAATGTTTTAAGGAATTCAGGCATGATCGTAATGATGACACTGCCTTTTTCATATGTGAACAGGCTTATATCAAGGACCTTACCATCTACTTCGATATAGCATCCGCCGTCTTCAAAGAAATCATATGCGTCATCACTAATACCTTCCTGAACGATCCTGAATGTAAGACCGGTTGTGCTACCCTGAGCCCACTTGGCACCTGAATCGTCAGTGATTGTATAGATTCCTTCAAGTTCTTCATCAGCTTCAAGCAAAGCAATGACAAGATCGTAAATGGCTTCCTCAAGAGTATCCGATGATATTACACCGGAATTCAACACGTCGTCAGCATTATCCATGGCAGCCTGCAACTTAGCCTTGCTGTCTTCAGACATCACATTGCCGTAATCGTTTATCAGCGTTTCGCCGAGCTTATAATATTGATCAATAATCAAAATATAGACTGCAATAAGATCGCTGTTAAGCTTAGCCATCAGTTCATCACTGATCAAAGCCTTCTGTGCATTTGTCAAATCATTGTAGTAAACAAGTGCTTCATTAATTGCGTACTCATCATCGATAGTTACATCTCCCGGATCAGGAAGAGCATCGATCAGATCAGCCGCAGCCTTAGCAGCAGCAAGATCTTCTTCACTAGGTTCCTGCTCAGCCTTTAAAGCAGCTAAATCAGCCTCATAAGCCTCGAGCTTATCAATCGTATCAGCAGGAACTAATTTACGCTGATCTTCTGTAAGGTTATCAAGTGCAGCTCTGGCATTAGCAATATCGCCTTCGTTATCAAGAGTTATATTTTCCGGCAAAGCTTCGATAGCATCGATTACATCCTGGGCAGCCTTTTTGTCCTTCAACTCCAGTAGAGTTTCTTCTGCTCTTAAAAGCTTATTGGTATGATCTTCATCTATTTCAGCCGCCAGATCTCCAAGACGGTCATAAGCCTCTCTTGCTGCAACAATTAAGTCTTCATCGTCAACAGTGAATGTTTCAGGGATATTATCTATCAACCTTTCTACAGCTTCAAATAGAGAAATGGAAGAAAAGATTATAAGATCTTCATTTGACGTACCTTTGCCACCCGTGTACAAAATTGCATCATAACTACTGGGGTTATCAAGTACTATCGGTTTACTATTTCCGCCAAACACAACTTCAGCGTAGCCTTTTTCGCCTTTGCTGATTGTAATAGACTGTGCTCCACCGGTAGCAAGAAAATCACCATCTCCCACACCATCAGGATCCAAGTCGATAAAAACACTAGAACCCTGCTCACACAAGCCAATGATGTCACCATTAAGAAAAACTCTGAACCTGCTCAAACTCTTTACCATTCCGGTAGATTCAGCTGAAACCACTGTTGCAGGAACAAGGCTCATCAATATCGCAACCGTGAGCAATACTCCAAACATCTTACCCAAAAATCTCTTCATATAGATCTCCTTTGTTTTAATATCCTTGCAGATTATACAATATCAAAAAAATTAAACATATAGGGATATAAATTATATACACATAATTTAAACAGTAGCATTTTGAGAAAACCACTTTTGCTTTGCCGCAAAAAATTGATTGATAAAACAACTTTTATGGTAAAATTCAAAATCATAAAAAATAAAGGCGGTCATATCTATGGGTAAATACTTCGGTACTGACGGTTTCAGAGGCGAAGCCAATAAGGAACTCACCGCACAAAAGGCATTCAAGGTAGGAAGATACATCGGCTGGTATTACGGTCAGCAGCACGATGACGGAAGAGCAAGGATCATCATCGGCAAGGACACAAGAAGAAGTTCCTATATGCTCGAGGCAGCTCTTACTGCAGGTATTACATCTTCAGGTTCTGATGCTTATCTCCTTCATGTAACAACTACTCCTTCGGTTTCTTTCTGCTGCAGAACAGACGGTTTTGATTGCGGAATCATGATCTCAGCATCTCACAATCCTTTCTATGACAACGGCATCAAGATCATGCGTGCCAACGGTCAGAAGATCGAAGCAGAGATCGAAGAGAAGATCGAAGCATACATCGACGGCGAGGTCGAGGAGATCCCGCTCGCAGAGCGTGAAGCAATCGGTAATGTAATTGACTATGCATCCGGACGTAACAGATACATCGGTTATCTTATGACGATCCCTACAAGAGCATTCAACGGCATGAAGGTTGGTCTTGACTGTGCAAACGGTGCTTCATGGAACATCGCAAGATCAGTTTTTGAAGCTCTAGGCGCAAAGGTCTATATCATCAATAACCAGCCTGACGGGCTTAACATCAATACAAACTGCGGTTCTACACATATCGATACATTGAAGAAGTATGTTTTGGAAAACGGCCTCAATGTAGGTTTCGCTTATGACGGCGATGCTGACAGATGTCTTGCAGTAGACGAGCTCGGCAACGAGGTCAACGGCGACCAGATCATGTTCCTCTGCGGTAAGTATCTCAAGGAGAGCGGCAAGCTCGACGGAAATACGATCGTTACAACGATCATGAGCAACATGGGTCTTTACAAAGCTTGCGAGGCTATCGGCATCCGTACTGAAAAGACAAATGTCGGCGACAAGTATGTTGCTGAGAACATGATGGCTAACGGATTCGTATTGGGCGGCGAGCAGTCCGGACACATCATTTTCGCCAAGTACGCTACAACAGGTGACGGAATCCTTACATCTCTCATGGTTCTTATGACCATGCTCGAGAAGAAGCTTCCTCTCTCAATGCTGGCAGGCGAGATGAAGATGTATCCCCAGTGCCTCAAGAACGTTGTTGTTAAGGACAAGGAAGCAGCACAGAAGAATCCTGCAGTCCTTAAGGGCGTAGAAGAGGTAAACAAGGCGCTCGCAGGAGACGGCAGAATGCTGCTTCGTGCATCCGGTACTGAGCCTAAGATCCGTGTAATGGTCGAAGCAAAGACTGACGAGATCTGTGAAAAGTATGTTGACCAGCTGATTGAAGTCATTAAAGAACAGGGACTTACAGCGGATTAAAATGAATATTACGGCTTCGCGTGTACATGCATGCGGAGCCGTTTTAGATTAAATAAGCCGGGAGGAATATTTATGAGAGTTATTAGAAAGAAGACTTATGAAGAAGCTTCAATGGCATGCGCAGAGCTTATCGCTTCACAGATAAGACTCAAGCCTGACTGCAAGATCGGTCTTGCTACAGGATCAACACCTGTAGGCACATACAAGGATCTCGTAGACATGTATAAGGCCGGCAGCCTTGATTTCTCCAAAGTAACATCCGCAAACCTCGATGAGTACAGAGGATTGGGCGGAGACCACGATCAGTCCTACAGATATTTCATGAACACAAATCTCTTCGATCATGTAAATATCGACAAGAACAAGACATACGTACCTAACGGTCTTGAGGTTGATGCAGAGAAGGCTTGCAAAGATTACGATGCAATCCTCGAATCCCTCGGACATCTTGATATCCAGCTTCTCGGTATCGGCGGTGACGGCCATATCGGTTTCAATGAGCCTGCTGATGCTTTCTGCGTAAACACACAGTGCATCGATCTTGAAGAGCAGACGATCAAGGACAACGCAAGACTGTTCTTTAACGGTGATCTCGCTGCTGTTCCTACACAGGCATATACAATGGGTATCGGCTACATCATGAAGTCAACTACAGTTATCCTTATGGCTACAGGCGCAGGCAAGAAGGATATAGTTGAGAAGGCATTCTGCGGCCCCGTAACTCCTTATGTTCCTGCATCTATCCTCCAGCTCCACCCGAACGTTGTAGTTATCGGTGATGAGGCTGCCATCTCTGATGCAGTAGTTGCCGCAGCTAAGTAATTTGTAAAAATATACTTATATTTTCAGAGGCTGTCCCTTGTGGACAGCCTTTTTTGATATCCCGAAAAAGCAATGCGAAAACAATTGCCAATAAAAACAATCAAGTTTATAATATTCGAATATTTTATCGCGGTATATTAAAGCGCGAGGTTTCAGGAGGTTGGTTTTTCGTGGCAAAAGGTAAATTAACTTTTAACGAGAATCTGTGCAAGGGCTGCGGACTTTGTGTTGCAGCTTGTCCTAAGAAAATCCTCGAACTTGACAAGACAAGGCTTAACGCTAAGGGTTATCATCCCGCAACCTGTGTAAATCCCGATGAGTGTATCGGATGCGCATTCTGCGCTACTCAGTGCCCGGATGTTGTAATCACTGTTGAGCGTTTCTGATCGGGAGGAAGTAACATGGCACAGAAAAGAGTATTGATGAAAGGCAATGAAGTAATTGCCGAAGCAGCGATCAGAGCAGGTTGCCGCAACTATTTCGGATACCCGATCACACCTCAGACAGAAGTCATGCACTACATGGCTAAGAAGATGGTTCAGGTCGGCGGTAACTTCGTACAGGCAGAGTCTGAGGTTGCAGCCATTAACATGGTTTATGGTGCAGCAGCAGCCGGATTCAGAGTAATGACATCTTCTTCCTCTCCGGGAATTTCCCTCAAGCAGGAAGGTATTTCATACATTGCAGGTGCTGAGCTTCCTGCAGTTGTAGTTAATATTGTTAGAGCAGGCCCGGGTTTGGGTGGTATTCAGCCTGCACAGGGTGACTACTTCCAGGCAACAAAGGGCGGCGGACACGGTGACTACAGAAACATCGTTATCGCACCTGCTTCCGTTCAGGAACTTTATGAGCTCGTAGTTGAGGCATTCAATCTCGCTGATAAGTACAGAATGACATGCATGATCATTGGTGACGGTACTTTGGGTCAGATGATGGAGCCTGTTGCTTTCCGTGACGAGGAGCCGGTTGAGACTATCGAGAAGCCTTGGGCTGCATGCGGAAGAAAGGGTGATTCTTTCCATCACACAGTAACATCCATCTACATCGATCCGGATGTTCTTGAGAAGAAGAACCTTGAACTTCAGGAGAAGTACAAGATCGTTGAAGCTAACGAAGTTCGTTATGAAGCTATCAACATGGAAGATGCAGAGATCGTTATCACAGCATTCTCCACATGCTCCAGAATTTCACGTAACGTTATCCGTCAGGCTGCAGAGCTTGGTATCAAGGTCGGTATGATCAGACCTATCACACTCTGGCCTTTCCCTTACAAGGCAATCTCTGAAGCAGCTGATATGCCTTCAGTTAAGGCTTTCCTCGACGTTGAGCTCAACGCAGGTCAGATGATCGAAGACGTAAGACTCGGCGTTAACGGCAAGAAGCCCGTATATTTCCATGGTAGACTCGGAGGAAATCTCCCGATGCAGAAGGAAATCCTCGACAAGATCGTTGCGATCCACGAGGGAAAGATCACAGAAGGAGGTAATTTCTGATGGCTGTAGTTTTCGAACCCACAAAAGGCCTTACAGATAAGCCTTTCCATTATTGCCCCGGCTGCTGCCACGGCATCATCCACAGACTCGTTGCTGAGACTCTCGTTGAGAATGATGCTCTTGAGACAGCTGTAGGCGTTGCATCAGTAGGATGCACATACAATTCATATGAGTACATTGCTTGCGACATGGTTCAGGCAGCTCACGGTAGAGCACCTGCAGTTGCAACTGGTATCAAGAGAAACCTCAAGGACAGCTTCGTCTTCACATATCAGGGAGACGGTGACCTTGCTTCCATCGGTACAGCTGAGATCGTTCACGCTGCTGCAAGAAGCGAGAACATCACAGTAATCTTTGTAAACAACGCTGTTTACGGAATGACTTCAGGTCAGATGGCTCCTACAACACTCGTAGGCCAGGTTACAACAACATCACCTTGGGGACGTGATCCTTCTTACCAGGGTTATCCTATTAACGTTTCCGAGTTCTTGTCCAACCTCGCAGGTGCTGCTTATGTAGAGCGTGTTTGCGTTACAGATTTCAAGAACATCCAGAACGCTAAGAAGGCTATCCAGAAGGCATACAACGTTCAGAAGAACAAGCTCGGCTTCTCTCTCGTAGAAGTTCTCTCCACATGCCCTACAAACTGGGGTAAGGAGCCTCTCGCAGCTATGGAATGGCTCAAGGAGAACATGGAGAAGCAGTATCCTCTCGGATGCTACAAGGGCGCTGATATCACATTCGATGCAGACGGCAAGTATGTTTCAGGTGCTATCCCTGCAACAGCTAACAACTGCGTTAATGTTGGGGAGGTGAAGAAATGATTGATTTCTCTGTAATTTTTGCCGGATTCGGCGGTCAGGGAATTCTCTCCGCAGGCAAGATGGCAGCAGAAGCTGCTCTTTATGAAGGTAAGGAAGTTTCCTGGTTCCCTTCATACGGACCTGAGATGCGTGGCGGTACAGCTAACTGCTCCGTTGTTTTCTCAGATGAGCCTATCGGATCTCCCGTAGTTAACGATGCAGACGTTGTTATCTGCCTTAATCAGCCTTCAATGGAGAAGTTCGAGAAGCAGTTAAAGCCCGGTGCTCTCATGATCCTCGACTCTTCACTCATCAAGACAAGACCTACAAGAACAGATATCAAGGTTATCGCTATGGAAGCTTCCGATATTGCTTCCGAGCTCGGTAAGATGATGTTCGCTCCTATCACAATGCTCGGTTGTATGGCTACAGCTACAGGCTGTTTCACAAGAGATTCTTTCGAGAAGTCACTCTATGAGATCCTTCCTGAGAGAAAGCACAATCTCATTCCGATGAACATGGAAGCATTTGACAGAGGCGCAGCTTTCGCGAAGTAATCCTGTCATTACAAATTGCATTATTAAGAGGTTGTCTTTACGTAAGGCAACCTCTATTTTATCAATGAAATAACCATAGGTTTTTGATGTATAATCCGTTTGGGTAACACAATGCTTTTCATAACGATGCCTCATATCGCAGATATCTTGACGAATCTGACGGAGGATCCGGAAAAGGAGAGTGTAAGCCCGGTAACTATATCCCGTTTGGGAATAATAACAAAGGAGGGTTTTGTATGACAGATCAAAACCGTAAACAAACCATCAAGACCATAGCAGTCTTGGGCATTCTCATCGCACTCACCTTAGTAATGGCATTTACGCCTGTCGGTTATCTCAAAGTAGGTGCTGTGTCGATCTCATTTCTCATGATCCCCGTTGCAGTCGGAGCAATAGCAGTAGGTCCGTGGGCCGGCGCACTTCTCGGTGCCGTATTCGGAATTACAAGCTTCGTCCAGTGCTTCGGAACTGATCCTTTTGGAACATTTCTTGCAAACACGAACATCGTATTCACATTCATAATGTGCGTTGTCTGCAGAATACTTGCAGGTTTCCTTACAGGCCTTGTTTACAAAGTGCTTAAGAAGACCAAGATGCCTGTATTCTTTAAGACAGCCGTTACAGGCCTTTGCGCAGCAATCTTTAATACTGTTCTTTTTGTAGGCGCGCTTATCCTGCTCTTCGGTAAGGGAACGGTAACTGAAGCAACCGGCATTGATCCCACTATCGGAATCGTTATGCTCTTTGCTACTATTGTAGGTATCAATGCGGTTTTCGAAGCTATTGCGGCATTTATACTTACGGGCGGTATCGGCACTGCACTTATCAAGGCAAAACTGGTAAAGTCATAATAGCTGCACCTGACTGAATTACAGTAGGAGGAAAACAAATGGTACTTGCTATCGACATAGGAAACACGCACATCCTTCTGGGCTGTTTTGAAGAACGTAAGGTCCTTTTTACGGAGCTTCTTACGACAGACAAGACTGCCACGGAACTGGAGTATGCTTCATTCATCAAGTCGGCTCTCGAGTTCAACGGACGGGGAGTAGACGAGATTGAAGGCGTGATAATATCATCGGTTGTTCCTCAGGTTACGGGAACCATAAAGAAGGCGGTGGAACGCTTCAGTTCAGTCGAACCCATAGTTGTAGGCCCGGGCGTCAAGACGGGTCTCAAGATAAAGATCGACAATCCCGCCCAGCTTGGAAGCGACCTTGTTGTATCTGCCGTTGCAGGCATCAAGGAATACGGCGTTCCACAGATCAATATCTATATGGGAACCGCTACGGCTTTTTCTCTTATAGACAGTGATAAGAACTTCGTCGGAACATCGATCGGCGCAGGTATGGGAATCGAAGCAGAAGCTTTAAGCAGCAAGACTTCTCAGCTTCCGAACATTGCTTTTGAGATACCTAAGCATGTGATCGGAACCAACACGGTCGACAGCATGAAGAGTGGTCTTATCTTCCAGAATGCAGCGCTTATCGACGGTATGATCGAGCGTATTGAAGAAGAGTATGGTGAGAAATGCGTCCTCATTGCAACAGGCAGATATGCAGATATCGTTGCACCGCTTTGCAAACACAAGATCATACTTGATAAGGATCTTCTGCTTAAGGGCTTGATCGAGGTTTACTATAAGAACCTGTAATGCAGTTAATAATTTGCTAAAGAAGGGGGCTGTCGCTGATCAGTGCGATAGCCCCTTAGTTTTTATCAGTCAAACGGGATAAGCTTTGCTTTGCCGTTTTCGATGATTATGTATGAAGGCTTAGTATCTTCCTTGGGAATTGAAGGTGATCCCGGGTTCATGTAGCGGATCTTGCGGCCGTCTTCGTATTCCCAGATGAAGTCTCCTGCAACATGTGTATGACCTGTAAGAAGAATGGCATCTTCAGGCATGACAGCAGGGAGGTTCATCGGGTTGTAAATGTGGCCGTGAGTTACGAAGAATACGGTTCCTTCGTCAACGAGATAAATGTAATCGGCAAGTATCGTAAACTTTAATACCATCTGGTCTACTTCGGTATCGCAGTTGCCTCTTACGGCAAGGATCTTGTCTGCAATATTGTTTAAGATCTCAATTACTTTCTTGGGTTCGTAGTGTGCGGGAAGATCGTTCCTGGGACCGTGATAAAGAATGTCTCCGAGTAAGACAAGCTTATCGGCTTTGCTTTCTTTAAATGCGCTGACCACGCGATCTGCCCAATATGAATCACCGTGAATATCTGAAGCAACAAAGTATTTCATTGTTAATGCCTTTCTGTTTTTACTCTGAATAGAATATCACGCAGTTCCGTAATTAAGTTAGTGAAAAATCATTAAAGTTAATTTACATAACGTTAACCAATGAAAAAGCCAGATGAATATAATGAATTTAGGTTAATGTACGCTGGAGTTTTATGAAAAAGATAGCCGTTTTTACATCACATGTTTATGAGCAGATGTCCGGAATGATGCAGAAGGGCCTTATTGATGCTGCCCTGGAGCATGGAGTAAAGCTGATTTTCTTTGCAAGTTTCGGTGATTCATACAGCAGTAAAGACTACAAAGAGTTCTCAAAGTACGATGAGGGCGACAAGGTATCTTTTGATATCCCTGATCTTAATGACTTTGATGGTGTTGTTAAGATAACAACATATTTCAGCGATATTCTGAAAGAGCACTTGAAGATAATCCTTTCCAAATACGATATTCCGGTAATCAGCATCGGCGGAAATGATGAAGAGCATTTTAACATACGTTGCGATGACAAGAATACATTTGCCAAGGTCGTAGAACACGTGATCACGCACCACGGATGCAGAGATATCTTCCATCTGGCAGGAGATCAGCAGCCTCACCACGGTTTCTCGCAGGACCGTTTCGAGTCTTATAAAAGGGTGCTGGAAGAGCATGGGATTCCTTTCGATGAAGAAAAGGTTTATTACGGAACGTTGTGGTATGACTGCGGTGAACCTGCCCTGGACTATATCCTGGACACTTATAGCAAGCGTGACAAAAAACTTCCTGATGCAGTTGTCTGTGTAAATGATTATTCGGCTATCGGTCTTATTAATGCCTGTAAGAGCAGAGGCATCAGGATTCCTGAAGATATGATCATTACAGGGTTCGATGCGGTTGCAGAATCAACAAACGGTTTCCCTACGCTTACTACAGCCAGACAGTCTTTCTATGATATGGGATATCAGGCTATTGTTACCATGCTTAGAATGATTGAAGGCGAGAAGTTCAATGAAGATATCATGATTGAAGGAGATCTCTTATGTAATCAGTCATGCGGATGTCAGGAAAAGAATGTAGATTCTATTGAAGACTTCCGGAGGAGTTATCTTAAGAAGATCGAGAATGCCACTGCTATCGCACAGTCGACAACTAATCTGATGATCTCGGTATCAGATGCCAATACTCTTGAAGAATGCTTCAAGGCAATAAGTGATAATGCAAAAACTGATACCGGTTTCAGGGACATGCTTCTTTGTCTGGCTCCGGGCTGGGATAAGAAGCGTATTGTGGATGATGATTTTTCCGAATCCGATGAAGATATGACTGTTGTGGCAGGGTTCAGGGACGGCGGTAAGACCGATGTTCCGGTACAGCATTTCAGGAAGAAGGATATCCTTCCCAAAGACATGCTCGAAGATCCGAAGCCTTACTATATCTTTGCGCTGCACCATCTCCAGTATTACATGGGTTATCTGATTGCAGATCCTGATATCGACAACCGCGAGCAGAAGGCTATCCAGTCCTGGTTCGTAGATCTTGGCGTTATCCTTGAGACAAGGCGTATTCAGATAGATCTTGAGCAGTCGGTAACGAGACTCGGATATC
>Ga0326514_10001342_pt1 | contig 16045 bp, 14 predicted proteins | sample 3_2548_0518_D_FD_203653 | JGI IMG/M metagenome (GOLD analysis project Ga0326514, IMG submission 203653) | Bovine rumen microbial communities from UC Davis, California, United States - 3_2548_0518 | ecosystem: Host-associated > Mammals > Digestive system > Stomach > Rumen | place: USA...
GAGCCGGTACGACGGTTGCGGTGCTTGCCTTGCAGTTCCACGTTGAGGAACATCTCCTTCTTCACCTCTTCCATGATCTTCTCTTCGCTTGCGCCAGGACCAGCCTGTTGCTTGGCGTAGTTGTGGATGTCGGTGAACGAAGCGGAGTCGATATTCAGGGTCTGCACGTCGATGAGGATCTCGTTGTCCCAAATCTCGTCCATGTTGTTGTTCAGTTTGTTAGCGGGTTGCGGCAGCACGCCGACTGGTTCGATTACACGGTGAGTACCGTATTTGTTACCATGTTTTTGCATCTTTGTTGTTGTTTAATTGTTTATTGTTTAAATGTTTAATTGTTGTTTCTTTTTCGGTATCGCTTCGCGAGAAATCCAATGAAAATCATCTTTCAAAATCCCTCAAAAATAGATTTTGAATGATTTTATTCCGATTTTTGAAAGATTTCTTACGAAGTAATCCCATTGTCTTTTATCATTTTTGAATTATCATTTTTGAATGATTTCTTGGCGAAGCCAATCCCATAATTACTTTCTCGGCTTCAGTCCAAGGATTTCGCGAGCCTCATCCGAAGTGGCAATCGGGCGACCGAGTTCATTGGCGATGCGAACGACCTTGGCGACCAGTTCACCATTGGATTGAGCCAGCACGCCCTTCGAGAGGTAGAGGTTGTCCTCGAAGCCCACGCGGACATTACCGCCCATGGCGATGGCAGCGGCGGCCATCGGGAAGGCATGACGACCTACGCCGGTGACGGTCCAAGTGGAGCCCGCGGGGATGCCGTTCACGAGCCAGCAGAGGTTGGCGACGGTGGCGGGAGTGCAGCCGGGCACGCCCAACACGAAGTTGAACTGCATGGGAGCGCCAGGGGCCTGACCCTTCTTGGCCATGTTGAGGATGGTGTCGAGGTGACCCATCTCGAAGCATTCGTATTCGGGCTTGATGCCGCGTTCCATCATGCGTTTGCCGAAGGCGCGCATGGTCGGCATGGTGTTGTCGAAGATCTCATCGCCGAAGTTGCAGGTACCGCAGTCGAGGGTAGCCATCTCGGGCAACGGGTTGGTGTCGGTCGATTGGAGACGCTCGTCGGGAGTCATGCCGACGGCACCACCGGTCGAAGGGATGAGGATGACGTTGGGGCACACTTTCAGGATGGCCTCTTCGCATTCCTGGAAACGGCCACGGTCTTGGGTGGGCGTGCCGTCGTCCCAGCGGACGTGCAGGTGTACGATGGCGGCACCGGCGTCGACGGCCGACTTGGCCTCGCGCACGATTTCCTCAACGGTATAAGGCACATTAGGATTCTGTTCCTTGGTGACTTCTGCGCCGCAGATGGCGGCAGTGATGATCAGTTTATCCATTTGTTGAATTGTTGATTGTTTAATCGTTTAATTGTTGAATCCAACCGGACTTATTTTTTACGTTGGCAGTCTTTAGGCGTCACGCAGGTACCCGAAGCACGGCAAACGAGGATAGGCTCATCCAGTTCGTCGGCGGCTGAGGCGGAAATGTCGGGGCGGGCCACGGCAACCTTGCGGGCCTCAAACATCATGTGGCGCGAGGTGTTGCCTTCGCGGTCTATCCAACCTTCGGCTTCGATGAAGTCGCCTGCATAGACAGGGGCCTTGAATTCAATCATGTCGTATGCGCAGAAGAGGCCTTCGTCGCCGTCGCGCATAATCAAAAGTTCGGTAGCCACGTCACCGAAGAGGTGAACCATGTGGGCACCGTCAACCAAATTGCCACCGTAGTGGGCATCCTTTGCGCTCATGCGCAGTCTGATCTTTGTTCTGTATTCCATTTTGTTGAATTGTTTATCGTTTAATTGTTGAATTGTTTATTTGGCTGTTAGCTCTTGGCTATTGGCTCTTGGCAGCTTCAACAGAAAGGAAATCTCCCCTTTTTCATCAAGCTGCCAAAGGCCAAAGGCCAAAGGCCGATTATTTTTCCACATAAATTCCATCGACATAAATACCCGAAGCATGAACCTGTTCAGGCTTAATCTCGCCAACGGGGACAAGTTTTTCAGCTTCGACGACGACATAGTCGGCGGCGGTGGCCATCAGCGGGTTGAAGTTGTTGGTCGTGCCAAGGAACACCATGTTGCCGAACTCGTCGACGATATTGGCGCGCAGGAAGGCGATGTCGGCCTTCAGGGGCTTCTCAAGGAGGTAGTCCTTACCATCGACATTCACAATCTGCTTGCCGTCGGCCATGATGGTGCCCATACCCGTGGGGGTCAGCACACCGCCGAGACCTGCACCGTAGGCGCGGATGCGCTCTGCGAGGGTGCCTTGCGGGACGTATTCCACGATAAGGGTGCCTTCGTTCTTCTGGAGGGCGGTCTGCTTGTTGGTGCCGGTATGCGACACGATGGCTTTCTTCACCTGATGGTTGCTGACCAGTTTGCCGTGGGCCACTTCGTCGTAGGCCGTGTCGTTGGCAATGATAGTGAGGTACTTAACGCCTTTTGCAACAATGGCGTCAATGATTTGCGTGGCGCTTCCCACACCGAGGAAACCGCCGAACATAATCGTCATGCCGTCATGAACCTTTTCGACGGCCTGCTCTAATGTAATCTGCTTGTTCATAATGTGTTATGTTTTAGATTTTAGATTTGTAACTCGTATAAAATTCTGCAAATTTAGCGAGATTTCCAGCACTTTCCAAACAAATTAATATTTATTTTATAAAGAGGTGTGTAACATCAAAGATTACAGAGGTTTGTGCAAAAAGAAAAGCCGCTGGTACAAGCAGCGACTTTTTCAAATAATTTGTTTTATTGTGAGTCGTGAAACCCACTAAATATGATAATCACTTCTTCACAATCGTGAAACTCTTTTCATCCACTGGCTCAATGGCATAGCCCGGATTCAATGAGATTTTGGCATCGCAATGGTCCTCGGAATAAGGGATGATAAAGCTTGACCAATTATGGGTGTGCATGATGCCGTTTCCTACCTCGAGGGTGCCGAAAGAGCCTCGTAATTGCATCGTATTACAGATTACGCCGATAGTATCGTACGCAACAAGTCTCTCGGAGGGATTGAAACCGAAATTGATGTTATCGTTGGGAATCACTAACCATTTGGATTCAGAAAAACGCGCCCTCAATTCGGCATCTTCCTTGTCGCGGGCTTCAAGACGGTTTCTTTCTTCGTGGAGATAATCTGTCAGACCATAACACGCTGATATTCTTTCTATTTCGGTATTGTCAATTGTATCTGGAATGGCAACCTCCGTTGAAATCACCTCGGGGATGGTTTTACCTGAACGGATGCTGTTTCTCCAATCGGGAATCATTTCATCTATCAGGAGTCCGTAGGCGGGGCCTGTGAGATAGGCGAACGAGTTGCCGAAGCCGCTACCGTCCATTCCTTTCGTAATGGCAGCAGCGACCAATCCCTTTCTAATTGCTTCATTATCATTGTCCAAAGGTAGCAATTTGAAGGCCGTATATTCCGCCATTCCTTCGTGACACTCAAACTGGTTTTCGTTGCCGTTTGGGAACAACGTTTGACGATATTTGCGCACTGTCATCGCATCGCGCAGGCCTTTCGTTAGGTCTTTGGAATCGTTTTGCAGCAAGTCTTTCAAGATGCCCAATTCAAGTTTCAGCAGCAGTTTGCCTTCCGTTTCGTCGAGATGTTGGTTCGAAGACCCGCATGAAGGCAATCCGATTTCGTCTTGGATGCGGTGCAGACTCTCATGAATCAGAAGATGCGTGTTGGTCAGTAAATCTCGGCTGCCGTCCCATATTACGCAAGTCCAGTTCTCTCCGCAATAATCAATGGATGTGTTGGCGATAATGATTTCTTCGGGAAGTTGCCCGAAATAAAGGTTTCCTTTTTGCACGAGAGTGTTTTCCTTGTTTTGTTGATTGGCAACAAGATTCCGTGTTTGCACATCAACGAACATTGCCGGGCCATAAAGCGTTTTGCCCCACAATTTGCCGTTGTCCGCATCGGAAACCTTTTTCAGATTCTCGAAACACGGAGCGGCTTTCTCCATCGAATTGGAATTGGATTGTGAACAAGAAGTGCTTGAAAAACAAAGAACAAGCACTAAAGCCAAACAATAAAAACTCGTTTTCATATTGATTTGTTTAATTGATTCTATTGTAATACGGAGAAAGGGCGAAAATGTTACATTAAATGCAAAAAAAATTCGCTATTGGCGAATTTTTGCCTCAAATCACTGCCACAACGGTTCCTGACGCCAGCTTTTCGGGAAGCCCATGGCGGCGGCATCGACGGAAGGATATTTCTGCAACAACGCCTTGAAGTCGGTCACAAAAGTGCTATGCGGATCAATGGCATTGATCAGATAGGCGATGCAGCAAAGTTGCGGATAAATCTTGTCGGGCGGGAATGAAAAGTCCGTCAGCCAGTTATGGCCTGTCAAAGTCCTCGGCATCCGGGGTTTCAGTGCATAGCGGCGGTTCCAGATGCGAGAATGATGGGCGCAGAAGTTGCGAAGCGATGTCAAACTCTCCATCCAACTAATCAGAAACTCGTGTTGAGGTAAACCGAAATCCTCAGCCACGGCCTTCTTGTCGGCTTTTTCGGCAAAATTCCCATATAGTTTCGATAATGTTCCAAACGACACCGTTTCCAAGGTCTTCCATGCAGGAGGAAAGGGCGGCTTGTTGTAGCGTTCGAAATGCTCCTTGATGAAATCCTCCTTACTTCGGCGTAGTTCACGATCGACACCGCTCAAGTCTCGACAAATAAGTGCCCATCAGAGGCCTTATCCACTTGTGTAAACCAAAACGGCGTATGATTGCGTGAGAAATGATGGTTGATGCGGGTTCGCAATGCAATCTCAATCAGTCGCGTAGCACAAAACACCATATCACGCAAAGCCGTATCGAAGTTATAAATGGCCAGTACCTGTTCCAATGTAGTGCCTTGACGGAATTCATGTGTCTGCTTGTCGGATTCCATAGGACGGAAATAACAGGCCAATCGAAAATAACTGATGACTGACAACGTTTTGAGAGCCGCTTGTTCGTTGTTAATCACAAGTCCGCGCTGTTTCAACATGGCAAGCAAATCAGGCGTATCAAGAGCGTGTTTGTTATATTGTTCCATAGGCGTATATACAAAAAAGTCTCACCCTGGTACGCTGCCTTTCAGCTCGCGTGGTGAGATTGGTCGCTGCAAAAATACGAACTTTTTCCATACCCGCAAGCATTTTGAAGAAAAAACAAAAAAGTCGCCAATCACTCAGCGACTTTTCAGGTTCTTCCATTCCGTTTCGGTCAGTTGTTCATATAGGAAACTTGACCCATCAGCGCGGTGTTCATCGATTCGTATGCGGCGGCGTAGCCAAACAGGTAGCGCAACACGTTGCGGCTGGGTTGCTGTTGCTCGCTCTCCCTACGGAAAACATCTCTAATCTGTGACACCAACACTGCGTCTTCAACGGATAAGGGGTAAGAGGTGTAACTATTTGTCATAGGCGTTTTTTAGGTTAGACTTTACCTTAAAACGCGACTACTACGGAATTATTTTATACGGAGAAATATTTTTTTTCAACTACGGATTTCACGGATTATACGGAAAACAAATCCGTTTCATCCGCGCAATCCGTAGTTTATTGGACACGACTCAATACGTCAATGTCATATTGTTGGCAACCATCATTTTACGCAAGTTGATCAAGGCGTAGCGCATGCGGCCCAGTGCCGTGTTGATGCTCACGTTGGTGATGTCGGCGATGTCCTTGAAGCTCATGTCATCGAAGATGCGCATCCTCAGCACCTCACGCTGCTCGTCAGGCAGGAAGGCGATCATGCGGTGCAGGTCGGAATGGACCTGGTCGACAATCATGCCCTGCTCTACGGAATGGTCGGTAATCGGCACGTTGTCGATGTAGTTGTAGTCCTCGCTCGACGACTCCACCGTGGGAATGCGGTTCTCCTTGCGGAAGTGGTCGATGACCAAGTTGTGGGCGATGCGCATGGCAAACTGCACGAAGCGCCCGTCATCCTTGTAGCATTTCGACTTTACCGTCTGGATAATCTTGACGAAAGTATCCTGAAAGACATCATCGGCCAACTGCTTGTCTTTCACTAGCGTGAGTATGTAGGAATAAACTTGTTTCTGGTATCTACCAATCAATAATTCAAAACTATGAACGTCACCGTCTTGGTAACGTTCAATCAATTCTTTGTCGCTTTTCACTATGTTGGACATCAGGTCCCCCTTTCTTTGTACACTCATCTAAGTGCTTGTTAATAAAGGGTATAAATCTTTCGATAGCGTCTCTCCTATTGATTAGTTAGTGAATTTTTACAGCGCAAAAATACGGATTTTTTGAATTGGCAAGTGTTTTTTTCCGATTTTTTTTGCTTGGCGTGACAATAAATCTATTTGTTTTCTATCGGATAAGCCTCATAAAGAATATCATGCAAAACGGTGCGAGTACCCGTACTCACCAACCTGTTCGGTTCGGCATCGGGATAGACGCGGTTCGACAAGAATATGATAATCAAATCGTTGTCAGGGTCGGCCCAAACGAAAGTACCTGTGAAACCCGTATGTCCAAAGCCCTTCATCGAGCCTGATTTGGAAGCGGTGCATGTGCCTTTCTTTTCAAGTGGCAACTTGTCAAAACCGATGCCACGACGGTTGCTGTTGGTAGCGGCAAAGGGTGCCTTGGTGAAGTAGCGAACCGTTTCCGGCTTCAGATAGCGCACACCATTGTAGACACCTTCATCTAAAAGCATTTGCATCAGTATCGCAAGGTCGTGGGCGTTGGCGAAAAGCCCCGCATGACCCGCCACACCGCCCATCATGGCAGCAGCTTGGTCGTGGACGTCGCCCCAAATCAACTGGCGGCGAAAAACGGTGTCGTTCTCGGTCGGGGCAATCTGCTCGCGGGTGAAATGGTTCAACGGCTTGTAGCAGATGTGGTTCAACCCCATCGGGAAATAGAACTCTTGTAGCAGAAAATCCTCAATGTGCTGATTTGTAATTTGTTTCACGATTTTCGGGATGTAATAGAACCCCATGTCGCTATACAAATATTTCTTCCTTCCCAATGCAGTCTTGGAAACGGAATCGAAAATGCGGTCCTCATAATCATTAATTAGGTAGAGATTTTCGGCCACCCTAACATTATGGTTTTCATCGATTTGGTCGCTGTATAACTCAGGCATAGGGCCGTTTTCGTTCACCGTAACCTTAAAGAAAGGCACCCAGGCCTTCAGCCCCGCCTGATGGGTCATAATCTCAATGAGTTTCAGCTTGCCATGTGGGTTGTTTTTCAAGTAAGGGAAAAAATCGGCCAAAGTCTTGTTCAAATCAATGAGACCTTCATCGTATAACTTCATGATTGCCAGCGTCGAAGCGAAAATTTTGGTGCATGAGGCGATGTCATAAAGGTCGTCAGGCTGCACTTTATGTCCACCGCCGTAGGTAAAATTTCCGAAACACTTGTCGTACACCGTTTTACCATCCTTCATGGCCACGATTTGGCAACCCGGATAGGCTCTTTTATGAATGCCCAACAAAGCGACGGAATCCAATTTGGCGGCATATTTTGGTGGCATATTGCCAGCAGGCAACGATGTAACTTGCACATTTTCAGGTTGTATAGTCCTTGAAGGAATCTCATTTTCAGGAAAAACTTGCGTTTTCCTTTCGGGAACCATCGCCACAATGCCGTCGCCGCACTTGAACTTGCTCACCGAAACGGGCAGCGTGCCGTGGGCTTCCATTTCGCCCGACAGCAATTCCACAACGGCATTCACCGCCGGCACTTCGTCCTGATAGGCCACCACCACACCCTTTACACTGTTGTTGATGCGGAACATGTCCAAGGCATACGGACAAGCGAACAGGTTGAGAATCACATCGTTCTGTGCAACCAAACGATTGAAGAACTTCACCGTTTCCTCCGTGATGCCGTAGTCTTTGTTGGCGAACATCGACGTTTTCTCAATGTTGACCACCACCAAATCGAATTTTTCCAGTTTCTTCAGCCATTCCGCTGATTTTGAGGCAATATTGTCCTTTGCAACCACGAAAGAAGTGGTGCTGAAACCCTTTGCGACAAGTCCCTCGTTCACATCGTTTTTTGTGTTCCCGATGGTCACCACGGCGATTTTCTTGTTATTTGCCAACGGAATCACCTGATTATCATTGCGAAGCAAAGTGATAGCCTCATCATACAACTGCTGGCGCAGGTCCAAATATTGGCTCTTTTTCAAGTCGGTCATCAAATTGACCGTGGGCGTTGGCTTGTAGTCGTTCAAGCCCACACGATACTTGTAACGAAGGATTTTCTTGCAACTTTCCTCCAAACGCGCCGCCGCTTGTGGATCGCGTTCTGCCGCCGCCTTGATGGTCTTGATGGCGAAAGGCACATTGTGGGGCAAAATCAGCACATCGTTGCCCGCCATGAAAGCCGCGTAAGGCACGCTGTCAGGTTTCACTTTCTCCGAAACACCCTTCATGTCGAGTCCATCGGTGAAAATCAAGCCTTCAAAACCCATCTCATCCTTCAACAGTTCAGTCACAACACCGTATGAAAGCGAGGAAGAAGTGTTCTTAACTTTCTCAATGGCAGGGAAATACAAGTGTCCAACCATCGCACCGTTCACGCCGTTGGCAATCAAATGGCGGAAAGGTGCCAATTCAATGTCGCGCACTTCGTCAATCGTCCTCGTGACCGTAGGCAAAGTCATGTGTGAATCGGTGGCCGTGTTGCCATGACCAGGGAAATGTTTCATGCTGGTAATCAATCCTTTGCTTTGCATACCTAAGGCATACGCCGCGCCTTTTTCACCCACTTTTTCAGGGTCTTCGCCAAAACTGCGCATTCCAATCACGGGGTTGGCCGCATTGGAATTGACATCAACGACAGGAGCGAAATTCACATGGATACCCATGCGCTGGCATTGCTCTGCCACCTGCTGTCCCATCCTGTAAATCAATTCGTTATCATCTATCGCACCCAAAGTCATCTGATATGGATAAGCGATGGTTTTTTTCACGCGCATGGCCAATCCCCATTCCGCGTCAATGCTGACCATCAACGGCGTTTTCGCCAATGCCTGCCACGCATTGGTTTGGTTCACCTGTGCCTCGGCATCGGCGCGGAAAAAACACACACCACCGATGTTGTACTGTTTGATGTACTTCGCCACATCCTCATAAAAAGGCTTGTCGGGTTGGTTGGCTCGCAAACAAATCAACTGGCCCACGCGCTGCTCCAAACTAAGGCTGTTATACACCGAATCCACCCAACGTGACTCCGCATCTTGGGCAAAACTTTGGCCAAATGCAAAGGCCAAAGCACAAAGAAATACATACTTAAATCTATTCATAACTATATAATTTTCAATTTTTTAAATCATTCAATATCAACCATTCCTTCAACTCTTTCCAATCGTATGGTTTGCACACAATCATCTTGTCTTTATCCAAAACGAATACGGTAGGCGTGGAACTGACATGGTAATCCAAAAAGGCCTTGCCTTCCCAGCGTAGTTCATCATAGAAATGACATCCAGGCAGACGCATTTTTTTCACCGTTCTTTTCACTTCGTCCAAATTCTCAGCCAAAGCAAATGTAACCAATTCAAAATCAGACTTTAAATCAAGATTCTTGCGAATCTGAACCAAAAAATCATGGCAGTATTCGCAATCCGTTGACCAAAAAAAGACAATACAGTATTTGGCTTGCGAACCATAAAGATGGAACGACTTATCAGCAATTGTAACTCCCGAATAATCAGGGGCTTTAGCTCCAACCTTTACTCTTTGATATGGCTCAGTAATGGAATCAAGTCGCAGACCTTCTTTCATTGAAATCTCTCCTTCAAATAACATAGGATAATTTAGCAGATAATCAACGACTTGCGTTCTTCCCATGTTCGTATAACCATTCAAGGCAAATTCGAGAATGTACTCATAATATTTCATATTGACCTTGGCTTTGCCAAGAACTACAGACAAACCCGCAATCGACAGACTATCAAAACGTTGTTCGTTTACATTAGTAAACGAATAGAAATAATTGACCAACTTGTCCGACAGTGTTTTGCTTGAAATCAATGCTGTGTCGGAGAAATCCACATCTTTCCAATAGTCTTCCAACGTATGGTTTTGTGCCCTCGCTGAAAACGCAATTAAAAAGACTATTACGATATGGATTAACTTTTTCATTTTCTATTATTTACATCATTTTATTACAAGTCCAACTTCAACTGAATAGCCATATTGAAAGTCATCCTATGAAGCGGTGTTGTGCCATAATCTGCGATGGCTTGTTTGTGTTCTTTCGTGGGATAGCCCTTGTTTTTCTTCCAATTGTAAACGGGATATTGCTCCCCATATTGTTCCATTATCATATCCCTTGTGGTCTTTGCCAAAATTGAAGCCGCCGCAATCGATTGATACTTAGCGTCCCCACCCACAATGCAGACATGTTTCACCTTTTTGTAAGGATTGAAGCGGTTGCCGTCAATCAGAAGCAATTCAGGTTGAAGTGTTAGTTTATCCAAAGCCCTGTGCATCGCTAAGAATGAGGCATTTAGGATATTGATTTCGTCAATCTCTGCGGAACTCACAATGCCTATGCCGTAAGTCAAGGCCTCTTTCATCACTAATTCGCGCAACTGCATCCGTTTTTTCTCCGTAAGTTGCTTGGAATCATTGAGTTCTGGGTAATCGGCATCATTTTTCAGAATCACGGCAGCGGCCACCACTGGACCTGCCAAACATCCGCGTCCAGCCTCGTCGCAGCCAGCCTCAATCTTGTCCGAATAATGCGTCAGTAAACCCATGATTTATAGGAAATTAAAGTAGTAATGATTAGCAAAAACCAAAATGAGGAATAGTGTCAGGAACAGATTAGCCCAACCCGTATTGCCGATATAGGAGAAAGCGTATGAAATCAAGATAGATAACACAATGAAAATCAGTCCGTTCATCAGGATATTACCGCCCAAGAATAACAGCAAAACCGCAAAAATGAACATAATTGTTATCATTGAAATCTTGGTTCGCACAGCAACCGTTTTTTCAAAAGTCGCATTTGCACTACCGAAAAGCAAAAAGGCTGTCGGAACTACAAGTAGCACCAACAGACTGATATTCTTTATGTTAAACCCTTTAATCGAGAATTGGTTTGAAGTGAAATAATCGCGATAGCCCGACCACACCGAAGGCAAGTCGCCAAACAGATAGACCCCCAAGAAATAAAGGAAATACACGAAAAGAAAGCCCACAATGGGTATCAATTGCAAGCGGAGAGTGCCTTTTTTGGCTACGGGAAGCACAATTATTGACCACAAAATCAACACAATAGATGGAAAATAGCACATTGAGGCCAAAGCGATCAAGATTCCGGCATCTGCCAACCCCAATTCAGGTTTGGGCGCAAGGTGGACGGAAAAATATGCGCGTAACATCAACAGAATGAAGAGTGTAGCCAATGCAAATGGATAAAAAGTCGTCTGTGTGTTGGTTAGGCTCATCAGCAAAACGAAAACGAAAGCCCCCATTGTGCTCACCTTTCCCACAATCTGATGATCAACGAGTATTGCATTGAAAATCAGGGTTTCAAACACCAAAAGAAGGAAAGCGAATGTGATTTGTGCGTAGGTCGAGAAATCTAAAACTCCGTTTATTAAATTGAAAATGGGCGTGACAGGTTTTTCCAAACCAGACGGAACCTTCCCCGCCACGAAAGCAGGAATCCATAGGGCAATCGCCAACAACGCAATCACCACATACTGAATGGCATAACTCTGTCTGAAAAACTTAATCATTGCAATTGCATCAAATCAAGTCCAATGTCATGTCGATAATTAACGCCCTCAAAATGAATCTTTTCCACTTCGCGATAGGCTTTGGTTCTCGCCTCCTCGATGGAACTACCGTGTGCAGTGACCGCAATCACGCGACCGCCCGATGTAACCACTTCGTTATCAGTGTTAAATGCTGTTCCGGCATGGAAAGCGACAACATCTTTCAAACCTTCCAATCCTCTCATTTTTTTGCCTTTTTGGTAAGCTTCGGGATAGCCGCCTGAAACCATCATCACCGTTACTGCGGTTTTGTCGCTTTTGGCATAGTGAACCTCGTTCAAGCGACCATCGGCGCAGGCAAAGAGCAGGTCGGCAAAGTCACCCTCAATGCGAGTCATCACGGCTTCAGTCTCCGGGTCGCCCATGCGCACGTTGTACTCGATAACGTATGGATTGCCACCATCATTCATCAACCCCAAGAAAATGAAGCCTTTATAATCAATGCCTTCGGCTTTCAAGCCTTTCAAGGTAGGCTTCACGATGCGTTCCTCTACCCTGTTCAGGAAGTCGGGCGTGCAGAACGGCACTGGCGAAACCGCGCCCATTCCACCCGTGTTGAGGCCCGTGTCGCCGTCGTCGATGCGTTTGTAATCCTTGGCTTCGGGCAGCAAAACGTAATGCTCGCCGTCAGTCAAGACAAAGACCGAAACCTCGATGCCTTTGAGGAATTCTTCGATGACCACAATGGATGAAGCCGCACCGAATTTGCCGTTGAGCATCTTCGCAAGTTCGTCCTTGGCTTCTTGCAAATCGTTGAGAATCAGCACGCCTTTTCCTGCGGCAAGGCCATCTGCTTTCAAAACGTAAGGAGCCTTCACGCTTTCGAGGAACTTGTAGCCTTCATCAAGATTGTCTTTATTGGCTTTGAGGCACTTTGCCGTTGGAACGCCGTATTTTTCCATAAAGTCCTTGGCGAAGGCCTTGCTGCCTTCGAGTTGCGCGCCGCGCTTGTCGGGACCAATAATCTTGATGGCTTTCAAAGCCTCGTCTTGCTTGAAGAAATCCACGATGCCATCGACCAAAGGCTGCTCGGGACCGACCACGACAAGGTTAATCTCTTGCTTTAAGCAGAAGTCTTTTACCGCCTCGAAATCAGAAAGTTTCAAGTTTACATTTGTGCCTACTTGCGCCGTTCCGGCATTGCCAGGAGCGATGAATATGTGTGCTCCTTCGCCTTGGGCCAATTTCCACGCCAAAGCGTGTTCGCGGCCACCTGAGCCGAGAACCAAAATGTTGCGGCGCACCGCAGTGATATGCTGCCCTTGAACGGCTTTCCAATCCAAAGCATCTTTTTCATTGTCAGCGGGATACATTATAATCTTTTCCATTTTCTATTCTTTTATTGCTTTCATTAATGAGTTCCAAATTCCTTCAGTAGCCAAGTCCCAAGAGAAATCTTTGGCGCGCTCCCTACCCTTCTCTATCAAAGTTTCGCGGACATTTTCGTCGAGCATTTCGGTCATGCCTTCGGCGATGGAGGCCTCACTGAATGGGTCAACAAGCAAAGCCGCGTCGTCGGCCACTTCGGGCATGGAGGTCACATTGGAGGTGATGACGGGTGTTTCGCACCTGAATGCCTCCAAAATCGGGATGCCAAAGCCCTCGAAATAAGACACATACACCGATGCCAAGGCTGATGCTGTCACCATGTGCAAGTCCTCAGCGCATAAACGCCCCGCAAAAACCACTTCGTCCTTAAAGCGCATGGACGAATAAGCTTGTTCTATCGGCTCCGACCACCAACGTTTCTCCCCTACAATCAGCAACTTGACATTGGACGGCGTTTGGCTCTTGAACAAGTCGAAAGCCGTAAAAAGCCGCGCCAAATTTTTTCGTGGATGCAGCGAACCTACAAACATAAAGTAAGGATTTCCGTCCGTGTATTTCGCACGAATGGACTCTTGCTCTTCGTCAGAAATCGGTGCAAACTTCTCATTCACACCGTTATAGGCCACATCTATCTTCTTCGGGTCGATGCCGTAGCAGTCCACAATATCTTGTTTCGAGAACTCCGAAACCGTTACTATGCGCTTCGCTTTTCGGGCAAATTTCGGGAAGAATGTCTTGTAGTGCCAAAGATGGATTTTCGGCATATCCTTGGGAAAATGCTCGAAGTTAAGGTCGTGGAACTGAGCTACTTGCTGCACATCGGAACGAAGGCTCAAATAGCCGTCGGGCGAGAAAAACAAGTCTGGCTGGATTTGCTTTAGTGCTTTCTTCACCGAAAACTCGAAGAACCAGATGAACAGGAACGGATGCCGCGCCTGCGGAAACAGAACTATGGGTTTCACGTTGTCGCCAAAAAGGAACATCGGGTCGGGCTGGCGGTCGAAAATGAAATAAAACTCCACTTCGGGATGGTTTTTCACCATGCGACGCAGGGTTTCGTAGGCCACCCATCCAATGCCTTCAAGCCTGTCTTTCAGCAACAAACGTGTATTTACAGCGATTTTCATTATCCAAAATAATATAGGTGCAAATCCTAAGAAATGCAGCGCAAAGATAGTAAATTCGCTCACATTTCTTATTTTTGCTGCTTGAAAAATTCGGCATTATGAAAAAAACAGCGATTTTAACCCTCATGCTTGGGATGTTCTCTTTCGGATTCGCCCAACCTAAAATCACGAAGGTATCGTTTCCCAACTCTGTGAAAATCTTTGACTTATATGAGATTTCTTTCCAATTGGGAAGTTACACTAATCCTTACGACCCCGAAATCATCGATGTGTATGCGGAGTTTGTTTCGCCAGAAGGCAAATCGTTCAAAGTCAATGGGTTTTATTTTGAAGGTTACAGTTTTCAACAAATCAATGGTCACGAGCAAGCCCAAGTGGAACGAAGCAGTTTTGGATGGAGAATCAGGTTCACGCCCAACCAAATTGGTTCGTGGAATTTCACCCTTCATGCCAAAGACCAAAAGGGTGAAGTTGTAGTATCAAATTATGAATCAAAGACTTGCAATTTCCATTGCCTCGCTGTGGATGCTGGCAACGGTTTCATCAGAAAGGCCAATTCCGTTTTTCTGAAACGGGAAACCATTGCCAACGGACGGAGAAGCCATCTCTCCTACTTTCCCGTCGGGCCGAATGTGGCTTGGTATGGAAACAAGACCTATTATGAATATGACAAGCCGAGGGGCATTTACGAATACAACATGTACATTGATTCGCTGTCGGGCAACGCCAACTACATGCGCATTTGGCTCAACCGCTACCAATACCTGTCGCTTTATGGGCCGGAATTCACCCAAACTGAGAACGGCAAACCCAAATTGTATTTCGATTCGAGCATCAACCAAAAGGATGCCGCTGAACTCGACCATATCATCAGTTATGCAGCCCGAAACGACATAGCGTTGATGCTCAGCATTTTCACCTATGGCGACTTTGCCATCCACGACAACAAAGCCGAGTTGCACCACCCTCAGCCGAGCGACTGGCGCAACAACCCTTTCCACACCCAACTTGGGCTGGCATCGCCCTGCGAATTTTTCTCTGACAGGGAAGCCAAAAGAATCACGAAGAACCTGCTCAGATACATCGTTGCGCGATGGGGATATGCCACCAATGTCGCATGTTGGGAACTTTGGAACGAAGTCACTAACATGACCCACGACTGCCCCAACAACATCTACCAGCAAGACCTCATCGATTGGCACTCGGAAATGGCGGATTATCTCCGCAGCATCGATCCTTTTGATCACCTCATCAGCACCTCACTCGGCTCAACTGCGGGCTTGGGACAACTTAACAAGAACATTTTCAAGCCTTTGGATTTCGTTCAGTTCCACAATTACCAGAACATCCACAAGGCGAAATCGAAAGAACAGTTTTCCTATATCTTGCTCAAAAAGAGCAACGAAGGACGCAAAATGTACCCGACAAAACCGTTTTTCATGGGGGAATTCGCTTTCGACCAGAGCAAACCCAACCTACTTTACGAAGACCACGACCCCAAGGGGATTGACCTGCATAATTCCCTTTGGTCGTCGCTGTTTTCAGGTTCGATGGGACCAGCTTCATTTTGGTATTGGGAGATGCTGTACCGCTGCGACTTGCTCCGCATTTTCCGACCCATGCTGAACTTCTGCAAGCAACTTCCGCTCCTCTCAGATTCTTTCACCGCTCATACCACGGGCGAGGTCGTCAGACATTCGCTGTTGTTCCCTAACGATTTGGAAACCTATTACTTGGTCAACAAGGCGGAAGACACCATTTTGGGTTGGAG
>Ga0326514_10001344_pt1 | contig 16041 bp, 11 predicted proteins | sample 3_2548_0518_D_FD_203653 | JGI IMG/M metagenome (GOLD analysis project Ga0326514, IMG submission 203653) | Bovine rumen microbial communities from UC Davis, California, United States - 3_2548_0518 | ecosystem: Host-associated > Mammals > Digestive system > Stomach > Rumen | place: USA...
GTTAAGAGTGAAGTCGGTGAGGATGCTATCTGTTTCTGCGACGAGTGCGGCTATGCTGCAAACGAGGAGAAGGCAGGTTGGACAAGAGGCGAGGCTGAAACAGCAGAAGAACTCGCTATCGAGAAGATCCACACACCTGACGTTAAGACTATTGAAGAGCTCTGTGGTTATTTGAACTGCGGACCTGAGGCTTTTGTAAAGACTATCCTTTACAACATTGACGGCAAGTTCGTTGCTGCCATGTGCAGAGGTGACAGAGACATCAACGAGACAAAGCTCGGCAATCTCTATGACGCTACCGAGATGGAACTCGCTGCTTTCGCTGACGTTGAGATGATCACAGGCGCAAAGGTCGGTTTTGCAGGCCCTGTTAACCTCAAGCAGAAGGTAGACATCGTTGTTGACCCTGAAGTTGCAGGTATGAAGAACTTCGTAGTCGGCGCATGCGAGACTGACTATCACTTCAAGAACGTTAACATCGGAAGAGATTTCGAAGCTGATAAGATTGCTGATATTACAAATGCCAAGGCCGGTGATATCTGCCCCAAGTGCGGCAAGGGTAAGCTCGGTATGGCAAGAGGCGTTGAGGTTGGTCACATCTTCAAGCTCGGCACAAAGTATTCCGATGCCCTGGGCTGCGTTTACCTTGATAACAACGGTAAGGAACACAGCATGGTAATGGGATGCTACGGTATCGGCGTATCCAGAGTACTTGCTGCGATCATTGAGCAGTATCACGATGACGACGGAATCATCTGGCCTTCCATCGTAGCACCTTACAAGGTCATCGTCGTTCCCACAAAAGCTAACGATGAGGAGATCATGGGCGTAGCAGAGAAGATCTACGATGAGCTTACAAAATCAGGATGCGAAGTGCTGATCGATGACAGAAACGAGCGCCCCGGCGTTAAGTTCAAGGACGCTGACCTTCTCGGTATCCCGCTTCGTATCACGGTCGGAAGAAGAGCAGGCGAAGGCATCGTAGAGGTTAAGAGAAGAGATTCAAGCGAAGCTTCCGAGATCACGGTTGACGAAGCAATCAGGCTTTCCAAGGAGATCTGATAGTGTTTTTGAGGGTAGCCGCATCCATAATCCTTTGCGTATCCATTACCCTTAATGCTTTTCCGGGACTTCTCAGGAAAGGCACTTTCACTCCTGCTTCATATGACGGTTATGAATTGACTCTGGCTGACGGCTCTACTCTGTATATGAGTCTTACCGGAGACAGGGCCATTTTCGAGTCAAGCGAAAACAGGGAGTACAACATAACACTTTCCAAGTGCAAGACTTTGAAGACCGTCAGGACATTTACCAGAGGCGGAACAACTTTCGATCTGGAACTTGCAAGCAGCATGAGTGAAGATGAACTCTACTATCTGACTCTTACTTATGAGGCTTTCGGAAGGTCCGTTGATAATGGCAACAACATTATTTTCAAGAGCGGAGACAATATCTATTTCTGGAAGTCACCTAACTATGAATATAATCTCAAGTCATGCGAGGAGATGTGGACAGACGAAGAGTCTTTGAGAGAGTGTCTCGAGCCTCAGAATGATATCGAGTGCGACGATCCGGTCCTCATCGGATATTCTGACAGGATATGCGAAGGTGCTGCTGACGACTGGGAAAAGGTCTACCGCATATATGTTTACATCGCTCACGAGATGGCATATGACAATGACGAAGCAGGCGGTGATACCGGCGGATATCAGGACAGTGCCGTCGATGTCATAAGAGACGGAAAGTCGATATGCGAAGGATTCGGCAATGCTTTTGCCGCTCTTTGCAGAGCACAGGGGATCCCTGCGGTAGTTGAGTTCGGTATCGGTATGGGAAGTTATGAGGATATGATAGGTTATACCCCGTCGACTGACGATTATGCCGATCACGCATGGGCCGCTGTTTATCTCGGTGACAAGTGGTATTTTGTAGATCCGACTTATGACATGTCGAGATATTATAACGGCCCTAATGACATTGAAGTCTACGAGAATGCGACACTGTACTATCTTTTGCCGCTCGAGTCTTTCTCGAACGATCACAGGATACTTGATGCGGATACAACGCACTGCCAGCCCACGGCAGGCTACTGCGGCGATTATGCCACCTATGAGATCACGAGAGACGGCGTATGTTATATATCCGGATACGGTAGGCTTCAGATGCCTGATGATGTTAACGGATTTAACAGGATCGTATTCACAGAGAACTGCTACATCGACGAGATCGGCGAATGGTGTTTTGACGACTGCGATCTTCTGACGACGGTCGTGCTTCCGGATACGGTTATCAGGATCGGTGATTATGCCTTCAACACATGTGAGGACCTTGAGTATGTTTACATTCCTGAAGGCTGTGAATCCATAGGCACGCAGGCATTCTGCTACTGCGATGAACTGTGTTATGCAAGAGTTCCTGATTCTGTGGTCTCATGCGGAAGCTGGGCGTTTGACGATTGTCCGAGACTTTATCTGAGTGTTCCTTCCGATTGGTCTTATATTGCATCAGATTACGATCTGCAGCCGATGTATATCGAAGTAAGGAATTAATTGTTATGTGTGCGCCTTTAAGCACACGGAGAGCTTATATGTCTTATATTGAATTTCGAGATGTTAAGAAGATCTACAAGACCGGTTCGGTAAATGTCACTGCACTTGACGGCTGTGACTTCTTCATCGAAAAGGGTGAGCTCTGCGTTATCCTGGGCCAGTCGGGTGCCGGCAAAACGACACTTCTGAATATCCTTGGCGGTATGGACAGACTAACTTCCGGAAGGGTTTTCCTGGACGGCAAAGAGATATCCGTGCTCGGAACGAATGAACTTGCGCTCTTCAGAAGACAGAACGTAGGATTCGTTTTCCAGTTCTACAATCTCATTCCGAACCTTACCGCATATGAGAATGTCGAGATGGCGGCGCAGCTCGTAAAAGATCCGATCAGCTGCGATCTTCTCATGGATGAGGTCGGTCTTTCTGACAGAAAGAATAACTTTCCGGCGCAGCTCTCGGGCGGTGAGCAGCAGAGAGTATCCATAGCGAGAGCGATAGCAAAAAATCCGAAACTCCTTTTGTGCGACGAGCCGACAGGTGCGCTTGATTACCAGACGGGAAAAGCGATATTGAAGCTCCTTCAGTCCTTAAGTACCGAGAAGGGCATGACTGTAGTAATAATCACGCACAACTCCGCACTTGCCGCTATGGCTGACAGAGTCATAAGGGTCAAGAACGGAAAGATCACAAGCAATATCGTTAACGAGAACCCCGTTAACGTTGAAACATTAGAGTGGTAATGAGTCCCTACGTAAAGACAATCTTAAGATCGATAAAGATGACACTTCCGAGGTTCCTCGCAATCTTTGCGATAATCGCTCTGGGCGTGGGATTTTTCGCGGGATTAAAAGTAACCACTCCGTCGTTTGTCTATACGGCAGATATTTATGCGAAGAACTATTGTCTCTTTGATTTCAGGCTTCTTTCTACGATAGGTTTCAACGATGAGGATATAAATGAGCTTCAGAAGCGTACCGGATGTGTCGTCGAAGGCGCATATTCAGTGGACTGTTCAGCTGTTCTGGGTGACAACCAGAGTACTGATACGGTAAAATTCCTGTCCATCACGCAGAATGTAAACCGATTAAGTCTTGAGTCGGGAAGGCTGCCGCTGAGACCTGACGAGATCGTTATCGATGCGTATCATTTCCCGACGATCGAACCCGGCACTAAACTCGTTATTTCAGAAGAGACTTCCAAGACATCCATGGAGATGTTCAAGTATAAGGAATACACGGTTGTAGGAACTGCGAGAACACCGGCCTTTATGAACTTCCAGAGAGGCACTTCCAACGAAGGTTCGGGCAGCATCTCTTATTATGTTTGCGCGCTTCCTGAAGCTTTCGACTCCGAATACTATACCGAGGCTTATCTTTATGCCAATACCGGGCTTTACATTTATTCCGATGAATACAAGGATTGGGCGGAAAATGCCGAGAAGCAGTATAAGGTCGCATTAAAGAGCATCATAAGCGACAGATTCGAATCCATGCTCAGAGAAGAATACGACAAGCTCTACGACGGCGTTGATGAATTCAACGACGGGATCAGCGATGCATGGGATGAGTTAGAAGATGCGAGGAAAAAACTCGACGATGCAAAGAAGGAATTGGAGGACGGCCAGGCCGAACTCGACAAGAAGCGCAAGGAGCTTGATGACGGCAAGGCGCAGCTTGACGAGTCGTGGAAGCAGCTAAGCGACTATCGGGCAGAGCTTACTTCATCGAAAGTTCTGGTCGATGCGGCAGGCGAAAGGGCAGACAGGGAGAAGGACGAACTGGACAGCCTGAAAGAAGATATAGATGCGCTCTATCAGGAGATCTTTGACGGCCGTGCGGATCTGAGAACTGCAAGGACAGAGACATCTTCAAGGATAACATCTCTTAAGTTCTCCATATCAACTTATGAATCGACTGTTGCTTCTTTGGAAGCAGGGATCGCCAATAACAAAGCAAGTCTCGAGCAGCCGTTGTCCGACATCGAAAGACAGAGGATCGAAGCACAGATAGCAACGCAGGAAGAATCGCTTGCAAACTACAGGCAGCTTATAGAAGATGCAAATAACGAGATCGCTGAGCTTGAAGAATATGCAGCAGGTTTTGACGACATGGAGACTGCTTTGGATGAGAAGCAGAAGACATATGAAGACAAGCTCTCCGACTACAACAAAAAATATCAGGCTTATATTTCCGACAAGATCCAGTATGAAATGGGGCTTGAGCAGTATGAGAATTCAAAGGCCCAGTACGATTCCGCATACTCACAGTATGCTTCGGGAATGGCACAGTACAGGGACGGACTTATCCAGATAGAAGAAGCACAGCAGAAGATAGATGACGGCTGGAAGGAATATCATAACGGGGTTTACGAGCTCTGGAAGGGCTATACGGATTATTCGTACACGGCAGATACAGTTTACAGATCGGGCATCGTGTACGGATACAGCCTGCTTGAGAGCGTTGACTCTCCTGAGACTTATATTCTCGGCAGAGACAAGAACACCGGATATGTGTGCTTTGATAACGACTCGAAGATCGTTGATGGTGTGTCTGCGGTATTCCCGGTATTCTTTTTTGCGATCGCGGCACTCGTATGCTCCACGACTATGAGCCGCATGGTAAATGACGAGAGAGGAATAATCGGAACGATGAGAGCTCTGGGTTATTCGGATTTCTCGATCGTAATGAAATATGCAATCTATGCAGGCTCTGCTTCCGTACTGGGAAGCGTCCTCGGATTCATGGGCGGCACCAAGCTTTTCCCGGCGGTCATCTGGGAAGTCTATGCGATGATGTACGGCTTTTCCAAGATATCTTTCACGACGAGCATCCCGCTGTTTGTACTGTCTCTGGCAGTATCGCTCCTTTGCACGGTCGGAGTAACTGTATTTACTGCGCTCTCGGCTCTCAAGGGAATGCCCGCCGAACTCATAAGGCCGAAGGCACCGCTCCCCGGCAAGCGTATCTTCCTTGAATATGTCGGTTTCATCTGGAAAAGGATGAAGTTCCTTCACAAGGTTTCAATAAGAAATGTATTCCGCTTTAAGAGAAGAATGTGGATGATGATCGTGGGTATCGCAGGATGCACTGCGCTGCTACTTACCGCATTCGGCCTTTACGATTCAATCTGCAATGTTGTAGATGTCCAGTACGACAATATCCTGAAGTATGACCTTTCGGTATCTTTCGACGATAAATACAGACAGTATGAGCTCGATGAGGCAGCAAGGGCGGCAGGAGAGTTCGCAGGAGTTAACTACGATTACGCTGTCGTAAAGAGTGACACGGCCAAGAACAGTTCCTCAGGCTATGTGCGTGACGTCGGATTATTCATATCCGATTCGCCCGACATCTCAAAGCTTTTCGGAATTAACGATTACAAGACGGGCGAAGATCTCGGCTGGCCCAAAGACGGAGAGGTTGCGATCTCCCAAAAGCTTGCCGATAAGAATAAAGTAAAGCCCGGAGATGAGATCACCCTGTTATACGGCGATGATGAGCATGAGGTAACGCTCAAAGTAGGTGCGGTATTCATGAACTACACATTCCACTATGTCATGATGACTCCCGAAACTTACAGGCAGTTCTTCGGCAAGCCCTATACACCTGAGACTATCCTTATAGCAACTGACAGTGAAGAATATTCCGATGTATATAAGTTCGCCTCATATCTGTCTGATAATTACGACCTGAAGAACTGGGCTGCCACCAGGGATTCCAGACTCAGCTTTGCCAATACCATCGACAGGATGAACTATGTCATCATCCTGGTCATTGTAAGCGCCGCTTCGCTGGCGTTCATAGTCCTTTTTAACCTGAATAATATCAATATCACCGAGCGTATCAGAGAGATCGCCACGCTGAAGGTAATGGGCTTTAACAGGATCGAGACAGGCGCCTATGTCACGCGTGAAAACATCATGCTCGTAATAATGGGATATCTCGTGGGGCTTCCGTCGGGATTCCTTCTGCACAGGTTCGTAATGGCACAGATAGAGATGGATATGGTCACCTATGATCTCCGTATCGTGCCTATGAGTTATGTCTATTCACTTGCGATGGTTCTCGCATTCTCGGCAATAGTAAACCTCGTCATGCGTGCAAAGATCGAGAAGATCGACATGGCGGAATCTTTGAAGAGTGCGGAATAAGGATTACTCGTTATCGCCGTTCATCCAGCTCTGGTGATAATTCTTGCGGCGGTACTCTTCAGGTGTCATGCCTGTGGACTTCTTGAATACCTGAATGAAGTGAGACTGTGAAGAGAATCCAAGATAGTTGGCGATAGTGAGAGAAGACTCGTCAAGATGCCTTAACATGTTGCAGGCAACATTGATCTTCTGGTCTCTTATGTAACGGCTCAAAGTGATGCCCATTTCCTGCTTGAAGAGCTTGGAAAGGTAGCTTGAATTGAGCGAGAGGGAATCTGCGATGGATTCGACGGTGAGATTCTCCTGGATATGAGATCTGATGTAGTCAATGGCAACGACGATGTGGTGTGATACCACACGGCTCTTGGAAAGCTCACTCATCTTGCGGCAGTACATACGGAGCATCTCGTTCTGCACATGGTAAACCTCATCTATTGTGCTTGCGGAATCGATGAGTTCGATGAAAATGTCGCTGAGATTATAAGCAATAGAGATCTCAAGTCCGGCCTCGATGCAGAATCTGCTGACAAGGGCAGTGAGAATGATCGTGTGATACTTGACGTTGCGGACTTTGTCCGGGCTTAAGGTGCCCAGAGTCTGTGTTGCACCGAGTGTCTTGAGTGCTTCTTCAAGTCTCGGCATATTGCCGCTTGCTACGAGCTCATAAAAGCTGATCTCGTGGTTATATGCGACCTGGCGGTTGCCGGATTCGCCTTCATCCATTAATCTTTTTGCTAATTCTTTATCGATATTCATATTTTTTCCTCTGTATTCCGTATTTCATAAAAGAAATATTACATCTATAACAAAAATTGTATATTTCTTTGCTCAAAGTGTAAAGCACACTTGAAAAATAGGTTGAGCGAATAATATTACAAACTCGTAGAATAGGGCGTTTGACCGCAAAATCTTATTGAGTTATTCTCCAAAAAGTAATAAAATTTTTAAGATAAAGAAAATGGGAAGGATGTGCATTTATGACCGATGAACTTAAAGACATTATATATGCCGATTTGTTCAGATACACCGGTAATGCGCGTCGTTATAAGAACATTTACGCATGCTATCTTGAAGAGAGAAGATCTTCTCCAGAGTTCAGCTATATCAGTGTAATGAGACGTACACGTTATTATGCTGACCAGATCAAGAAGTATGACGGTTTCAGGAAAAAGCTTTATCAGCTCAAGTTCGGTGTCAGCAATTTCAGACTTGACAGACTGAGCCGTAAATATCATTTCCAGATCCCATACGATACAGAGATCGGCAAGGGCTTCTATCTTGCGCACTTCGGACGTGTCATCATTCACCCGAAGAGTGTTATAGGCCACAACGTCAATGTATCGACAGGTGTTGTCATCGGTACACAGTTCAGAGGTAAGAGGAAGGGTTCTCCCCATATCGGCAACTATGTATGGATCGGCGCAAATGCCGTTATCGTAGGTAATATCAGGATCGGCAACAACGTCCTCATTGCCCCCGGTGCATATGTCAACTTCGATGTTCCGGACGGTTCGATCGTTATCGGCAACCCCGGTCTTATCAGAAGGTCACCCGGTGCCACACTCAACTATATCAACAATACTATTCTCTTCGACGAATACAATGTACGTTCGGACGGAGTCAGACAGTGGTAAGGTAATTAATGGCGATAGATCCTTTTTTTTTCAAACAAAACAGAGAGCGCTTTGCCGCCGCGTTGCCGGACCGCACCGCGGCGCTGCTTTTCTCGGGCGAAGAAAAGCACATGTCGGGCGATACGGATTACAGGTTCTTTGTTGACAGGAACTTCTATTATCTGACAGGTCTTGAGAGAGCAGGCTTTGTTCTCCTGATCCAAAAGGATAACGGCGAGGCATCTTTCAATATCTATGCTCCCGCAAGAGATTCCATGAAGGAACGCTGGCACGGCAAACGCATGGATTTTGCCGATATTGCGGCTGTCACCGGCTTTTCTGCCGATGATATTAAAGATCTTGAGAAGTACGAGGAAAAGGAATTCGAACTTATCAAGAACACGGACATCACGATATATCTTGATAAGTCATCTGTCATGACCAAGCCTTTTGAACTCAAGAAGCAGATCGAAAAGGACGGCAGAAAGGTATCTGACCTTTCCGAGATCACGACTTCCATGAGGCTTATCAAGCAGCCTTGCGAGACGGATGCCATAAGGAAGGCCGCAAAGATCACCGAAGAGGCTATAGAGGAGATGAAGACTCTGATAAAGCCCGGTGTATCCGAATATGAACTGTACCTGAAGCTTGAATATGAGATGGCCAAAAGAAGCTCTATGTCCTTTGCCTTCGAGACTATCGTCTCATGCGGAAGGAATGCATTCTATCTCCATCACTCAGATCCTGAGAAGGATGGTGACGGAATCGCAAAAGAAGGCTCAATAATCCAGATCGACGTGGGCGCCAGAACTGACGGCTACTGCGCTGATATCTCACGTGTCTTCTTTGTCGGGAAGCCGGGTAATGAGGACGATAAGAGAATGAAGCTGTTAGAGCTTATTCAGGCTTTGAGGAAGGCTGCATTCGCCTATATTGCACCCGGCAAAACCTTCGCCGGTCTTAATTCACAAATGTATGACATTGCGGGCAAATGGCTTGCGGGACAAGGCCTAATACCTGATAATTTTACAGTGGAGGAAGTGCGCCGTTATTACTGGCACAACACCTCTCACTATCTTGGACTGGACGTTCACGATGTCGGTCCGAGAGACAGAGAATTTGAAGCAGGTAATTGCCTTGCCGTCGAACCCGGTGTTTATATCCCAGAGTGGGACACCGGCTTCAGGATTGAGGACGACTGCCTGGTAACAGAAGACGGCTGTCTGCTCCTGAGCTCCGGGAAGGACAGCCCGGAGGGAATAATTGTCGGATAATAATTCTGCTGTAACCGCGGTTCTCGTTGCGGTATTGATAGTACTTCTTATAGTCCTCATTGCCGGGGGACTTCTGGTGCTGTTCATGTCTTATTCCGACAAGGTCTTCAAAAAGATTTTCAGAAGGCCGAAGCCTCTGCCGCAGGTCGACAGATCTCCCAAAAAGATCGACAGAAGCACGATAATAGGACGCGGCAAAAACTGGTTCTATACATTCCACAACGAATGGCTCGGAGTAAGGGTCACATCATTTGACGGCTGCAAACTGTCAGGCTATTACAGGCCTTCGTCGGATTCTACCTGTCGCAATATGGTTATCCTTGTTCACGGTTATGACGAGTCGCCTGCCGAGATGGCTGCATATGCAAGGCTCATGATGCGCAAGGTCCAGTGCCACTGCCTGATCACACATATGAGAGGTCACGGCATGAGCGGCGGCAAGAGCTTCACCTGGGGCCTTATGGAGAGCGTCGATCTTGATGCGTGGTACACATTTACAAAGAGACGTCTCGGAAATAACTGCAGGATCTATCTGGTCGCAAGAGGCGCAGGCGCAACGGCGTGCCTTCTTGCCGCACAGCAGAAGGAATTTGACCGCTGTGTATGCGGAATAATCGCTGATTCCCCGATGTCATCGCTGACATCTTATCTCAAGATAAATCTGCCGAAGGATACTATGCTTCCGCCTGACTGGCTCATAGGAAGCGTAAGGCGGTTTGCCCAGCGCCGTTTCGGCTTTGATATCAACCGGTGTGATGCCGCAACCCATGCGAGCAGCATAAAGGTGCCGGTCCTTATTTTCCAGGGCGGTGAAGATGAAGTGACTCCTCCTTCGCAGTCGCGTGAGATCTACGATAATCTGCGCTGCAGAAAGAGAATGGTAATAGTCAATAATGCAAAGCATCTCGAGTGCTACGAGAGATCCCAGGCCATGTACGAGCGTGAGGTTCAGAGATTTATCGAGTCCTGCATTGTAAGACTTGTTAAGATTGGGCGCCTGTAATATCGTTTATTTAGTATAAGGTGCCATCGCCTGATTTAACGTTTTCGCGATATCATTTCATGGTGAATTTTAGAAGCTTTTTCAAGCGCTGTTTTGTGCGCGGTATTTACGGTTAATTGTTATATGAGTAGTGCGATCAAGCATGTTAAGGACATGACGGAAGGAAGCCTGTGGAACAAGATCCTCGGGTTTGCTTTTCCTCTCGCATTCACGGGTATCCTGCAGCAGCTTTTCAATGCTGCCGATATAGCTGTCGTCGGCAATTACACAGGTGATCTCGGCAAGGCGGCAATGGCAGCGGTAGGCGCAAATACTCCGATAATCTCACTTATAGTCAACTCATTTCTCGGCATCTCTCTGGGCACCAATGTCGTTATCGCAAATGCCATCGGCAGGAAAGATGACGAGACAGTAAAAAAGGCCCTTCACACTTCCATGATCGTTGCGGTCATAGGAGGCATATTGGTTGCACTTATAGGAGAGCTTTTCGCTGAGCCGATATTAAGATCCCAGAACATCGATGAGGAAGCGGTCGGAATGGCGATCCTTTATTTCCGCATCTATGTATCAGGGCTTCCGGTGATACTTCTTTATAATTTCGAAGCGGCTGTGTTCAGAGGAATAGGCAACACGAGGACACCTCTCATCGCGCTGATAATCTCAGGCCTTGTAAATGTCGGTCTCAACCTTTTCTTTGTGGTCTATCTTCACAGAACCGTTGACGGTGTTGCGACGGCAACTGTCATCTCCAATATGATAAGCTGCCTGATCCTTCTTATCTGCCTTGCGAAGACAAAGTCCGTTGCCAGATTCAGTTTCAGGAATCTCAAGGTCGACTGGAGGATCTTATGGAAGATACTGAAGATCGGTCTTCCGGCAAGTGCCCAGGCATGCGTATTCTCTTCTGCCAACATCATTATCCAGGCAGCGATAAACAGTCTCGGAACAACGGTTGCAGCTGCATCTTCTGCTGCATTCAATATCGAGATATTCTCATATTACGTGCTGAACAGTTTCGGTCAGGCCTGCACCACGATCACAGGTCAGAACTTCGGTGCGAAAAAGATAGACAGATGCAAGAAGACTTTGAAGCTCTGCATGATGGAAGGCATCGTAATAGAAGGTATCATGGTGTTTACGCTTATTGTTGCCGGCAAGTCACTTCTGGCGATATTCAACCCCGATCCGCTTCTTGTCGAGATAGGCTATGTGCGTGTTGTCCTGATCACCACTGCGCATCTTTTCTCTCTTTTCTATGATGTAATGAGCGGATACATGAGAGGCTACGGAATATCTTTGTCTCCTGCGATAGTTACCACAGTCTGCATCTGCGGAATAAGACTTGTCTGGATCTATACGGTATTCGAACACTTCAGGACGTTCCAGAGCATAATGACAGTCTATCCGATAAGCCTTGGCACAACAGCTGTTGCCATGCTGATACTGCTTTTGATAAAACGCCCGTCAAAACGCTACAAATAAAGCATTATTTCGTCAATTGTTCATTCGGGGAATGCTTGTTTTTATATATGCTGTATAGTATATTTTTCGCGACAAACGGAACCGGGGAGCTTTAAAAAGCTGAGAGGGATCAGACATCCGACCCGCTGAACCTGACGGATAATGCCGGCGTAGGGAACCTCATATATACAAAAGGCCTCTTGTCTATGGCACCAAACGAAGGGTTGAAGCAGTTGAACCCGGCAGCCGTATGACGGAGGTGTTTTTATGTCAAAACAAACGATCAAATCCAACCGTGAGAACATCTTAAAGATCTCCACGGGCGGTATCTGCCTTGCACTGGCATTCGTTCTTTCACAGCTCAAGCTGTTCGAGATGCCGATGGGCGGATCTGTAACTCCAGCTTCGACGCTTCCTATCATCGTTTACGGTGTTGCGTTCGGACCTGTATGGGGCTTTATCATAGCTTTTATCTTCAGCCTTTTGCAGCTTATCGGCGGCTGGCTCGTAACGCCTTTCCAGGTAATCCTCGATTACACTATCGGCTATACGGCTCTGGGCTTTGCAGGCTTTGCTGCTCTTAAGGCAGATTCAAGATCCAAGATCAAGGATGCATTAGGCAGATTCAGAGCTGCATCACTTATCAAGGTAATCGCTTTCTCTGCAGTTGCTTATATCGTAAGATGGCTCGGTTCTGTTGCTTCCGGCGTTATCTTCTATGCGGACTATGCTGCTGAAGCAGGTTATGACAGCGCTCTTGTTTACTCTATGGTTTACAACGGTTCATTCCTTATGGCTGATCTCGCTATCCTTGCAGTAGTTCTCGTTATCCTCTACATGGTTATCCCTTCTTCCAAGAAGGACGATACTATCGTTACTATCCAGAAGTTCACTTCAGAGTTCATCGGTACATTCGTACTCGTATTTGTAGGATGCGGTACCGCTATGGCAGTAGGCTGTGACTCCGTAAACGGCGGCGGATATATCCTTACAGCTCTTGCATTCGGTCTCGTTATCGTTGCAATGGCTTATTCCATCGGCAATGTCTCGGGCTGCCACATCAACCCCGCAGTTTCTCTTGCAATGGTGATCAGCGGCAAGATGACACTTAACGATTTCTGGGGTTACATCGTATTCCAGACTTTGGGTGCCATCTCAGGTGCCGGTCTTCTCCGTTATGTTTTCGAACTTACAGGCAAGATCGACATGACAGGTGTTTACGATGCAAATGAGATGGAGATGGCATCATGGGGACTCGGTTCAAACACTCTGGCCGGCTGCAACGGCAACATCGCTGCAGGTCTCATCATTGAAGCGGTTCTCACATTTATCTTTGTTCTCTGCATCCTTGGTGTTACAGACAGCAAGTTCAAGCACGGTTCATTCGGCGGTCTTGTGATCGGCCTTGCACTCGTTCTTGTACACATCCTCGGAATCAGCTTCACAGGAACATCAGTTAACCCTGCACGTTCCATCGGACCTGCCATCTTTGCAGGCGGAGCAGCTCTGGCTGATCTCTGGGTATTCATCGTCGCACCTCTTATCGGCGGTGCAGTTGCAGCCTTTGTTTACAAGGCTATCACAAGCGCTTCCGAAAAGAAGGAAGAAGCATAATCAGGAATTCATTTGCGGTATCGTAAGATACCCTTCCACGTTGCTTACCGGCCGGATTGCCCGAAAGATCCGGCCGGTAAGTTTTTTGCTGAATGGTAAAACAGCACGGGGATTTCTTTACAAACTCCACGCAACTTTTATAATTGAGATAAGACATTCGAAGGGGGATAGAGGATGGCAAGAGGCGGATTCCACGGAGGAGGATTTCATTCAGGCGGTCACCACGGCGGTGGCGGATTCCGCAGCAGCGGCGGCGGGGGATTCCGTAGCAGCGGCGGGGGATTCCGCAGCAGTGGCAGCGGTTTTCACATGAGCAGTTCGCACAGCAGCGGATATCGCAGCAGCAGTCACTACAGCGGCGGCGGATATGGCGGTTACGGGCTTGAAGATGAGGGCGATTTTTTCGGGATCTTCAGGACGATGGGAATAATCAGCGTGCTGATTGTCGGCTTTTTTACCCTGTTTATTATCAGAAGTGTAGCCGAAGGTATGGTTCCCGGTTATAACCTTCTCAATCTCGGAATCTTCTTTGCAAGCTTTGTTATTTTAATTGTAAGCCTTATAAAATACGATCAGACCTCGGATCTGGAAACGATCAGGTATGCCAATCCTGAGAGATTCGTCGGCAAGATCTGGAATTTAAGCAAGAATACTCCTGCTACCAGAAACGGCACTAAATTCTGCTGGGTGTCAAAGGATGACAAACAGTTCTATATCTCCTTCTACGACAGGGAATACGGTCCCGAAAATATAAAAAAAGTTGTTGAGACAATGAACAGGACACCGAAGATACTTTGGATCAGACAGCCAAAACTTGTCTGGGCGCTGATCGGTTGTGTAGTGGTGAACTTTTTCTTTTATGAATTGGTTATCCCTGTTTTCGAGAACATGATAATGACTGATATTGCATTTATGATCATAGATGAAGTGGTATTCTACTTCATGTCTGTAAATGCTCTCCTGATCGCTGTCGGAAGTCTTATTATCACAAAGTTCAAGGTGAAGATCCTATACGAATGCGCAGTGAGGATCGTTGCAGATAATGGTGCCGCAGAGAAAAGGCTTGTGACTGAGAATTTCATCAATTCAAAACTCGGCGAGAAGTGGTATTACAATTCCTGTCCGAACTGCGGAGCTGTAGCTTCAAAAGCTTTAAAAACATGTCTGACCTGCGGATCTTCTTTGGAAGTAATATCCTACGAAAAAGGAGATCTGACTTCAGTACGCAAGATCAGCGTTGGTGCTGAGAAGAATGCTTCTGCCGGAAAAAATGAGGAGAAAGCAAAATGAAACTTCAGAAATTTTTCAAGTATGCTTTTCCGATAGGCGTGGCCGGAATCGCCATTAACCTGCTTTTATTCATCACGAACTGGTATTACGAACTCGTGGTGCCTTTGATCGAAGATACGTTTATCGAAGGCGCGCTGTTTCACTTCCTGGACAACCTTATATACTACACACCGGTAATTTTCTTGCTGCTGTTCGTCGCATATATAATCGCAGGACACATCTATATGAAAAAGGTGCATATCACAAAGGAAGTCCAAGCGACGGAAAAGCTCGTCGAAAAGAATGAGAAGATCCAGAAAGAACTCGACGAGAAGGCCGAGTTCTTAAAGCATAAATATTACACCAACTGTCCGAACTGCGGATCTGTCAGGGAAGAGAATGCCAATGTATGCTCATTCTGCGGAGCTTCCCTGATAATTAAGGAAAAAAAGAAGCAGTAATTATTCTCCGAAGACCGAATCACAGTATCTTACAGTGCCCATTGCATCTTTGGCATAAGCATCGGCACCGATCTTATCTGCGTATTCCTGTGTCATTACGGCACCGCCGACAACTACTTTGGTTCCGGGCTTTTTCTCGCGCAGGAGATTGATCGTTTCTTCCATCGAAGCTACAGTGGTTGTCATCAGTGCGGAAAGTCCGACGACGCTGATATTGTTCTCGATAGCGCAGTCAACTATGACTTCCGGCGGTACATCCTTACCGAGGTCGATTACATCGTAGCCGTAGTTCTCGAGCATGACCTTGACGATGTTCTTGCCGATGTCGTGGATATCGCCTTTGACTGTTGCAAGGATCACCTGTCCCTTTGTATTTCTCGGCTTATCAGCCATTGCCTCTTTGACGACGGCGAAAGCTGCCTTTGCGGCATCTGCACTCATAAGAAGCTGGGGGAGGAAGACAGTACCTGCCTCGTATCCTTTTCCGACGCGGTCAAGAGCAGGGATAAGGTCAGTATCGATTATCTCGAGAGATTCCCTTCCTGAATCCAAAGCTTCCTTCATTGCCTCAGCCGCACGTCCCGTAACGCCTCTTTCGATCGCTTCCGCAAGGCTTAACACAGTGCCTGACGAAGCGGAAGATGATG
>Ga0326514_10001345_pt1 | contig 16031 bp, 10 predicted proteins | sample 3_2548_0518_D_FD_203653 | JGI IMG/M metagenome (GOLD analysis project Ga0326514, IMG submission 203653) | Bovine rumen microbial communities from UC Davis, California, United States - 3_2548_0518 | ecosystem: Host-associated > Mammals > Digestive system > Stomach > Rumen | place: USA...
CATCAGACTGCAAGAGTTCACTTTTACTTCACTCTTTAAGCACTTTCAGGAACTCTTATTGTCCTGCTCAGATTGATGATGAACTTATATAAGTTCCGATACAACTTGTAAGCTGTATCAGCTTTAAGAAGTGTAACAATGGCTTTTTATTTCCATTTAGGGAAAATTTTATTTGTTTAACCTGTTTGTTGGTGGATTCTGAAAACATATTCTCAGTTGTGAATATAGGGGGAGTATAAAATAAGTATCAAAAGCATTGACAAAAGTGTTTAAATATGGTATAATATACTCATAAGGAAGTGAGCCTATGAGTAATTATAAACCTAAAGAATTTGCTGAAATGATAGGTGTTTCAGTCAAAACATTACAAAGGTGGGACAGAGAGGGTATATTGAAAGCCTACCGAACTCCCAAAGACAGAAGATATTATACTGACAAGCAATATGCCGAATATACAGGAAAAAAAGGACAAAAAACAGGAAAAACTATTATTTATGCAAGAGTTTCAAGCAATAATCAAAAAGATGACTTGAATAATCAGATTGAATTTCTGAAACAGTATGCAAATGCAAAAGGAATGATTGTTGATGAGATTCTTGAAGATATAGGAAGTGGTCTTAATTACAACAGAAAGAAATGGAATCAGTTAATTGAAAGATGTATTGCTGGTGAAATCACTGCTGTTGTCATTGCACATAAAGATAGATTTATTCGTTTTGGATATGAATGGTTTGAAAGATTCTTACAGTCCAACGGTACTGAAATCATTGTTGTGAATAATGAAAAAATGTCACCGGAACAAGAGCTGATAAACGACTTAATTTCTATTATTCATGTATTCAGTTGCAGAATCTATGGATTGAGAAAATACAAAAATAAAATCAAGGGAGATGAAGAAATTGCTAAGAAGCTATAAAACTGAAATCATCCCTACTCTTGAACAGAAACAAATCATTCACAGAACAATAGGTGTGTGTAGATTTATCTATAATTTTTATCTGGCACATAATAAAGAAATTTATGAAAAAGAAGAACGATTTGTCTCAGGATATGACTTTTCAAAATGGCTGAATAACGAGTATTTACCGCAGAATCCTGAATTTTCATGGATTACGCAGGTCAGCAGTAAATCTGTAAAGCAGAGTATTATGAACGCTCAAAGAGCATTCAAAAACTTTTTTGAACACAGAACCAGATTTCCAAAATGGAAGAAGAAAAGAAATTCTGATGTGAAAATGTATTTTGTAAGGAATGGAAAAACACAGCCCGTTTCTTGTGAAAGACACAGAATTAAAATTCCTACTTTAGATTGGGTAAAATTGAAAGAAAAAGGCTATATTCCAACAAATTCAGAAAAGTATATCATAAAAAGTGGTACAGTTTCTATGAAAGCAGGAAGATATTATGTTTCTGTCTTAGTAGAAGAACCAGAACCGGAGAAGCCTGTTCTGAATGATTTCGGAATTGGCATTGATTTAGGCATAAAAGAATTTGCAGTCTGTTCAGACGGCAGATTCTTTGCAAATATTAACAAATCTGCTTGTATCAGAAAACTTGAAAAAAGTCTGAAACGACAGCAGAGAAAACTTTCGAGAAAATACGAAAGTTTGAAAAAATTACCAAATAATTTGAAAGGAGAAGCTACTCGACAAAATATCTGGAAACAAACGCTGAAAGTACAAAAACTTCATCATAGACTTGACTGTATCAGAACGGATTATATCAACAAAGTGATTTCTGAATTGGTGAAAACCAAGCCGATGTGGATAACACTTGAAAATCTGAATATCAAAGGCATGATGAAGAACAGACATCTTTCAAAGGCAATTGCACAGCAAAAATTCTTTGAATTTAGAATAAAGCTGATTGCAAAATGCAAAGAATTTGGTATTGCATTAAGATTGGTGGATAGATTTTATCCGTCAAGTAAATTATGTCATCAGTGCAGTTGCATCAAATCTGATTTAAAATTATCAGACAGAATTTTTACTTGCCTTGAATGCGGTTATACAGCAGACAGGGATTTCAATGCAAGTTTAAATTTGAGAGATTGTCAAATCTATCAAATTGCACAATAAAGCAATGATAGATATGTACCGTAGGCTATACGGGAATTTACGCCTGTGGACTGTACAAGAACTTGTGAGTAGATAGTGACTTGTCACTATCAAAAGCATACAGGTTGAAGCAGGAATTTTCTCAATATGGGTATATTTGTCCCTATTTTGAGTAGCAGTATGGAAAAAATCCCACAATGATTTTGATTGAAGTGTAAAGTGTACTTGTTAATCTGACTGTCGTACTCATTCCGAACCAATACCATATGAATACTTGTTGTTTTGTATTATGTCATACAATACACTGTATTCAAGCGTGTGACATTAATAAAAGGCTATAAACAGGCATTTTATTTATTATAATATTATATTGTTACCAATGTAACTATATATGCTTAAATTCAGGATAAACCGCTATAAATAGGCAATTAGCTTATTATAATATTATATAGTTAATAATGTAACTATATATATTTACATTCAGGACAAAAGGCTATAAACAGGGAAATGTTTCACGTGAAACAATATCAGCAAAAGAAAAGAGCAGGCATAACAAGCCTGCTCATATTATTGTATGGGATTGCATTTACATCTTGACAGCATATCCACGGCAGATATTACCGCAAAGGTGATATTCTTCACTCACACTATCGGTAATTGTTTCGTGAAAAGCCCTTAAAACCGCATTTTACAGACAGTACAGTTGCTGTATATTCTGTATTTACCATTGCTTTAAACGTCATGGAACGCTTAAAACTGCACTTTTACCGAACTGTTAAAAGTCAACTACTCATTTTTGAGTAAAACCTCCGAGAATGTGTGAATATGGCTTTACAGAGGGAACAGATTTCAACCCGCTCATTTTTGAGCAGGTTATTAAAAAGCATTGTTTTAATTTTTCGGTGATAATAAAAAATAAAAATTTATAAAACCTCTTGACAAATCAGGGTACACGTTATATAATGTTGGTGTACCCTTAGAAAAGAGGTGAATTAATGGGTATACAGAAAGGCACAAAATTGACTGATAACCCTAAAAACATTCAAATTAAATTAAAAGCCGACAAACAAACTGTTGAAGATTTGAATTTCTGTTGTCAAGAACTTAAACTGACTAAATCAGATGTTTTAAGACTTGGTATTGAAAAGGTTAAACAGTCAATCATTCAAAAAAAATAATAGCAACGCTCCAACTTCCTACGGTCAAGCATTGCTATTATAAACATCAAAAAGGAAAACCTTTTGATAAATCTATTATATCATTAGTTTTCCTTTATGTCAATAACGAAAGGAAATCTGATTATGAATGTACTTAAACTTTTTTTCAATGATTATCTCGGACACAATGCAGACCCAGAAGAAGTTTCTGAGGCTTGCGATTTCTTTGTAACTTACGTTGGTGATGAAATGGAAACTCTTCTTCACCTTGTAGAAGCTACAACAGCAACAGCAGAACAAGCCTTTTATGCAGGCTTTAGAACTGCTGTTAATTGTCTCTTAGGTGAACCTGACAGCCACAGCTTAGACGTAAAAGAAAACAGCAATGTCAACACTTCTGACAACAGCATAAACGACAGCTTTCAAGGTGATAATAACGTTCTCGGAGTATCGGACACAAACAAAAAAGAAATACATACAATGTTATCAAAACTATCTCCGAGAAAACAAACAGAACTGATGATGAAGATTTACCAGTTTTATGATGAATGTGAAAAGCAAAGCCAGAGCAAAGATTAAGTGAACAAAAAGGGTGCAGAACTATTCTACACCCTTTAAAAAAAGCCCTGAATAATGTGCTAAAACATTTTATATCAATATCATTAACACAATATCTTGTGTTTTGTCTATCGAACGATTGAAAGTAAATTTAACTTTATCTGATACGAACAAACGTAAACACGGTTAACAACAAGGCAATATACACATATTGCACTTTGGATTTGTTGAAAAATATTATGCAACATTTTTTTATTATGTCACTCTATGTCACTTGACATTTTCTAAATGTTGTGCTATAATGATATATATAAAAATATATGCGAAAAATAAAAGCGGTTGATTGGTGGAGCTTTCAACCGCTAAAGAGTAAGTTTCTTCATGTTGTTTCTTACCTTCTTGTGCTTTTAGCATATCACAAATTTGATGTTTTGTCAAGTGAATTTGAAAATTTTCATGTTTATACAAGAGAAAGTGTTTTTTCTTTTAGTATTTTTGTGCAAATTATGAATTGACACAGATTGTCAAGACGGTTTTTATGTATTTCCTGAATGTTAAATCTGTAATGTTATGCAAATGTGATATGATATGTTATATTAGAGGGTACAGAATGTTGCTGTACCCTTTTTGTTTTATCCGTGAAAGGAGTTTTAAAGATGAAAAAGAAATTAGGTATAACCTACACTTACACAAAAAACGGCAATCCAACAGCAATAAACCGCTCGGAACGAAAGAAAGAATATCAAAGAAAATACTACAAAATGATAAGTGCAGACCCTGAACGAGCATTAAGGAGAGCGAAAAGCCTTTTAAATCACTATACAAAGAAAGTTGAAGAACTTCAAAGCCTGCTCAATCAGACTGACAGCACATCAGAACAAGAACCGATAACAAGAAAGGATAATGATTATGAAAGCTGAAACAATCAAGGAACTTGAAAGAATTTACAGGAATTATGCCAAATATGGCATAACAATGCAAAATCTTACAGACATTGTTAAGAGCCGTCCAGACGGTATAAGTGAAAAGGGTGCAACTATCGGAATAAGACTTGCTTTAAGCAATGAATACAAAGAACACGAATACTTCACAGTTCAGGACGTTGCAGAAATCACAGGCGAAACGGTTGAGGAAGTCAACAAGCGAATTGAAGAAAACAAAGATGAATTAATGCAGTCAGGCGGTATTGTTGAAGTTTCAAGCCTGCTCAACGGCTTATTCTGATAATACTGCACATTCTGTCAAAGAGGTGTATAAAAATATGTTTTATGCAAAAGCACGCTTAAACGGTGATATAGTCATCAAAGCAGAAATTACAGACAGTAATATTTATGCTGTCTGTGAGAGATGTAACAAGGAATTCAAAGTAAATGTTGCTGAAATGCTCAATAATAAGCCATATTGCCATAAATGCAGTATATTTGTAAAAAGACATTCTGAGAGTAAGAACAATGATTGATTTCAAAGAAGTAAAAAGCCGTGTAACAATGCAGGAAATAGCCGAAGTATACGGCTTTAAGCCAAACAGACAGAATAATATCTGCTGTCCTTTTCATGTCGAAAAAACACCATCATTGCATTTGTATACTGACAATTGGCATTGTTTCGGCTGTCATGCAGGCGGTGACTGCATAACATTTGTACAGAAACTTTATGACTTATCGACTGTACAAGCTGTCAAGAAAATAAATTCTGATTTAGGCTTAGGACTTCAACTTGACGAAGTAAAGCAGGAATTCAAGCCTGCAAGGAGAAAACTGCAAACATCAGAATTAAACAGACTGTTTGAAAAGTGGGTTAATGACACATATAAGTCACTTAACCGCATTTACTGGAAGTTGAAGAAATGGCAGGAAGTATATATGCCTGACAGTCCAGACAATGTATCAGAACAATTTCAAGCCGTTCTGACTGACCTTACAACCGTTGAGGGATTCAGAGACCTTATAATACAAGGTGCAGAGGGACAGGAATATTTATACACTGCCTTTAATGCTGATGTAGAACATCTTATCAAAAAATATAAAGAAATGGAGAATAAACATGACACAGCACGGTGAAGAATTTTTAAACGGATTTGCAATTGAACAAGGTCATATAGACGAAGAAGGCTATGAAATAATAAAGCCGTCAGAGCAGGAGCAGGAACAAAAGAAAGAAAAGCCGACTATCAGCAAAAAGTCTGATATTTTATCGGAAAATACAAGAGATTATGCACTAAGTCTTACAAAGAAATCTGATATGGTGCTTTACTTTTCAGAATTGCAGAAATTTGCTGACGAATACGGTATAGACAAAAGAACCTTTGACGACTTTAAAAAAGCCTGTATCAGTGACTTTAGATACAGCAAAACAGCCAAAGAACAAATACAGGAGTTTCCAGACTGGATAACTCAAACAAAATCGGGAATTACTATTCACGAACCGAACTTCATTGAATACTTCAAAAAAGGCAGGGACTTAAAGTGCATAAATGGTAAATTTTACGATATTAACGGGGCTAATACAGAGAGTCAAATAAAAAGACAAATACAAAATGATATATCAAAATACATACTTTCAAATTTGGCACAAAAAACGGAAAACCTCTATAAAGCTATAGAGATTGATACAAGTACAGACAACTTCACACCTTCTACAACTGAAATCCACGTTTTAAATGGTGTTTTGAAAACAAACGGGGAATTTATACAAAAAAAGTGTTTTTGCCTTAATAGATTACAGATTGAATACAATCCGACAGCACCAGAACCAAAAGTATTTTTGCATTGCCTGCATGATATGCTTGATGAAGATGACATTTTAACATTACAAGAATACATGGGATATTTGCTTATACCGTCAACGGTTGCTCAGAAGTCACTTTCTGTCATTGGAGAGGGCGGAGAGGGTAAAACAACAGTAATAGGAGAACCATTAAAACAGATATTTGGCAATTCCATGACAGACGGCAATATAAGCGAAATTTCAAACAATCGTTTTATTGGTGCAGACCTTGAGAACAAACTGTTATTCTTTGAAGATGAATTGGATTCAAGAAAACTTGAAGATACAAGTATGATAAAAAAGATTATCACAAATCAAGGCAAATTATCTGTAGAACAAAAATTCAAAAATAGATATTCAGCGTTATTATATACACGTTTCTTAATGCTTGGTAATAAATGTCTTGAAGCACTTTACGATACTTCAAACGGCTTTTTCCGTCGTCAGATTGTGATAAAAACAAAGTCAAAGCCTGATGACAGGAAAGATGAAACAGACCTTAAAAACGAACTCAATAAAGAAGTTCAGGGAATTTTCAACTGGTATTTTGAGGGCTTACAGCGTTTAATGAAAAATAAATTTCATTTTACTATTTCAGCACAATCAGAAGAACTTGTAAATAAGTTGAAAAGTCAAGCATTCAATTTCATTGGCTTTCTTGAAGACAGAGCAACATACGGTAAACAGTATGCTGTGTCAACAAGAGATATTCAATTCAGTTATGAAAATTGGTGCAGAGATAATGGTGAAGTACCTTTGGCAAAAAGAACTATTGCAACATATCTATCAAATCACACTAAAGAATTAAAAATTTCCCCTACAAAAGTAATAAATGAAGAGGGAAAACAAGTCAGAGGGTACAAAGGAATAAAGATTACTCCGCTTAACAAACCAACAGTTTGATTTTTGTAAAAGGTAAAAACACAGATAAAATATATTACTTAAAGCCTATTTTATATAGGCTTTTTTTCTTTTCAGGACAGATAAATTATTATTTAGGACAGATAAAGGACAGATAAAGGACAGATAAAATTTATTAAAATCCTCTATTTATAGCTATTTAGGACGGATAGACAGATAAAAGAATAAAAAAAATTATATATAGAAAAAAAGTACAAAAAATGTGTATTTTTTATTATATTATAAAATGCAAAATTAATTTTATCTGTCCATATGTCCTGAACAGTCTTGAAAAACTGCTATATATAGCGAAAAATCAGATTTTTTTTTATCTGTCCTTATCTGTCCTTTAAGGTCACATAAAAAAATGTATTTATCCGTCCTTAAAAATCAAGAAAACAGCTACATACAGCCGTTTAGGACGGATAAAAAATGTAAAAACTTACATATCATTGTTTACAGCCTGCGCAAACACTGTATAGTTTCATGGTATTTTTGTTATTGAAGTCGGTCATTACGCTTTACAGCTTTACAAGTTCCGACAGTCAGAGCAGGACACATAACCGTTTCAGAATAACTAACAAGCAACAAGAAAAGTCAAGCGGTTGAAATGCGGTCGGAAATAATAAAAAAAGTCCCTGAAACATTCATAGAGTGGCTTTATATGCGTTCTAAGACACGTTAAGCGTTTCAAGGTATGTTTACCCTATGAAAATACAAAGGGCTTACAGAGCGTTTTAAGGGCTTGTTACAATATTCGGACTTCACACGGACTTCAAAGGACACTTGCAGGTATACCCTGAAATGCAGTATACCTCTTGTTACAAAATACGGACTTTATAACGGTTCTCAAAAATGAGAACCGTGCAGGATTGTATTACAAAAATTGTATTTTTCTGACTTAGCAAGCACAGAAAATGTATTACATTTTCAAATAAAGCAAGAATTTTTGTAATACAAAAAAATGCCTTTTTTCTTACATAGCAAGTATAGAAAATGTAATACATTTTCGGAAATTATCACCAGTCAGAGCAGGAAAGAACCGAAAGGCTTGTTATAGCCTGCTCAAATGACTTCACATTCTGAAACAGGTGCATAACAAGCCGTATAAGCCCTTGAATGTTTCAGAGTGTAATTATACTGCTGACAGCACATCAGGGGCATACAACGCAAATAAAAGCCCTTGCAGATGATTTCAGGGCATTTCTGTACTTGTAAGGATAGTTTGACCGCCTGCACGTTCTTCACATTCTGGGATTATTGTAACTGTTACCGACAGCACCAACAATCAGATACTTCTTGTTCTTTACTGGTGTATCGGAACTGATAAGCCTGAATGAAGTCAGAGCAGGAAAGAACCGAAAGGCTTGTTATAATGTTTGTAAATGTTGCCTTCACTTATAAACTTTGCCTGTTGCGTTCTGCCTATGCTGTCTATGATGTGGTGTTTTACCACCCCATCTTCTTTACAGTGCCTTGAAAGTGCATCTCTTGTATTACTGTAACCAAGAGCTTTAGCAACATCAGCCCCACAAAACCATGTCTTTCCGCTTGTCTTGCTGTCAATGCCGAAAAGCAGTAAAATTGTACCCCGTACAAAATTGTACACGGTACACGGACAAATTAAGCAAAAAGAGGAATATTTGATAAAGAATTTTTACTTATCAGCGGTAAAGAGGGCTGAAAAGTGCTGTATAAAGGTAAAAATCGGAAATAGTATGCTGTGAGTAATTATTGCACCAAAGTCACGTTTGGTGCAATTATATAATGCACTCACTGTCTTTCAGTACCTTTGCTTTACTGGTTTAGGTTGGTGGTGATGTTCTGTTTCAGGACTTCATCTATGTATTACATAATACTTTAAGTTTATATTTTTATTTTGCCTAATTATAGCGATATTTTTTATGTATTACATATGTAATACAGCGTATTGTATTACATAACGAAAAATATATTTTTAAAAATCCTTTGACACTTTGTGAAATGCGTGATATAGTTTATTTGAGTGCCAATAAGCATTAAAATAAGCCCTGTAAGAGCCTGCAAGGTAACTGACAGTATATTTATGCCTTGAAGTATTCAGACGGCTTACAGGGACTTTAAATAAGCGTATGAGGTACTTTGTCTTTTGGTTCTTCTTGTTTGCCTGCTCATCAGACTGCAAGAGTTCACTTTTACTTCACTCTTTAAGCACTTTCAGGAACTCTTATTGTCCTGCTCAGATTGATGATGAACTTATATAAGTTCCGATACAACTTGTAAGCTGTATCAGCTTTAAAGTGTACTTGTTAATCTGACTGTCGGTACTCATTCCGAACCAATACCATATGAATACTTGTTGTTTTGTATTATGTCATACAACGCACTGTATTCAAGCGTGTGACATTAATAAAAGGCTATAAACAGGCATTTTATTTATTATAATATTATATTGTTACCAATGTAACTATATATGCTTAAATTCAGGATAAACCGCTATAAATAGGCAATTAGCTTATTATAATATTATATAGTTAATAATGTAACTATATATATTTACATTCAGGACAAAAGGCTATAAACAGGGAAATGTTTCACGTGAAACAATATCAGCAAAAGAAAAGAGCAGGCATAACAAGCCTGCTCATATTATTGTATGGGATTGCATTTACATCTTGACAGCATATCCACGGCAGATATTACCGCAAAGGTGATATTCTTCACTCACACTATCGGTAATTGTTTCGTGAAAAGCCCTTAAAACCGCATTTTACAGACAGTACAGTTGCTGTATATTCTGTATTTACCATTGCTTTAAACGTCATGGAACGCTTAAAACTGCACTTTTACCGAACTGTTAAAAGTCAACTACTCATTTTTGAGTAAAACCTCCGAGAATGTGTGAATATGGCTTTACAGAGGGAACAGATTTCAACCCGCTCATTTTTGAGCAGGTTATTAAAAAGCATTGTTTTAATTTTTCGGTGATAATAAAAAATAAAAATTTATAAAACCTCTTGACAAATCAGGGTACACGTTATATAATGTTGGTGTACCCTTAGAAAAGAGGTGAATTAATGGGTATACAGAAAGGCACAAAATTGACTGATAACCCTAAAAACATTCAAATTAAATTAAAAGCCGACAAACAAACTGTTGAAGATTTGAATTTCTGTTGTCAAGAACTTAAACTGACTAAATCAGATGTTTTAAGACTTGGTATTGAAAAGGTTAAACAGTCAATCATTCAAAAAAAATAATAGCAACGCTCCAACTTCCTACGGTCAAGCATTGCTATTATAAACATCAAAAAGGAAAACCTTTTGATAAATCTATTATATCATTAGTTTTCCTTTATGTCAATAACGAAAGGAAATCTGATTATGAATGTACTTAAACTTTTTTTCAATGATTATCTCGGACACAATGCAGACCCAGAAGAAGTTTCTGAGGCTTGCGATTTCTTTGTAACTTACGTTGGTGATGAAATGGAAACTCTTCTTCACCTTGTAGAAGCTACAACAGCAACAGCAGAACAAGCCTTTTATGCAGGCTTTAGAACTGCTGTTAATTGTCTCTTAGGTGAACCTGACAGCCACAGCTTAGACGTAAAAGAAAACAGCAATGTCAACACTTCTGACAACAGCATAAACGACAGCTTTCAAGGTGATAATAACGTTCTCGGAGTATCGGACACAAACAAAAAAGAAATACATACAATGTTATCAAAACTATCTCCGAGAAAACAAACAGAACTGATGATGAAGATTTACCAGTTTTATGATGAATGTGAAAAGCAAAGCCAGAGCAAAGATTAAGTGAACAAAAAGGGTGCAGAACTATTCTACACCCTTTAAAAAAAGCCCTGAATAATGTGCTAAAACATTTTATATCAATATCATTAACACAATATCTTGTGTTTTGTCTATCGAACGATTGAAAGTAAATTTAACTTTATCTGATACGAACAAACGTAAACACGGTTAACAACAAGGCAATATACACATATTGCACTTTGGATTTGTTGAAAAATATTATGCAACATTTTTTTATTATGTCACTCTATGTCACTTGACATTTTCTAAATGTTGTGCTATAATGATATATATAAAAATATATGCGAAAAATAAAAGCGGTTGATTGGTGGAGCTTTCAACCGCTAAAGAGTAAGTTTCTTCATGTTGTTTCTTACCTTCTTGTGCTTTTAGCATATCACAAATTTGATGTTTTGTCAAGTGAATTTGAAAATTTTCATGTTTATACAAGAGAAAGTGTTTTTTCTTTTAGTATTTTTGTGCAAATTATGAATTGACACAGATTGTCAAGACGGTTTTTATGTATTTCCTGAATGTTAAATCTGTAATGTTATGCAAATGTGATATGATATGTTATATTAGAGGGTACAGAATGTTGCTGTACCCTTTTTGTTTTATCCGTGAAAGGAGTTTTAAAGATGAAAAAGAAATTAGGTATAACCTACACTTACACAAAAAACGGCAATCCAACAGCAATAAACCGCTCGGAACGAAAGAAAGAATATCAAAGAAAATACTACAAAATGATAAGTGCAGACCCTGAACGAGCATTAAGGAGAGCGAAAAGCCTTTTAAATCACTATACAAAGAAAGTTGAAGAACTTCAAAGCCTGCTCAATCAGACTGACAGCACATCAGAACAAGAACCGATAACAAGAAAGGATAATGATTATGAAAGCTGAAACAATCAAGGAACTTGAAAGAATTTACAGGAATTATGCCAAATATGGCATAACAATGCAAAATCTTACAGACATTGTTAAGAGCCGTCCAGACGGTATAAGTGAAAAGGGTGCAACTATCGGAATAAGACTTGCTTTAAGCAATGAATACAAAGAACACGAATACTTCACAGTTCAGGACGTTGCAGAAATCACAGGCGAAACGGTTGAGGAAGTCAACAAGCGAATTGAAGAAAACAAAGATGAATTAATGCAGTCAGGCGGTATTGTTGAAGTTTCAAGCCTGCTCAACGGCTTATTCTGATAATACTGCACATTCTGTCAAAGAGGTGTATAAAAATATGTTTTATGCAAAAGCACGCTTAAACGGTGATATAGTCATCAAAGCAGAAATTACAGACAGTAATATTTATGCTGTCTGTGAGAGATGTAACAAGGAATTCAAAGTAAATGTTGCTGAAATGCTCAATAATAAGCCATATTGCCATAAATGCAGTATATTTGTAAAAAGACATTCTGAGAGTAAGAACAATGATTGATTTCAAAGAAGTAAAAAGCCGTGTAACAATGCAGGAAATAGCCGAAGTATACGGCTTTAAGCCAAACAGACAGAATAATATCTGCTGTCCTTTTCATGTCGAAAAAACACCATCATTGCATTTGTATACTGACAATTGGCATTGTTTCGGCTGTCATGCAGGCGGTGACTGCATAACATTTGTACAGAAACTTTATGACTTATCGACTGTACAAGCTGTCAAGAAAATAAATTCTGATTTAGGCTTAGGACTTCAACTTGACGAAGTAAAGCAGGAATTCAAGCCTGCAAGGAGAAAACTGCAAACATCAGAATTAAACAGACTGTTTGAAAAGTGGGTTAATGACACATATAAGTCACTTAACCGCATTTACTGGAAGTTGAAGAAATGGCAGGAAGTATATATGCCTGACAGTCCAGACAATGTATCAGAACAATTTCAAGCCGTTCTGACTGACCTTACAACCGTTGAGGGATTCAGAGACCTTATAATACAAGGTGCAGAGGGACAGGAATATTTATACACTGCCTTTAATGCTGATGTAGAACATCTTATCAAAAAATATAAAGAAATGGAGAATAAACATGACACAGCACGGTGAAGAATTTTTAAACGGATTTGCAATTGAACAAGGTCATATAGACGAAGAAGGCTATGAAATAATAAAGCCGTCAGAGCAGGAGCAGGAACAAAAGAAAGAAAAGCCGACTATCAGCAAAAAGTCTGATATTTTATCGGAAAATACAAGAGATTATGCACTAAGTCTTACAAAGAAATCTGATATGGTGCTTTACTTTTCAGAATTGCAGAAATTTGCTGACGAATACGGTATAGACAAAAGAACCTTTGACGACTTTAAAAAAGCCTGTATCAGTGACTTTAGATACAGCAAAACAGCCAAAGAACAAATACAGGAGTTTCCAGACTGGATAACTCAAACAAAATCGGGAATTACTATTCACGAACCGAACTTCATTGAATACTTCAAAAAAGGCAGGGACTTAAAGTGCATAAATGGTAAATTTTACGATATTAACGGGGCTAATACAGAGAGTCAAATAAAAAGACAAATACAAAATGATATATCAAAATACATACTTTCAAATTTGGCACAAAAAACGGAAAACCTCTATAAAGCTATAGAGATTGATACAAGTACAGACAACTTCACACCTTCTACAACTGAAATCCACGTTTTAAATGGTGTTTTGAAAACAAACGGGGAATTTATACAAAAAAAGTGTTTTTGCCTTAATAGATTACAGATTGAATACAATCCGACAGCACCAGAACCAAAAGTATTTTTGCATTGCCTGCATGATATGCTTGATGAAGATGACATTTTAACATTACAAGAATACATGGGATATTTGCTTATACCGTCAACGGTTGCTCAGAAGTCACTTTCTGTCATTGGAGAGGGCGGAGAGGGTAAAACAACAGTAATAGGAGAACCATTAAAACAGATATTTGGCAATTCCATGACAGACGGCAATATAAGCGAAATTTCAAACAATCGTTTTATTGGTGCAGACCTTGAGAACAAACTGTTATTCTTTGAAGATGAATTGGATTCAAGAAAACTTGAAGATACAAGTATGATAAAAAAGATTATCACAAATCAAGGCAAATTATCTGTAGAACAAAAATTCAAAAATAGATATTCAGCGTTATTATATACACGTTTCTTAATGCTTGGTAATAAATGTCTTGAAGCACTTTACGATACTTCAAACGGCTTTTTCCGTCGTCAGATTGTGATAAAAACAAAGTCAAAGCCTGATGACAGGAAAGATGAAACAGACCTTAAAAACGAACTCAATAAAGAAGTTCAGGGAATTTTCAACTGGTATTTTGAGGGCTTACAGCGTTTAATGAAAAATAAATTTCATTTTACTATTTCAGCACAATCAGAAGAACTTGTAAATAAGTTGAAAAGTCAAGCATTCAATTTCATTGGCTTTCTTGAAGACAGAGCAACATACGGTAAACAGTATGCTGTGTCAACAAGAGATATTCAATTCAGTTATGAAAATTGGTGCAGAGATAATGGTGAAGTACCTTTGGCAAAAAGAACTATTGCAACATATCTATCAAATCACACTAAAGAATTAAAAATTTCCCCTACAAAAGTAATAAATGAAGAGGGAAAACAAGTCAGAGGGTACAAAGGAATAAAGATTACTCCGCTTAACAAACCAACAGTTTGATTTTTGTAAAAGGTAAAAACACAGATAAAATATATTACTTAAAGCCTATTTTATATAGGCTTTTTTTCTTTTCAGGACAGATAAATTATTATTTAGGACAGATAAAGGACAGATAAAGGACAGATAAAATTTATTAAAATCCTCTATTTATAGCTATTTAGGACGGATAGACAGATAAAAGAATAAAAAAAATTATATATAGAAAAAAAGTACAAAAAATGTGTATTTTTTATTATATTATAAAATGCAAAATTAATTTTATCTGTCCATATGTCCTGAACAGTCTTGAAAAACTGCTATATATAGCGAAAAATCAGATTTTTTTTTATCTGTCCTTATCTGTCCTTTAAGGTCACATAAAAAAATGTATTTATCCGTCCTTAAAAATCAAGAAAACAGCTACATACAGCCGTTTAGGACGGATAAAAAATGTAAAAACTTACATATCATTGTTTACAGCCTGCGCAAACACTGTATAGTTTCATGGTATTTTTGTTATTGAAGTCGGTCATTACGCTTTACAGCTTTACAAGTTCCGACAGTCAGAGCAGGACACATAACCGTTTCAGAATAACTAACAAGCAACAAGAAAAGTCAAGCGGTTGAAATGCGGTCGGAAATAATAAAAAAAGTCCCTGAAACATTCATAGAGTGGCTTTATATGCGTTCTAAGACACGTTAAGCGTTTCAAGGTATGTTTACCCTATGAAAATACAAAGGGCTTACAGAGCGTTTTAAGGGCTTGTTACAATATTCGGACTTCACACGGACTTCAAAGGACACTTGCAGGTATACCCTGAAATGCAGTATACCTCTTGTTACAAAATACGGACTTTATAACGGTTCTCAAAAATGAGAACCGTGCAGGATTGTATTACAAAAATTGTATTTTTCTGACTTAGCAAGCACAGAAAATGTATTACATTTTCAAATAAAGCAAGAATTTTTGTAATACAAAAAAATGCCTTTTTTCTTACATAGCAAGTATAGAAAATGTAATACATTTTCGGAAATTATCACCAGTCAGAGCAGGAAAGAACCGAAAGGCTTGTTATAGCCTGCTCAAATGACTTCACATTCTGAAACAGGTGCATAACAAGCCGTATAAGCCCTTGAATGTTTCAGAGTGTAATTATACTGCTGACAGC
>Ga0326514_10001346_pt1 | contig 16028 bp, 26 predicted proteins | sample 3_2548_0518_D_FD_203653 | JGI IMG/M metagenome (GOLD analysis project Ga0326514, IMG submission 203653) | Bovine rumen microbial communities from UC Davis, California, United States - 3_2548_0518 | ecosystem: Host-associated > Mammals > Digestive system > Stomach > Rumen | place: USA...
CCTGCTGATACCCACCAACGACTAACCCATAGTCGCTGGCTAGGTCATTCAGCCTATTAAGGAAGTCTGCTAACACGTCCTCTGTCATTCCCTCTCTTCCCATTCATCGCAGGTATCATCATAAAATGTCGGTACTCCGTATTCTTCACTGTTTTCATTCCCACAACAAACCTCACAGTAACCCTCGTTTTGTGGTTTTGAAAAATCTCTTTTGTTATGTCTACAAGTTCCACATATTTCTTTCATTCCTTATCCTCACTTTCTGCTTTGCATTTATCAAGAATCTTCTTAACCTTACCATCTGCTATATCAACATCATAGCCATTGAGATAGGCTATAACATTTGATAATGTCTTACCAACACCTGCCACAATACATATTGGCTTATCGTACACACATACAACAGTTTTGTAAGTAGCATTGTATTGCTTAACCCTATAGGTTGTTATCTTCATTTGTCCTCACTTTCCTGCGGTTCATACTGATAAGCATTGAGTACATTCCAATTTCCGTCTATCGGTGCAGATAATATATATTTACCTGTCTTTTTGTATTCACAAAAATCCTCTATCGCCTTTACCACATCTGCGTAGGATAAACACCATTCATCTACTTTGCCGACATGATAATTACCGCCTTCTGACACCTTTGCAAACTTTTTTCTGCCTTGTAGCATAGCAGGTAATATTCTGATTAACTCGGTACTATCTATTGTCATTCCTTACCCTCACTTTCTGCACATATCTCCGCACGTTTTATCTTGTACCTCAACAATATTTTCTTTATCCATCTTGGTAACATACATATCAGCATCGGTGCATTATCGTGTCCTTTTTTAGCCAAGAAACATCCGCAATCATAACATTCGCCTTCATAACTTCTATCTTCCCAGGATAACGAACAATGCTCGCAATCACATTCATACAAACAATGTAGCTCTGTCCAGTGTTTAGGCTTGTCGTTTTCAAAAGAACTATAGTGGAATGTTTCTATGTGAATATTGCCGATTGCTTTGTCAATCTCAATACGCTTTTTAAATTTCCATACTTTCATTCCTTAACCTCACTTTGTGCCTGTGGCTTAACCTCAAGAGAATAACCATCATTTTCGTCGCCTACATAATCACCTTCAAAGTCAAACTCTTTATCACAGTTATAATTGCATCCGTTTATCCATACAGTTATTTCTGTTTTTGGATTTAATTTTGTTAACATTTCTATTAAGTGGCTTACTGTCATTCCTTATCCTCACTTTCCATCTTTGCACCACAGTTAGGGCAATACGGATATGCTTTTCCATAATGGGTAAAATCTGCATCTGTACCGCATATATCACACACTCCGTATATTCCGTCCGCATCTTCGCACATTTCCCAATGCCCTGTCTTTGGCTTTGGCTGTGCTGGTGGCAAATGTCTTATAATGTCTACTGCATCACTAACTTTGATAAGTTGGTCACTCCATTCAACTTGCCCCATGCCACCACGTTCTTTTGAAATTGCGTATCTTGAAGCATTCATTTCTATTTCTGTTTGTGCTTCTGCTCTACTGATACTATCCTCACAAGGCTCTTGCTCTAGTGCTTTGATTGCCATATCAAGTGCTTCATAATTTCCCTTAAGAAATTTATACTCAGAATTTTTATCGGTTATCCTCATGTATTCTCTTAAATTTTTGTTATATTCTATTGCTTCTTCCCTGGTCATTCCTTATCCCTCACTTTCCATCTTTGCTCCGCAATTAGGGCAATAATTTGTATAATTCATATCCCAAGGCATCCACACATGGCAGACTGAGCACTCTCTACTGTCATGGAAGTCGCCATCGTGCTTAATCCAGCGACCTGAAAGTCTGTTGTCAGCTGATCCAATCATAGGTCTCCTTCCTTCTCCATGATGGCGAGTCCTAGCTCATGATATTCATGGCTGTTGAGCATTCTTCTTAAATCCGATCTGCTCCTCCTGTACCACAGCTCAGCGAGCAATCTGGTACCGATTCCCATAACCAGGAGAGCTATCCCTAAGACTGGGAGTCCGGTGTTATATTCTATCGTCAGCATGATGACTCCTGCCCCTGTGACGAATGCAGCGGATAGACCCACGCACATATCTGATGTCTTGATAGCCTTCTCGTACCTCTTAAGGCACTCAGGCTGAATATACTTAACTTTTCTTCTCATCCTTATCTCCTCTCTCGTCAGCTCATATAATCTACAGCCTCTTGTCTTTGCATAAAGAAATGAATACCCTTAGAACATTCGTTCCAACGATCCTCATCAAAGTCATCAACAACAACTTCTTTATTTATCTTATAGATAAAATTATGGTCCTTATTAGAAGCAACTTCTGTAACCTTTGATATGCTTCCGTCCAACTCGTATATAGCTAATACTGTTGCTCTGTCGCATCTGCACTTTCTCGTTGTTGCTGAACTTCTCTTAGCATCTTCTGGTATGCATAGCTTAATTATCTTGCCCGATGCTTTCTTGTAGCCTATGAATCTACCTTCTTCTGGGCATATCATAGGAATATATGGTACATTCTTAGCCTCACTCAGGTTAGCACCTCTCAGGTTAGCACTTCTCAGGTCAACATCACTCAGGTCAGCACCTCTCAGGTCAGCATCACTCAGGTTAGCATATTTCAGGTCAGCATCACTCAGGTTAGCCTTACTCAGGTCAGCACCTCTTAGGTTAGTGTCCCTCAGGTCAGCATCACTTAGGTCAGCATCTCTTAGGTTAGCACCTCTCAGGTCAGCATCCCTCAGGTCAGCCTCACTCAGGTCAGTGTTAACCAAATAAGCGCCTCTCAGGTTAGCCTTACTCAGGTTAGCCTTACTCAGGTCAGCATCACTCAGGTTAGCGCCACACAGGTTAGCCTCCCTCAAGTTAGCACACATGTCTTCCCAACCATCAGCATCCTCATCGAGCCAGTGCCTATGATTCTCTATTATTTGTTTAAGTTCTTTAGCGTACATCATCCTTGTCCTCCTTTGTATTCTGGTATCATCATCCAGGCCACAACCTCCATCGAGCCATCTTCTAAACCCCAAGGCCACCACTTGCCATCCTCGAAGCAGTTACAATCATCAAGTAGAATGCCCTCGATATATGTCGAATTGCCATGCCGACCGTTGACCACGAAGGCAAGACAGCTAAGGAACTCCGTATCAGGCACAACGTCCGCTGGATACCATATACCCGCCTTAATCTTTTCTGTAGAAATCACACTCATAAGTACCTCCCTTTAATGGCAAGCCCCTCGCCCAGCTTATGGGCTCAGCCATAATCCTATCTATAAGTTTAAAAGCACCTTCATCCTTCCTGATCACATCGAGCACCATCTCATCGTGGACATGGAACACTGTCTTATACCCAAGCTCATCGAGCTCTGTCATCTTGACAGCTAGGCAGTCCCTAGCGATACCCTGCACGATGTTCTCAGTAAGCTTACCGCCATATGTGTCTACCTCCTGCCACTTCCTTGATACCTGCCCGATGTTCATATAACTAAGCTTCTCGCCATACTCGCCCTCGGATACTCTCGGCTCGAAGAGCCTTATAGCTCTCTTGCTAGGGAGATATATAGACAGGACCCTCTGTGTGCTCTTAGGCAAGAACTCAAGCTTGAAGCGTATCTTCTCGCCTGTGCCTGGTATGCGGTAAGTCCTATCCTCGACGCTCGTCGAGCCTTTGACCGCCGCTATAGCGCACTTCTGAACCGTGCGCCATAGGTTGACCACATTCGGCGACTCTTTGCGCCACTGGTCCACGATTCCCTGCATTTCATCCTCAGGAATCTCATGCCTGGTGTCCATGCTCTTCATCGCTCCGACTCCACCCTGATAACCCAGCGCTAGCTCAGCGACCTTACCACGCTGTCTCAGCTCGCCGTTGATACCATGCTTCACTACGGGCTTGTGATAAATCCTGCTAGCTGACTCGCAGTAGATGTCGCCCCCGTTCTCGAAAACGTCTAGACGCCACTGCTCACCAGCGACCCATGCTATAACTCTCGCCTCGATGGCTGAGAAATCTGTCACGATGAAGTGACAACCTTCTGAAGGTATGAAAGCAGTCCTGACCATCTGGCTGAGTATATCTGACATATCATCCTCGATGGCCTCTAGGGCTTCAAATTCGCCCGTCTTGATGAGTCCATGCTCTAAGTCTAGTAAATCATCATCCATGTGATTCTTGGTCAAATTCTGAGGCTGTAGAACGCGTCCTGCCCATCTTCCTGTGTGTCCTCCATAGAACTGCATAATGCCCCTTGCTCTTCCATCTGGACATGCTATGTCAAGCATGGTCTGATACTTGTTGATGGATGTCTTGGAGAGATCAGCTCTGATGCCTAAGACTGTCCTCACATCTTCTGGCAGGTCACCTGACAGCAAGTCTTCGACGGCTCCCTTTGCCAGCGAGTCGGTGATAACTCCCTGCTCAGTGAGCCACCCTCTCAGCTGTGTAGGGCTGTTCGGGTTCTCAAGGCCTGTGATGTCCTTTGCCATCTCGGCCAGAGCTTGCTTCCTTGCCTCAGAGTAGTCCACAACCTTGTGAGCCATGTCGATGTCGAGAAGGACTCCTCTATCATTGATTCGCTGGTCTAAGCTCCAGAGAGACTGCTCCGTCTTTCCTGGCTCAAAGCCTCTGAGTCTTTCCCTTATAGCTTCCTCGGCCACGACGTCCTGCAGATTATATTCCTTGAATAGCTGCCATTTAGCCTCATCATGCATAGGCAGGTTTCTAAGTCTGCCCCCGTTGGCTTTTGTCGCATTGCAGGGCTTACAGAAGTACTGAATAAGGGCTTTGCCTGTCTTAAGCTTTGCACTATCCTCAGGAAGTCCCAGAGCCTCACCTACACCGGCAAGACTCATGGGAAGACCCATCTGTGCGGCGAGTATCATAGTGCATCGCCACTCATCCGGATCCAGTGACTCAACTCCAAGCCATCGCGCCAAAGTCGTGCGCTCAAAGTTCGCGTTGAAGGCTGTCTTCTTGACCTTTGGATTCTGTAGAGCATCCAGGAAGCGCTGATGATCATCAGCCTCATAGCCCATAGCGACATCAATCTGTCGCACACAGTCCTCATCAGAGAAGTGGTAGGCTATGAGCAACATCTCGAAGGTCGGATCTGCTGCATATCGATATGCCCCCAATTTGATATCAGCCTCGGAGTATGTCTCGACGTCAATGCTCAACTCAATCGAGGAGGTCGTCATCATCATCTCCTAAGTCAAGGTCGCCGAAGTCATCCTGGGCTGATGACTTACCGCCTCCAAGTCTCTCACCATCTTTATACTTCATGACATTGTTAAGGAATCCAGAGACACCCTTCGAACCGCCGGCATTATATGCAGCTATAACTGCTGAGACATAGACCTGGCATCCTGCATAGACCTCTTCTGGGTCCACGATGTTGAGCATATCTCTGCCCACTACAGATGGACGGGTCTTAGTTGTGAGCTTGAGGTAATAGTGGCCTGCATATCCGTCATAGTCCACATCATCACCATCATGGAGCGGAAGCTTTAAGTTGTTAGGAATCTTACCGCCCCACTTCTCTGTCTTGCCTGCTTCCTTAGCATCTTCGATAGCCTTCTCAATCATCTCAATCTGCTTTGTGTCGCTCTTTGGTATAAGTACAGTGGCTGCATACTTACCTCCACCCATTTCGCTATTGTCGGCCTCAAAAAGATGAGGGAATGATAAGATGCCTCTGATTACAATTTTCTTCATAGTTATTCTCCTTTAATATCTCTAAAATCTGCCTCAGCTGAGTTATACTCAGGCTTAGGGCTGTTGTATGGTGCAAGCGATGGCTTGCCTTGTGGCTTGTCTATAAGCCCCTTCATGATGTCTGGGAAGTTCTTCTTGCCTATGAGCTTCTCCATCTGTGCGACTGAGATAAGCTTCTTCTCGTATAGAAGAGCCTCATCATATCCTGCCGCAGTGACTGCCTTCACGATGTCGATATCATCAGCTGCATATCTGCGTCTCGATGTGCCCTCGACTACCTTCCAGCCGTCTATCTTCTTTCCTGACATGAGCTCACTAAGTGCTCTGTCCTTTAGATCCTCGATGCACTTCTCTGCATCATCTACCTTCCTAAGCAACTCGCCAAGCTCTGTAAGGCTCAGCGCATTCGGGTCTGTCTCGGCTAAGAGTTCGACGTTCTTAGCTCGGCATGCACAGCTCTTACGAGCCCTGCACCATCTACACCAGTCACCTGACTGCAGATGTATGGCCTCTGACTCTGTCGCCTCTATGGCCTTTTCCTTTAGCTCATCACCAAAGCTCAGCAGGTCTTCTGCTGATATGGTCCATGTACTTATATGGTCGAGTCTTGGCTGTACTATGGACAGCTGAACCTCACTAACTTCATACAGCTCGCCATAGGCCATAAGAGCACCTAGGCCATATATCATAAGCTGTGAGTTATGAGGTGCATCGACCTGAACGCCCTTGCCATACTTAAGGTCTACGATGTGAATCTTGCCAGTCCCCAGCATCAAGCAGTCCGCCGTGCCGAAACATTCATCCACAAGAGGCTCGAGGTCTACTCTCTGCTCGAACCAACATATCGCAGACTCATCAAGCTTGAGCATCTCTACCATGGACTCTTTTACATAGTCCACATATGCTCCCACATACTTCTTCATGTCTTTAAGACTTCCACCCATGTCCGGATGTGCCTTATAGAAGGCTCTTATCTTTGAGCTGTCCTTGATGAGCTCCTCAGCTTTGTCAGGTGCTAAGGTGTGCTCAGCGAGTGAGTGTGCCAGAGTACCCTCCTCTGTGTACACTGAGGAGCTGGCCTCACCCTTTCCATATATGCCCTCCATCCTCAGAGAGCCGGTGCAGTTTAGCCATCTATGTGATGCAGATGGCGAAAGCTTTGCGTGTACCTCTGGCATCAGAGTGCCTCAGCTTCGAGCTTGAAGTCGTCAAGCTCATCGAAGTGCTTGTCACAAAGCTCTGTGAGGCTCTTAGCTCCATGTGCTGTGAGAAGGCCCTGCACCTGTACCTTCTTACCTTCTGCGAGCTTGCTTGCAAGAAGTTTCTTAAGCTCTGCCTTGATGGCTGATACATCAGGCTTCTTGACCTCGACGGCCTTTATCTCTTTTGGCTTGTCTTCTGCTGGCTTTGTGACGGGTGGGATGTCGAACTTAGCTTCCGGCAAGCTCTCCTGTCTTTCCTCCATAATTGATATCAGGGCTTTGACTCCCTCTCTCATCTCCTCGATCGAGTTGTAACTTAGTGTTATCTGCATGTCTTAGTTCCTCCATTAATCAAAAAAAATCTCTTGGACTGTCTGCCCATAATACTGAGCAAGGATAATCTTGTTAGTGTCTGACGGCACTCTCTTACCATTCTCATATAGGCTTAACAGTGGCATCTGAATGCCTGTGGCCTTAGATATATCCCACAGCGTTTTGTCGCCTCTTAAAGCCTTGAGCCTGTGTCCTATCTCTTCAGGCTTCATGTATCTATCCTCCTTTGATTGTGTTCTCGTTGCAACGGATGAGTTAAGTATAAGCAGTGTTTTACAAATTGTCAATAACTTTTTGTAAAAATTTTTACGTACGGAAGAGTTGCGAAGAGAAAAAAAATAAAGCCCCTAAGATGCACTGTCTAAGTGCACCCTAGGGGCTTTATAGCATTGTTATAGCATAATCCTTTGTCCTGGATAGATTAGCTCAGGATTTCCCAAGCCGTTCTTCTCAGCTATCTCTGTGTACTTACTTCCATCGCCGTAGGCTCTTTCAGCTATGCTCCAGAGTGTGTCGCCTTCCTGCACGATGTAGTCAGCGGGAAGTGACTCTTCCTCATCATCACCACTGGCTCGCTGTATCACGAGTTCTTGGCCTGCATGGATGATGTTAGGGTCAGCCAAGTTATTAAGCTCAGCTATTTCCTTGTATCGGTTACCATCACCGAAGAAGCGCTCAGCGATACTCCAAAGGGTGTCACCTGGCTCCACGATGTAAGTCACATCTTCTTCCTCAGCCTCTGCTGCGTCCTCGTGTGCCTCAAGTCGATAATTTCCCCATACATTTGTATCAAGTGGGTCTGATGTGAACTGACAGAGCACACAGTCCTCTATCTTTGTGCCGTCAAGTGTAGCTATCCACAGCTTGTCTGATGGCACGTCAAGGAAAGACATATGCCACCTGTCGCAGTAGATGCCACCTTCGAAGCGCTCAAGCCACATCCTTATGTATTCATTGTACTCATCCGCGTGTTGGTCGTCCCACCATTTGCACTTCATCTGCTTATATGGCTCATCGTTCTCGATGTCTAACCATGCGCCCAGTTGTGGCTGGTAGTCGGTGACCCATCGTGCCATGTGCTCTATCTCTGAGTCTCTGTGCTCGATGAACTTGTCAGGACTCTTGCCCTCATCAGTCGCATAGCTGAAAAGATAAAAGCCATAAGGCACGCCAAGCTCTCTGCACTGCTCAATGAAGTTAGGAGCCTCTGGATCATCCTGATCGGAGAGGTCATCGCCCCATCCAATCCTTATGATGACACCCTCAAGGTCTTCAAGTTCCTTAAGGTCAAGACCCTTCTGATAGTTAGATATATCGTATATCATCCTTGCCTCCTTATCAGATACTCCTCAAGGCTACTCTTAGCCTCTCGGAGCTTGTCCACATCGTTTCCGTTAAGTGAGTGTGACAGAAGAGCTAAGAGTGCCTTCTGTGTGACTCTATTGCCTTCTTCTATCTCCTTGATTCGGTTATCATCATTACCGAGGAAGGTCTCGAAGGTCTGTAGCTTTGCCTCAATGGCAACTATCCTCTCATTCTGTGCCTTCTCAGGAGCCCCAACCTTATCAAGCCACACGCCTATCATAAGCGCGAAGTTGCTAAGAAGGATAAGGAAGGTTAGGACTGTAGTGATGTTATTTATGATTTCCTTTGGCATTTTATCTCCTTTTACTTAAAGCACATGGCATACAAGTTGACTTCTAGATTATTTGCGTACTGGTTAATGACTCTGAAGCTAAAGTCACCCGTTAAGCCAAGTGGCATGAATTGAAGAAAGCCTGTCATGGTTGGAGTCGGGCTCGTGGCTGTCATAGGCATGATACTTATAAACTTCGTGCCCTCTGGGATAGCCATTCCTGGTATCGCAAAGATACTTGTACCGCTGGCAAGTGTATAAGCGCCTAAGTCCACATACTCCATCTTGCTATCAACGCTCCCTGCAGGATAGACTGTAGTCTCTTGGGTGAACTGCATAGACTACCCTTCTTTCTTATAGTTGACAGAACTGATACCGACACAGCTTCCCACGAAAGTCGCTACAAGTCCGATGATGGCTACAAGTGCCTTAGTATCAAAGCCAAGTACTGAGCCAAGTCCTGATATAAGCGTGATAAGTGCGGGAACGAATATAAGAAGCACCCACTTAAGGATGTTGTACACTTTGTCGCTGAAAATTATCATAATGTTACCTCCCTCTGCCATGTCTTGTGGTCGAAGATATTGCCAAGCTCATCACTCACACCACAATACAATGAATCATAGCCTGCTGCATTGATGTACTTAGCGCAGTTGCTGTGAAAGCCCACAGTTGCTGATGTTAAGTCATTGAACTCTAGGAGCTGTCGATTGATTGTTCCGTCTTCTTTCTTTGGTAAAATTGTCAAAAAGTATGTCATTTTTTAGTCCTCCTTTTAGATTCCATAGGCACCTATATAGCCTTGCAAACTGACTGATTCTATGGGTGATGCAGTAAGACTGCTCTCAGATAGATTGATTTTGAACACATTCCCTTGCATACATAATAAAGTTACACCCCAGTCTTGTTGATATACCCCAAGTCGTATAAGTGAAACTGGTATGATTGTACAACCGTAGGTCGCTGCGCCATTATTGTAATAGGCAAAAAAGATATAAAGAAAATTAAATTTTTTTATATCAGTCGAAAAATTGAATGATGCAGATTCGTTGACTGCTTGCGGGACATCCACATATCCTAAAAGAACTGCATTACTTGCAAGCTCCTCACTCACGCTGGTACTCGTCCAGTAGGTCGAGTTAGTCGGTGCGATTCCTGCCGATGTGTTGGCGATGCACTTATACAGTGAGTTGTTATAGATGCAGTATTCGCCTATTGTATAGGCCTTAGTGGCTGAGTATGCGTCAGATATGATTTCCTGTGCCTTAGACACGACTGCATCGGTCGGTATCTGCACTGTGTTATTGCCCTTATAGCCGACTATATGAGACCCACTTGAGTCTGTCAGCTCAGGTAATTCATTAATTTTTACTTCCATTCTTACCTCCTTATATAGCGCCCACAAGCCTTGCGCCGCTTGTGGATGTGAGATAGTTGTCTTCTACGCTCTTGAGGTATGCATCCGCCATGTAGGTGAAGCTACATCTGACCGATGTGCCTCCAAGCTCGATGTCACTCACCCTCAAAGTCCTTCCTGTCTCGGTCTGCACTTCGCCTGCGGGCCTTGTGCCATCGTACAGTGTCCATATGAAGGCTCTTATATCATCGGTCACATCAACTCCATCCTTGTAGACCGTAGCTGTGACTGTGTCCGATGGCCCGATGGACAGCTCCACATTGAAGCTTTCACTGCTGTACGATGATATAAGGCTCCTTGCATAGGCCTCAGACTCGATGAGCTTTGTGTCAGCGTAAGCCTTCGCCTCTGATGTCTTCACATCTGTGTAGGACTTAGCACTTGTGAGCTTATCGTCTGCATCAAGTTTTGTCTCATAGGTAGAGGCTATCACATTCCCTGCTCCATCCTTCACAGCCTTGTCGACTGTCTTCTCGGAGTCGGAAGTGTTATTGACCCTATCAAGGCCTAGCTGAGCCTTAGTCACATGATGCGGATTCGATGTATCCGACACATGAGCATAAGCCACAGCGCCTCTATCGCCCCTGTAGGCCGTCGAGCTTGTCTCACCAAGAGCTATAGATGGCGATATCTCGACATAGCCTGAGCCTGCCCACCTATAAGTGAGGCTTGTGTCAATAGCTACATATATCTTCCCAGACTCTCCTGTCACAGGAAAGTCACTGAGGCTGTCATACTCTTCTACATCATCCACATAAGAGGGAAGCTGACTAGCTAGGACTAGGCCGTTCTCATCGAGCTCAGCAACTCCCTCAGGAGCTCCTTTCTCGCTGTCTGGGATGAGGTGGCTTAAGTTGATGCTGCCGCCGTCATAGACTGCATATAGCTCACCATCTATCACCTCAAGGGAGGAAGCCCCTGCAGAGTTGACCACCCTGCAGAGTTCCTTTATAACCTTGGATTCACCTCTATAAGTAATCATAGGCTACCTCCTATGCATCTTTAAGGGTGTATACAAGTTTCATAGATGTGGCAGCTGTCTTGACGATAGGCTCATCGAGATTGCACACAGTTCCGATATAGCCCAGAGCCCTCTGAGGTTCGCCATCTACGGCACACCAGAGTTCATCACTCACATAGCCGTTGCCATAAAGCACGCCATGGTATGTAGAGTTGCCTGTGAGCTTCTGGTAGGTGCCATCAGGATAGATGATTCTACCCTCTGAGTTCATAACTCCACCCATAGGCATAGGGAAGAAGTATGGGCTCGGATTTCCTGATGACATTTGAATTGTAGTCACAAGTGATGGTGACTCCATGTCCACCTTGTACATCTTAGTGGTATCTGTCCTGCTGCATACATATATGTAGCCCCTGCATACGCACATGGTAGCATCATACAGAGTGTCATTCACACCAACTGTGATGGTTTTAGTGGTCTTTGTCCAGGTCGACACATTGATGATGTCGAGCTGTATGCTCGTGCCAGATATGTATCTCATGCCGATGATATCGCCCATATAATCGTAGAAGATACGGCTGCGCATATCAGGGTGTGATAGATCTAAGACCTTCTCACCTGAACCGAAGTATGGGCTGAGTGTTTTGATGTATCGTCCTGGTCTTTTGTACTTATAAAGTCCCTTATCTGAGTCGTCCCCCATGCGTAAGCCGTAAGCATAGCCTGTAGACTCATCATAGTAGAGGTCTCTGTACTTATAATGCAGGAACATTGAATCCCAGCCGGAAGTTGCCTGATTGAGTGGGCTTCGTCCTGCCCAGTCATGAGTCAAGCATATAGAGGCTATAGTGCCATTGGCCTGAGATGTCGAGAAGTCCCAAGTATTCTTGTAGCCATTCTTCTCTTCAAGTGCTCCTGACTCAAGTGTATTGATGGATCCAGCGAAGGGGTCCGAAGTATTGACGCTCTGACCGGCATAGCCGACCATGTGCGCCTCGTGTGATGGGAAGTGGATTGGATCACCTCCTGAGAGATTATGATCAAAGAGCCACACACCGCCCAGTCCTCTAGTGGGGAGAGGTATGCTCTCATCTGACTTGGGATCTTCCTCGTACAAAAGGCCATATGTGCCACGCGCTACATCAAGGGCTATCCTGTTTTCGATGGCATTAGTCACCGTGTTATGCTGTTCAACTCGCTCATAGAGCTTGCCATTCTTGTATAATTCGATATAAGCTTGACCTATCAAGTGCTTACCTCCTCTTCAAGTCTAAGTCTAAAAAATCTCGTGACATCGACTGAGACTGTATCAAGCATATTCTTTCTCTTGGTCTCGGTCTCACCTGTCTCAGAGATGGAATCCTCAAGATTACCTGGCATTGATACCAGGAGAGGCTCCCACTCTTCTTCTAACTCTATCACGCCTGTCCATACATCATCACCTACAAGGCCTGCGCCAAAAGCTGATATATAGATGCCATAAGGCGGGATATCTACTGAGCCACCGTTCATGTTGAGCTTGACGACCCAGTCAAGTATCTGACTGCCTGTCGCATCAACGTCATGGTGTGTCGTAATCACATGGCGACCGTCTTGCCATGTCTCTATCACATCTCGATTGACTAGCTCCGTGCCTGATAGAAAGAATCTAAACCTTGCACGAGCGTCATCATATATCTTTGCCTCCTCGTCTGAGGTGGTCTCTACTGAGAGGTCATATTCCATCACTATACGCACGTGAGTAGCCTTGGAAGTGGCTAGCCTCATGTTAGTGATGGTCTTTGTCTCTCCATCTCCTACTCTGATGTCCTCAGAGTTTACATAGGTACTAAAGTACAGCGAGTCCTTGCCACTGCTATTCATAAGACCCGATATATCCTTATCAGACTTAGATTTCGCAGTCGCAAGGCGAGGGTCTGCGCCAAAGCCCGCCATATCATAGGTGTTGTGGAATCTCCAGGTATAAGACATAAGACAGCATTTGCAAGTATCACCGGCAAGGCCACCAGTGAACTCTATCACGTCGCCTAAGTCATACACGAGACAGCCAAGATAAGACGCCTTAAAAGGTGAATACTTGGCCTTGGAGAGACTCATAAGTATAGCCTCTGCTATGGCCTGAGCCCGTCCGGACTCAAGACTCTGGAGCAGAGGATTGTTGCCTAGGTTGATTACTGAGCCATCGTCAGCCCCTACACTGTAGTATCTTGTAGTCTTGCTTACTGCATCCACCCAAGACAGACCTGTGTATGAGGTTGTGAAGTCAGAGAACTTCGCGCCCATGAATCGGTGCTCTCTATCCAGCGAGTCGACTGTCGTGTCCTGCCATGTCTTTATCACAAGGTAGCCGAAGCGGTTGACCGTGGCATAGCCACCAGCCACCTGAGCTATAGCAGAGAGGAGGTCTCTGTAGGTCTCAAGTGAGTTGTCCGGATATATCGAGAACTGCACCTGCCCATTAGGCAAGTCCCTAACTTCGAGGGAAGTCTGTCCCATAGTCACACCACACTCATCACATACAAGCTTGAGCATTGAGTAGATGTCACCTGTAGCTGTAAGCCCCTTAGGTAGAGACTTATCAAGCTTAGCCATAGCATCATATGCTACGACTTCCACACCCTCAGATGTCCAGTCAGCTGATGCGACTGTGAAGGTGCCAAGAGGGGTGTAGTGATGAGCGTCATCATAGTACAGGGAGTGAATGACTGTGATGGTTTGCCCTACCCACTCACCTCTCTCAAGAAGAGCTGTCCTGAAGGTCGCATTGAATTGACCTATATAGGTAGCTCCGAGGGTCAGATCAGTGCTGTCACTAATCTGATTCGATATTGTTACAGAGCCTTCTACCAAGTCTCTTGACTGATAGTTCTTCGCTCCGATGTAACCAAAGATATAAGAGGTCTGCACCGGCTGGTGCATGGCCTCTTTGTAGCTGTCATCTACACTATACATGTCTTACACCTCCGTGAAGGTGACGGACATCGTCCAGAGTCCGTCGGACACCTTGACTGTCTCTGAGTGAGGTTCGAGCTTGGAGCTTAGGTCTCTTGCTCTGACAACCCTTGTGGCTGTCCCGTCATACAAGAAGACGGTAGGAGCTTTGACCACGTTCTCGAGTCTTGCCTTCCACTCAGAAGTCATTTGCCACTCAGCTGTGATGACATGCTTCTCAGCTCTCACCACGTTGACTAAGTCCGTGCCAGCTTCCGACTGATGTACGTTCTCGACAGTTGATATCTTGTCCGTCCAAGATGTAGGAGTAGGAAAGACTATACCATCTAGTTTTACAAAGTTTTTACCTAGCATGCTTCTTACCTCCCTGCTCTATATGTCATCCTGGCATTAGCTTTCGCCAGTACTGTATCAAGCTTATCCTGTCCAATATAGACATTGATAGGCTGCATAGATGTCTCACTGTATTCACCTGCCATAGCTGGCTCGTAAGAAGCCACACCTGCAGGAGTGTAGTCTGTGCTATATCCGATGGCGCCATAGTCTGGCAAGGATACTGCTCTATAGACCTCATCATTCATGTCTTCGATAGCACCGACTGCAAGGTCGGCGCCATTATCGATACCGATGGCCATACCGGCTGGTATCATGACACCGACTGTATCTCTCATCAGTCTCGATGGAGAGCCGATAGAGAAGAAGTCAAGGACTGACTGATAACAGCTCTTAGCTATGTCCTTCATAGCCTGCCAGAGTGCACTGCCCATCGACTGGAGACCTGATATGATACCTCTAACGATGTCTATGCCGACTCCTATCCAGTCTACCTCGAAGATAGCACCGCCGATAGCACCTACAAGCTTTGGTACAGCTTCAAGGAGCTTAGGCACGGCCTTCAAGAGTCCGACAGCCAGTGCGACAGTTATCTGAATACCAGCAGTGATGATCTCGTCGATGTGATCACTTATCCAGGCAACCAAACTGTCTATCAAGTTAGTAATCGAGTCGATGATCTTCGGCAAGTTCTCAATGAGTCCTTGTGCAAGGGATGCAGTCGCTTGAAAGCCCATGATAAGGAAGTTAGACAAGCCATCACCCTCAAAGAAGGTAGCTATGCTGTCTATGACTGTGGATATAAGTCCAGCCCAATCGAAATCACCTAGGCCCTTCATCAGCTCGCCTAAAGAAGTGAGCAGAGTGTTAAGGATATTAGGCAGGGTCTCAGCTATCTGCATGAGGACTGTTCCAAGTGCCTGAGGTAGTGCTGAGAGGATATTGCCAATCATTGGGATTAAGTTCTGAGTTACGAAAGTTGCAGCAGTCGCACCAAGTTGTGTCAGAGGACCTGTAATGTCCCCGCCCGTTGCGATGTTGCCCAAAAGGTTATGCCATGAAGCCTGCATGGACTTCATAGAGCCTTCCATAGTTTTCGCCGCCTCTTCGGTCGTCGTGCCGGTGATATTAAGCTTCTCCTGCATGACTGAGATAGCATTGATTATATTACCAAAAGACATGTCGCTCGCGTCGACTGACACGCCAAGCTTGTCCTGGATGTCCGTCATCTCAGCGGTATCCGCTATAAGACGAGCCATCTCTTCCTTGGTGCCACCATACCCAAGTTTGCTCGTTGTTAATCTGCAATTTCATTGTGTTATAGTTGCAGTTCAGACTATCGCTTCATCCTCTCGGATGCTCTCTCACTTAGTCGTTCACGCTGGCATTACCCTTGCGCCCTGTCGTCCTCTTCAGGAGTTCCAAGTCAATCAGAGAGAGTTCGCATTCCGCCCTTCA
>Ga0326514_10001347_pt1 | contig 16018 bp, 20 predicted proteins | sample 3_2548_0518_D_FD_203653 | JGI IMG/M metagenome (GOLD analysis project Ga0326514, IMG submission 203653) | Bovine rumen microbial communities from UC Davis, California, United States - 3_2548_0518 | ecosystem: Host-associated > Mammals > Digestive system > Stomach > Rumen | place: USA...
AAGGCAAAAAGCGACTCGAATGTCAAGTCATTATCATGCACCCCGAAGAGCTCGACTGCATATTTGAAGAGAGAGACAAAGCAAAAAGAGATGTTGAAGAGTTACAAAAAGAAATCAAGCAAAAGAATGTTGAAATAAAAACACTACAAGGCAAACTTGCGAAACATGAGCAACAAGACACCGATTATGAAGTGAAATTGCAGGGTGAAAAATACAACATGCTCGTTGAACATCAAACCGCCCTTGACGAATTAAACGAAACACACAAAGATGACTTGCTCGCTATAGATAAAGAGCACCGCAAACACCTTGACAACATACGCTCTCAATATAAACAAAGTTATGACGAATTAAACGACCGACTCTTTAATTCAGTTAAAGCAAACGATGACATGCAAGACAAATTCAAAGCCGAAATGCTCACCATGAAAGAGGCACACAAAGACGAAGTCGTCAGCCTGCAAAAAGAACATCATGAAAAGGTCGAGAAACTTCAACATGCTCATTCAGATGAGTTGCAGGCACTACGAAAGCAACACACATATGACATTGATAAATTAAAACAAGCTATTGCAGACAATAACGAAGAGCACCTCATTGAAGTCGGCAAACTTAATGAGAAACATCATGTTGAAGTTGACGAAATACGATCAAGTTTTTTGAGTTTGTTGACGGTCGAACATGCTCAAGATTTAAGCGACTTTAATGACTGCGGTGAGTTGCCGTTCTATGTTCGACCGTTTGCACGGGGATTTGTGAAAAACTTCAATGAATTTAAAAAAAGAAAACAATCAAACACCCCGAAAAAGATTGTTGAAACATACAAGCTCGAAAGTGAAAAAGAAAAAGAATGAGCATGAGTTCAACATGCTCTTGTGTTCTAAAGGTGGCGGTTTTTCCATGATGGCGACGGGACACTTTGCCCTTTTATGTTTCGGCGTGTCCTTACATGTCCGACATGTATTTTTGAGCGTCCTCCTCTTCGTTTAAGCCAATTGTAAGCATAAGCGCAAGCGTCAACAATATCGTCATGTTTTCCGAGAGGGAACGAACGCAATTGCTTTATAAATTCCGCTCTCACATTCGGGTTTGTTAAATACACATGAATTTTGCCGTCAAGGATAGCTTGACGAAACGGTGTTGCACGGTCTACTTTTGCCCCTATCGGTTCGCTTTGGCTTGTACGGTATCCTTTCAAATAACTTCTATATTCTTTATAAAGAAATTTACTTGCACCGCCGACAGTCCCGCTCTCAATCAAGATTGTTGTGTTCGATGTGTCTCTTTCAGCTACTTTCAACAAATGTTGTTTTAAATACTCACCATATTGACCGTGCTCAATATCTGAAATGACAAACTCATTATCATTGACAAGGTGCATGAGAACACCTGCGCTTGAGTCTCTTTGAATGCCCTTGCTCTCGTCCGAGTATGCTAAATCCCACGAACGACAAGTCAAAATGCGTTTGTTTGCGTAGTCAAAACGCTCATCATGAAACACAACATTGTCAAGATTAAAAAACGAACCCGTCTCATCAAGGGGCTTTTGTTGATAAATGCAAGAGAACAATCGCTCGCCCATCTCTTCAAGCTGTGATTTTAAGAAGTCGATTGAATACCGCTCCGCCCATAATGGCGTGCCGTCCTCTTTAATTGCAGGATACGAAAAAAACTCATATTTGTCGGGGCTGTTTTCCATGAGGTAACCTTGCAAGTCATTTGTCGCCCACCTCGTATGCAATATCATGAGCTTTGTTTCTACTTCCTTACGTTGCAATATCATCGTTTTAAACCATTCGATTTTCTTATCGAGCAATGTCGGGGTGATGTCGGCGAAACCCTTGTATATATCGTCGAGAATGAGAATGTCTGCGTCTTGCCCCGTGATTGAACCGTTTGAACCCGTCAGACGAATTGACCCCTTATATAAGTTGCCCTTGTTGTCCTCAAACTTCAAATGAGTGCTTGAGTGTTTAACATCTGACACATACACGTCAAATATTTCGCCGTAGTCTTTCACATACTCTCGCAGACGTATTCCGAAATTTTCCGACAATGTCGCTTCAGCATTAACAATGAGAATGTTCATGTCGGGGTCATGAAAGATAAGCCACAAAGGGAACGCAATTGTCATGATTGAGCTCTTTGAATGTCGAGGCGGTATGCTGACACACAAATGCTTGCTCTCTTCGTTCAAATACAAATCCATGAGCAAACCTGCAAGCTCTTTGATGTGAGGGGCGTCAACGTAGTCTTTATAACGTAAAGCAATGAAATTGAAATAAAACTCATACAAGTCAAGAGTCATGTTCTCAATGTCCTCAACGTCAAGCTTTTTCAACATGCTCACGAGTTCCTTTCGCATTGTACCTCTCCCTTATTCGTTCTTTGTTAAAAATGTTTTTAATGTCAAAGGGTAACTCTTCAACATTGTCCTCGAGCAAATCCAATTTAAACAACGGCTCAAGCTCAAAGGTTTCTTTTTCACCGTGAAACTCCTTGAGGTGAGCACCTGCATTCACACACATGCAAAAGCAGATGAACCCGTCAAGGTTCACATATTTGTCGCCGTACTCTTCAACAATGAAAAACAATTGCTCAATTGCCATGTCGTAGCTTGCACGGTCGTTTTGTAAATATCCGACATAATACTTTTGAGTTAAAAAGAAAATATAAGGCTTGAGCTGTTCACGGCTCAAACCCCTCAATAACTCTTTGCTTTTAATCGCCATTGTCAGACACCCGCCCCGCTCTTAACTCTTCAAACTTAAACTCAAGCTCTTCAACCTCTTGCACTTTTTCGGGTGATAAGACAATGATGTTCTCGTCATCGGGGTTCAACATCAAGCCCCGTTTAAGTTCTGCAAGTTCTCTTGCGTATTCGTCAAGCTGTCTGTCTTTCAATGCACGCAAACCGATGTTGCATACATTTGAGCGTGCTTTTATACGGTCAATGCGCACTTTCTCTTTTTGTTGGTCTCTTATCTGTCCGACATACTCACGTTCTTTCAAATACTCGTTCATTTCGATTAATGAGTCAATGAAATATGATCGGATTTCTTGCGCTGTATTCTTTGACGAAATTGTTGTCGGGACATACTCTTTGCGCTTTTTTCGTCCTCTTTTAGCCATTACATAAACACCTCTTTGTGATTTTGATTTGATTTAAAACGGCGGTGAAATTTACTTGACGGAACGTTCAAGCATTCACACCTCTTTGTTGTTAAGTCCTCGAAATAAGACGGGGGGGTTCGTTTAAATTGCACTAGAGAAACCCCCTTGCTATGTCAAGTATTTTGTCTTTGTCAGTTGTGCCCTCAAGCTTTGAAATAAACTCGTAGTAATTCAATGATATTGCGCAAGTGCTACAATAAAAGCGCCGTGAGTAAATGACGGCGCTCGGGTGTGTGTCGTGGTGAAACGGACACAAGACAATTGTTTTGTCATGTTCTCGTCTGCCGTCTATACCGTATGCAAGCGCAATGTCCCTCATGTCAATGTCATTAAAGCTCTTGAAGTTTTCACCATATTTCTTTTGCAGGGCGAGACGTTTTTCTCGATTTTCTCTTTCGAGTCGTTTTCGTCTTTCAGCCTTTTTGAATGCAATCTCATGATCAAGTTTCATGAGCATGCGGTTGAAACCCTGCGGTGCGATGTAGTCATCAAAGTTGAAGTCAACGGGGCGTCTTGATTTGTCTCGGATTGTTTCAAGCATTTCGTCATATGTGATTTGAGGGTCAAGCGGTCTTGTAATTAAACCCGTTTTTGAGTGTCTCGCATATTGTACTCGTTGCAATCGTTTTTGTGCACGTGTTCGGTCAAACACATTAAAGTCGAAGTATTTCTCATTGAGTTTTAATTCGTCAATATATGTGTGAGCGAGTGTTTTTTGTATGTCTGACAAGTTTGTGATTTGCATTTCATTAAAGAACACGTTGACATGAAACCCTTTTGACCCGCTGAAGATGAGGAACGGGTGCAAGCTGTAGCGTTGCAGGTATTCAACAAGGCGTCTTGCATTGTCAAACACGTCTTGCAATAAGTCATGCTCGAAGATTAACTCTTTAAACCTTTTTTGTAATTCAACATACTTGTTGTGGTATGCTTTGCCCTCGAGTGTCATGTTGCATTGTTTAAACTCTTGTTTGAGTTGTTTCACTTCGGGGTTGTCATCAATGTCAAAGTCGAAAAAGAGACGGTCGCAATATCGTTTTGCGATGTCGCCGTCTTTGAAATCCTGCATTGTTTTAAAGTATGATATTTCACCCGCAAGTGTCCCGTATTTCAAGCGAGATTTTTCAAAAAGCCATTGAGGTGCACGTGTCGGGCTGTCATCTTCGTCATACTTGTCAGCTTTGAGGCTTGTTGCCTCATACTCAATGCGTTTGCCGTCTTTCACGAAACTTTGCCGTTTATCAAATAAAAAACGGTAATTGCGCAACATGTTGTCATTATAGTACGCCCTCCAATACCTGCGAAGTGCTCGGGGTAAGTGAGAAATGTTTTTGCCTTTCAACATGTGCTTTCAGCCTCCTTGAAATTGTAGCCTAGCAGGTCGGCGAAATTATCTGTCGCAATCACGTGAAATTCACCGTCGCAGTAATATTCAACCGCAAGCATGCGGGTTTGTTTCAACATGGTGATTGTTTCTTTGACTTTCGTTTCTAATGCTTCGACATCTTCGGGTTGTATGAGTTTTAATTGAATGAAGTTGTCAGATATAAAGCGGGTGATGTAAGAGGGGGCGGTTGCCCCGTTACAACATGCCCCGAAGATTGCCTCGAGCATTATTTTGTTGAGAGTCATTGTTGTGTGCCCCCTGCGACAAGGTCAATGAAGTCTTGTGTCAATTCGTAATGCGGGGCGTTAAATTCGAGCAAGTCTGACATGAACATTCGATTTAAATGAGTGTCTATTTTCAACGGTGTTGTTTCATTGTTGAAGTCATCGGGGTCGATTGTTTCATGTATATAGTTGACAATCTCTTGAGTTGTCGCCTTGTGGTGCTCGTTCAAATACTCGTATGTATTTGACGCAATGACAATGTCAATGTGTTTCTCGTTTAAAAACTCCGCAATCTTTGATTTAAATATGTTATTAATTGTCAAAGTATTGTTTGACAATTCAACATCTCTCGGTTTGCTCTCTTGAGCGTTCTCATCGCTTTGATTATATTGTCTATTTTTTGCATTGTCATGATCATGTGGGGGGGTGTCTGTTTTTTCAACATCACCCTCAAACAATCTTGCTTTAAACTCGAACATTCTCAACATGTCATCACGGCTTGCGTCCTCAAATCGTATGACGTGTTTGTCATTGTCTAACCTATCAAAGAAACCTTGCAAAAAGTCAATCATTGATTTATAGTTGTCTGCGACGAGTTCAACATCTTCGTCCCTGCAGTAACTTTCAAGGGTGTCCCCCCCTCTCTCATTCAAGCATATATTTGACAATAATAATAAATCTATAATAATCTTTGTTTTTACAAATGAAGAGTTAAAAACATTGTCAAACTCAATTTGGCAATCTTGACAATAGTTTGATGTTGAATTGCTGACCGCTCCGAACGTTTTCACTTTATAGTAAAAGTTCGGTGATTTCGGGTTGTCCTCATCAAGTTTGATTTTGTCAACGAGTCCGATTTCACATAAACTCTTTTTGTTGCCCTCGCTGAAAGTGTCAAGAGCATGTCGAAGTGTTGAGGGGTTGACTCCGAGTTTCTTTGCGAGTGAGTTTCTCAAGGGTGCGTCCTCTTTGAGTTTCTTTTTTGTGCCTCTTGATTGAGCGCTTGCAAGTTCATTGTTTAACTCATCGACTTTTTTAAATGCTTCGTCGTCGGTGTATTCGGGCAAGATGTCGAGACATTGTTTTTGAAGTTCGCTCAATTTGTATTTTTGAGCCTCTTCGTCTCTCACCCATATGTCATGAACAAAGTTTAAATCTTCGAGACTGCCGATTGTCATGACGGTTTCGTCAGTGAGTTTGATTGTTGAACGGTTCGGCAGGTCAAAGAATGTGTGTGCGTTTGTCATTGCTACGAGGTGATTTATATCACGGTTGTTGAAGTTGACGGGGTTGTATATACTCAAGTAAGGGTTGAACACGGGTGTTTTGTGTTCGAGTAAGTATTGAACCCCCGCTCTTATCGGTTCACGTATTTGTGCAATGAGTGGGTTGTCATCTGCACGAATGACTTTGTTGTCTCTTATGGTGTATTTGACACGGTCTTTGCTTTCGCCTTTGTCGACTATATTCACGCCAATGTTAAAGAGACGGTTTGCGAGTTCTTCGTCGGGCAATTCCTTTGCATATGTGATGACAATTTCATATTTGCCTTTCAGCTCGAACCGTTCTGCTTTGCCGTTGATGACTGTCTTGTGCACTTTCTTTTTGACTTTGTTGTCTGTCAATAGCTTGCATAATTTGATTAACTCGTCAGTAAAAAGTATATCGTCAAATATTAAGATGTTGTATTCGTCATCGTAGCTCTCGAAGTCATAAAAGATGTCTTTCGGCGAATTGCTTGAAATGATGTGAACATTCTTTGCAGGTAAGTTCAAAGCACATGTGAGTGCAAGGTCAGTTTTACCGCCTCCGCTTTCACCTCCGAGCAATCCGTGAGCCCCATCGTCAACAAATAAACTTGACTCCATCAAGAGCAAAGCATTTCGGGTTGTTTTGTGCCCCTCATGAGTTAATGCAACGCTTTTTTGCATTTCGTCAAACAAGTTGCCGTGTTCCAATATCTGCAAAGCCTCATGTTGTACTTTCGGGCTATAATCTGCAAATGATTGTGGTGTCGGATCATGTTCAACATCTTCGTTTGTCTCTTCAAGGTTGTCAGCCTCGAAAATATAATCTCGTTCTTTGAATACTTCGAGACAATCTGCGTTGCTTATTAAATCGGTGATGTGTTCAACAAATGCAACATATGTTCCATCACTTGAGGGGTTGCCGTTCTTACGTCCGCTAAAGCTCACTTTTTTATTGAGTGTTTTGAGGTCTTTTTCGTCGCCTATATCGAGCAAAAAGTCAATGTTGAAACCTCGTGATTTCTCGAAACCGTCGGGTGTTTTACGTGCCCATTTAAAATTGATTTCAAGTTTTTTGTCGGGGTTTCGGGTTGCAAACAAGTATATGTTGTCGGCTGTTTGAAACCTTTCGGTGTTCTCGTCCACACCTGCGAGTTGAAAGTCCTCTTTAAAATGAAAGTACGCCCCCGTATTATCAAACATGTTGCCATCATTGAGCAATGCTTGTGTGAGGGTGTAAGGATTTGAGGGCTCTTGCTTTGCGGTGTTTTTGTCAAGACTTTCGTCTATATGTCCGCCCGCTTGCATGAGCATTTCGTCAAAGTTTGTGTTTTCGTTTGTCATAATGTCGTATAATATTGACCGTGAAAAACGAGCCTTTTTATATGAGTAACGTCATATTATTAATTAACTTTGTTTTTCACGTGTAAGGCTTGAGCGTGTTGACTAGCAACGCACGTTCAAGTCTTTTCTAATCAATCAAAAACAAATCCTCACCTCTCAACAATTTCTCGCTCATACAATCGGGCACAACATCACCGTCTTTCACCTCTTTATGAATGTAATTTGCGCCAATCAATAACCCTTTAAACAAGATAAAGTGCGGGGTGAATTTAATCATTGAAATGAAACCGTCAAGTTGTTTAAACTCTTCAAGAGTCATTCTTATTTGCCACACCTTATCATGCACGGGTGCAAATCCGTTCTCTTCATATTCAACACCCTCATCAAGTTCCACACGTCCAATGCCTAGCAAAGAGCACATGTTGAACACTGCAACGTCAAAGCCCGTATGTATTGCGAGAATGATTTCGTCATCTTCGTCATTATAAAAATAATTGCCCTCAAAATACTCAAGGCGGTCGAAGTTGTGCGGGTCGATTTCGCTCTCATCGTGTTCGTAATAATAGCGAGCTATTACAACGCAGGGGTCGAGGGGTTTCACTAGAATGCGGGCGTTGTGATGTGTCTCAAGTTCGTCGAGGTTCACTTCAAACTTGAATGGTAATGCGTCAATCTTGTTGCCTTGTTTGTCATAAATCTCTTGTTTAAACGGCACGGTTTCAAGCCCCCTCGCTTATATCTTCAAGAGGTATGATTTTATACCATGCAGTTTTGCCCTTTTGCTTTTTCGCTTTCATGCGAAATGTTTTGCCCTTGAGTGCGTCGTCGATGTCCTGCTTTGTGCAGTGAATTTCGTCGTCATCAATACCGCTGACAAAATTCAAAATAGGATAAAGTTTTGACCCTTCGGTTGCAATGAGTGTTCCTTCAACGTATTTCACACTATAAGCGACGCTTTGCTCTTGAGTAGTGTTGCAAAGCATGTATTTAATATAAAAATACTTTTGAGCGTCTTTTTCACCGTCATATAATTCGCCCACGTCCAAGACTGCGACGGGTTGCGGATTTTTAACAAGTGATGTGTAAAAGTCATCTTCGTCGAGTGCCTTATGTCCTGTAAAGCTCATAAATCTTCCTCCTTGTCGAAATAATTGTTTAAAATGTTGTTTATTGCATAATTAGTTGAATTGCATTGTTGTATGAGAAATTTCATGTTGCTGACAAACTCGTCTTTGCTGTCAATGATGTCTTGAACCGCTTCGCCGTGTCCGACATCTTCATTGATGTGCTCATCGCAGATGTAAGAGAAACAAGCGAGAGCAATGTTCATGACTTCAACATTTGAAACGTCTTTGAATGATGAGTCTATCTGAAAGAGCTTGTCTTTGATTGTTTCAACCTTAAAATGAGTATATGTGAAACGTTCGTCAGTATTTGACATTATTCTTTCACCTCTTGCTCGATTAACTCATCGATAATGCTATTATATGCAACATTGTTTGCCCTGCATGTGTTCATGGTGAACATTGCGAAGTCTTTAAACTCGTTGAAATCCTCAACAAACTCATGCAATTTTGCTTTAGAAATCTTGTTGTGCTCATCATGTCCCACAAAGCCGTATAATATCACAAGCGCCAAGTTTAACACGTCCGCTTGATTACATTCGAGAAAGCGTTCGTCATCGCCTAGTCTTTGCATTATGTCAAGGGTGAGGGCGTTTGCGTAAGTGTAATTTGAGGCGGTTGTGTTTTGTGTAGTTTCACCGAATACAACATATATTTGTTGCCCGTTCATGTGTCAGCCTCTGCGAGAGCTTTGTCGACGTTGTCATCTTCAATGCGTGAGAGATGTTGAATTGCGAGAGCTTCAAGACTTTCATGTTCAAGTGAATTGAAGAGGCATGAGAGCGCAATGTCAAGGATAGATCCTTTGCTCAATTTCATTGAGATTAAGTGTTCGGTCTGCATAAGTCCATCTATAGCAACATAATTATGTTTGCTTATTTTTGCGTTAATCCTGCAAATGTTTTGAGTGTCGTTCAATTAAATCACCTTATTGTTTCGCAAGCGCTGTTTTCATGAGGCGATTATGTAAGAAAAAGGGTGCAAGAGACAAAGCGGAACACAAAGGGGCGAAAGCTAGTGCGAGGGTTTAAATATAAGAGGGTCGAAAAATAGTATATGACTAGTGTTTCGAGGTTCATATATTTGTGTTCTCGTGTTTCTAGTTCGGTTTAGTGTGTTGGCATGTTGTAATGTTCTTTTATGTGGTAGTTTAAGACTTCAACATGCTCACTTTGTCAATTTACTTGTTTTTCTTTTTGTGTTTATCACTTCCATGAATGCCCGTGTTTTTTTGTTGTCAGATTTCAACGTGTAACGGGTCAACACTTGCTTGATTAATTATTTGTTTATGAACCATTTATAAAGTTTTCGATTTAAATACTTTATTTTGAGATATAGACTGTCTATAGACGAGAACGAGGCAAACAAAGAAAAAAGAAAAAAGAAAAAATTTAAAGTCAATTCAACACGCAAAAGTGTTGAAAACTAAAGAAAAAGGTCTATTGATTTTTGAGCGCCTCAAGACGTTCAACAATCTTGTCTTGTCTGCGTTTCTCACGCTCAATGCTTTTTGAGAAATCTTCGACACGTTCCCGTGAGTGTTTCAAGTTCATTTCAAGTTTTGCTTGCTCACTTAAAAAACCGCTTGAGGTGTTCCAATAATCGACGAACACATCACGGGGCGCTTGATAAATTGTTTCAATGTTAAAGTCGCCGTAGTTTTCAACATGAAACTCAAACGTGAATGTGCCTGCATTATAGCTCCAAGTGTAACGGGCAACAATACGGTCAAGCATGTATATGTCATCGGGGTCAAGCATGACAACAAGCCCGTCATGAGAGTATGTTGAATTTTTGCTCACATAAACGCCGTCGTGTAGTATATCCAAGTAATTATTGACTTTAAACATGCAAATAAACGCATTGTCAAAGTGCAACATATACATGCTCTCAAGTTTGCTTTTGACAAACTCAAAGTCATCATACATTGCAGGGTCAATGAAATCGGTTTGTGTTAACGGATCAACATCAAACAAGACGGGACGGTCAAGGCTCTTCAAGTTCAACATGTCAAAGGTTTCTTTGTTGAACGGTTCAAGCATATACAACAAATGTGAGCGGTTTCGCATTTCGGGGCGGTATGTGAAAGGGTTGTGCTTTGTGAATTTCTCTCGCTCTTGTACAAACCCGATGACTTCATGACGAACGTTTGTGTTGAATGGTGTCTCAAACGCTTCGACTTCAAAAGCCATTATCACATGCAGGTCATCAAAGCACCTGCGTTCAAGAGCATGATTGTTGAGAAACTCATTGATGATGTGTTTGAGGGGGTTTGCTTTGTTGTGCTGTTTTTCACCGTTTCGCTTTATCTTCGGCGGGTTGTCATGTTCGACATTGTACCGCAGGGCAAAGCTCATGAAGTCATCAAACATGTCTTGTGAAATCTGCGCTTGAACATTGATTGAACCTCGAGGGGCAATCATATTTCTTTTTTTGTGGAACGGTGAACGCTCCATCTTGATTTGAATTTTTTCGTTGTTTAACATGTCATCACATTGTTTTTATCGTTTTTCTTTCTTTCTTTCTTTTTTAATAATAAAATAATAATAATAATAAACAAGTCTTTTGAGTTGCATATGCTTGCATATGCTACATGTGCATGCAAATGCAACCCTCACAAATACATGTGCAAAACTCGTTTAAATTTTCACATCTTTCAAACGGCTTTCTTTTTCTCCTTTTGTGTATTTAACAATTTTAAAGTTGTTTTTCTTAATTTCTTTAATGAGTGCCTCTCGAGTCATTTTTTTACTCCCTGCAATGAAGTCAATTTGCTCGTGAGAGATTTCACCGTTTGAGTGCACTATATTGAACACGGTTGTCATTGCTTCGGTCATGAGTTCAACATTTGCGTCGTTTCTTTTTCTAATTTCAATTAAATGCTCGAGTCGTTCTTTTTTCGCCTGCAAGTCTTGTGTGTCTTGCTCGATTTCATTCTCAAGCTCTTTTATTTCGTCGATTGAATTTAAATAAGTCCTCAATTGCCTTTCAATGAATGCGTTTCGACTACAAGGCAACACCATTTTTGCGAGTTCCCACAAATTTTTGTCTATTCGTAGCGAAACGGTTATTTTATCACCTTTCATGCTTTTAACTCCTGCATTAAAGGATTTCATTAAAAACACTAGCCATAAACCGCAAATGCAAATGTGAGTTTCGCATTGCTATGCACATGCAAATTTCAATTTGCAAATGCAACACAAATGTCTTTTGAGTTTTACAAATGCACCGCAAATGTCAATATCAAATCACACATGCAACGGGTTTATATAACTAGTAAATCAAAATAAGATTTAACTAATTAGTTCTAGGCGTGAACGCACCCACGTTCATGTCTTTTTATCAATCTTGTTTTTTTATGCAATCCTTTTTCATGCTGTTTTTATTCGTCAAGAGTTGTTTGTCCTTTATCACGGCGCAAACCCTCCGCAACGTAGCGGTTTATAAGTGAATTTCCGCTCACTTGTTTTTCGACTGCGTAGTGTTCGAGCTCGATTGCAAGCTTGCGGTCAAGCCTTATTGTTTTTCTTTTTGTGTCGGGTTTGTCTGTCATGATTGTTTCACCTCTTGAACACATAAACGTTTGTTGCTCGTCATATATAAGTGTGATGTCATCGTGTCGTCATGTCATCATAATGGCAACAATTCAACATGCTCATTCTCATTGCAGGTGAGTTCGAGTTCCTGCAATACCTCTTCAACATGATCTCTCTTTCAGCACCTCAACGTCAGCATATTTCAACCGTTTCAAAAACAATGCGAAAACATCACGCATGAAGTCATCAAACACATATGACTCGCCGTTGATGTCATTCTCTTTTAATAATTTTTTATACATGTTGTTTAAACGAATGAAGTCTCTTTGCGAGAGTTCCAATTCAACACCGTCATTGCTCATTGTTGTCATCACCTCTGACATACTTGTTTGTTTTTTCAAACTCATTCATTTTTCGGTTGCGTGGTCTATATTTGACACGACAACACACTTGAGAAAAACAAGTGCTCGCAGATAAACGAGAGTATGTTGAATAATTCGAGCACATGACAAGACACTATGTTGAATGCTCGTGCATGTCTGCAATAAAATGGGGGTGAAAGTCGGGTGTGAAAAATAGAAAAAAAATTGAGAGCAACATGTTGAAGTTGCCCTCACCAATCTTGCAACGCTTCGTCAAAGTCGTCTTTCATACGGTCTCTTTGCTCTTTTGAGTTGCTCAATCGTATTGCACTAGACTTTGCATTTTCGCCTTTTAAATCTGTAGGTGTTGAGCTCTTCAACAAGGCGAGACGCACAAGCATTTGTTTGTCGGTTTGCACCTCTTCAACACGTGCTTTGAGTCTCTCATTTTCGTCGAGTAATGCTTTGATGACATCGGTGTATGAGTCATCTTTGCCTTTGCGTTCGTCTAGTCTAGCACATACGCTTTGCTTTATACGTATTTGTTTTAAATTCGGTCTTTTGTGGTCTGCCATTGTCTAGCACCTCCATTGAGTAGCCCCGAACACTTCAGTCAAGCGGATTGTGTCGGCGTCAAGTTCTCGTTTAACATCTTCAAGTTTCATGAGTGCGTCTTGCCTGCTGTCTGCATTAATCCAATTGATGAGCACTTGATTGTTGTTTCTCAAAATACGGTATTTAAAGCAAGCCATGTTCAAGCCTCCTCATTGCTGTCGTCGAGAACATCACCATAATTTGCGAGAATGTATTCAGCGACGCCCTCAATGTTGAATACTAAAGGGACGAAGAGTTCAACAAAGTCAAAGTCCACGTCTTGCAGATGTTGGACGATGTCAACCGCCCTGCTTTGCTCTTCATTTAATTGCGCCATCATTACCGCCTCAATTCTTCAAACATGTCAAAAATTCGTGTCGGTTTGAAATCTACGTCAAGCCCTGCGCCAATGCTTGCAAGTTGCATGAGAGTGAAATATCCAAACTCTTTGTCATCACCGTCAACAAGTCCAAAGAGTAAGACTTCGCCGTCTCTTTCGCTTGCCTCCGTTACGTACCATTGCCAATTGCCTGCAATAAAATGAGCATAAGCAACGGGGTTCTCTTCAAACTCTTGTGCATATAACTCGGGCATATCAATGCCCCTCTCTTTGAAAAACTGTGTCATTGTTTTCACCTCTTTAATGTTCATGAGTTTGTTGTCAATACAATATAAATGTTGCACATTGTAACCTCACAAGCCCACAAGCAAAAACATGATCATGAAAAACTCTCATGAGAAAAACAATGCTCAAATGTGCAAATCAAATTTACTATATGAAAAAGCCCCCCGTTATATCCGCAGCGGATTATATACAACCCGTTTGCTTTACACTTCAACATGCACATGTCAAAGCTATTGAAACACGACTCTTGCAGATGGTAACATCTAAAGAAAAATTAAATATAATACATGAGACAAAGACATTCATGTTGCACCCTGCAAGGTGCGACACTCCTAACAAAGCCCCGAAGTTTGCAGACTTGAGGCTTTGTTTTTGTTACTAAAAAATAAGCAAACGGCGGGCAACATGGCAGTGTTGCTCGTTTATTAACCGTGAGGATTGTTTGCAATTATTCGGACACACGGCAATGTGCTTTTGAATACTTGCAAACATTGATGACTTGCATGTGTATTGTAAAGGGTAAACACGAAAGAGTTTCAAACCTTTGCAATTTAATGAAACCCGCTTGTGTTTTACAATGCGCATGCACATTCTCTTTAATGTTTAATGAGGTGAATGTATGAGAAACAAAGTTGTAAATGACAATTATCTTCATAATGGTGTCAACATCAAACTCGCTCAAAACGGGTTGACTCGTAGACACTACAACAAGGGCGTCTCTCTCAATGCGACACAAGTCAAAATGAATGCTCATGCAAATTATTTAAACCGCTTGATGTTCTCTTGCAGGTTCAAACATTATTTGTGCACCCGTGAGTATTATTCAACATACTGAAAGAGAGGTGATGACATGAAGTTTGCAGATGACGAAGAGCTTGAGCAATTCATTGAAATTGCCTGCATGCTGAAGTATTACAAAGCAAAAGGTGTTCCAATACCTGCGGACATTCGAGACTATTTTGAAAGAAACCGCAACAAAGACGACGTTCACTATGTATTGCACGACATCATTGAGCATTGAAATTCAAGTGCATGTATTTGCACGCATTCTCTTTTTATTATTACATCATACTTGACAAGGGGCACATTTTACATGGTCGCCCCTTACATTTCACAACACTTTTTTTCATACCTGCGACAATAGGGTTCAAAGGTGAATGCACCTGCAGATGAGTTCAACATCTTCAGCGCTGACAAAGTTCATGATCATGTCTTGCAGGGGTTCGAGGGTGATGACTTCAACATGTGCATTCATGCTATTTTCACGGGGTTTCATGACAACATGTTCGAGAGGTTGTGCATGTTGAATTTTTCGAGGGTAATGACTAGAGTCATGACCGTGTCTTGCAGATGTTGAGAGGGTCATGACTCGGGTCATGACTTTGCACGAAGTAACCTCAAAAGTTACACTTGAAATGACACCTTGCGGGGTTGGGTTTCAAGTGAAAAAGTAGTAACGGGACGATATAAATTAAAATGAACATTAACGCAAAGACACTTTGCTTTGACTTTCTCAACATGCACTTTAAAATTGAGTTTGACATTGACAAGACAATGTCGTCATGTATTTCAAAGATTAAGTGATTTTACAAAGACTTTTTTTTCGATTTTTTTCTCAACGTTGTGCTTTCGGATTTGCCAACGCAAGACAACGGATTGAGATTTGATGAAATGCAAGAGTTTGAGGCGTTTAATTTTACACTTGAAATGCACCTCGAAAAAGCTCTCTCGTTGCTCCGTTGAGCGATAGGTCTGAACCGTTTCTATAGACATCTATATGTGCCACGAAAGAAAAATGATTTTTGCAGGTGCTTTCATTTACATACATGAACGATTAATTTGACGAGTGTTTCATGTTACAAGTCATTAAATTATGAGGCACAAGTGCAATATAATGCAACAAAAATGAGAGGCGTTTTTTGGGTGCTTTCTCCTTTTGCGAAATAAAGCCCGCAGAACGCTTGAAAAATAAGCCGTATTTGAGCCCCGATTTGACCCGAATTTTTGCCCGTTTCATGTGTAAAATTTCACAACATTTGACCGCCTGCAAGGGTAATGACTCAAGTCATGTTTATGTCAGATGAGCGACAAAGAATACAACATCAAAATTGCAAGGGTAATGACTGCAGTCATGACCCCGAAAGGTGAGGCACATGTATGAAAAAACAATGTATAAAGTTGAGACAAAAGACAACAAAGAGATTTATCGTTTGCAGGATTTGACAAAGAACGATAATGTTGAAACCTCAATGCTCAAAGAGGGGCGAAACTCACAAGGCAAAAAGCGACTCGAATGTCAAGTCATTATCATGCACCCCGAAGAGCTCGACTGCATATTTGAAGAGAGAGACAAAGCAAAAAGAGATGTTGAAGAGTTACAAAAAGAAATCAAGCAAAAGAA